>Ga0210394_10006791_pt1 | contig 12288 bp, 6 predicted proteins | sample IncBWC12MmetaG_FD_160121 | JGI IMG/M metagenome (GOLD analysis project Ga0210394, IMG submission 160121) | Forest soil microbial communities from Barre Woods Harvard Forest LTER site, Petersham, Massachusetts, United States - Inc-BW-C-12-M | ecosystem: Environmental > Terrestrial > Soil >... | reverse complement strand
CGCAGCCGACCTGCGTCTGGCGCCGCTGGAGCTGAGCGCGGCCCAGTTCAGCGTCATAGCGTCGCTGGCGGGCGAGGAGCGCAAGTCCGCTTCCGACCTGTGCCGAGGAATCTCGTACGACGCGGGGGCTATGACCCGCATGATCGATCGCCTCGAGGCCAAGGGCCTGATCCGCCGCAACCGCAGCCCGGAGGATCGCCGGCTGGTGTATCTGGAGCTGACCGATGAGGGCCGCGCGGCCTATCCGCGCACGCGCGAGCTCGCACTCGAGGTCGCGAACCGCTTTCTGCGCGGCTTCACCAAAGCGGAGGCGCGGCAGCTCGAGACCCTGCTGAACCGCATGCTGGACAACGCCCACGAGGGCGAGGCCCGCGCCAGCGCCTGACGCTCACGACCGACACGGAATTTTCATCAAGGATCGCCATGAGTACCGAGGCCACCAGGACCCCCGTTTCCCGCCGCTGGCGGCTGCTCGCCGGGGTCGCTGGAGCCGTGCTCGCTGTCGCGCTGGTTTACGGCCTCTACTGGGCACAGGTGCTGCGCTATCACCAGACAACCGACGACGCCTATGTGAGCGGCAATGTCGTGCAGATCACGCCGCAGATCTCGGGCACCGTCGTCGCGATCGGGGCCGACGACACCCAGTTCGTCAAGGCCGGTCAGTCGCTGGTGCGGCTGGATCGCGCCGACGCCAAGGTGGCGCTCGATCAGGCCGATGCGCAGCTCGCGCGCACGGTGCGCGACGTGCGCACACTGTTCGCCACCAGCTCCCAGCTCGAGGCCGCGGTCGAGGTGAAGCAGACCCAGCTCGTGCGCGCGCAGAACGACCTGGAGCGGCGCGCGCGCCTCGGCGCCTCAGGTGCCGTGTCGGGCGAAGAGCTGCAGCATGCACGCGATGCGGTGCGGGCCGCCCAGGCCGACCTCGCTGCCGAGCGGCAGCAGCTCGCCGGCAACCGTGCGCGCGTCGATGGCACGACCCTTGAGGACCACCCCGAGGTGCGGGATGCCGCCGCGGCGGTGCGCAACGCCTACCTTGCCTGGACACGTACCGACCTGCCGGCGCCGGTGTCGGGCTTCATCGCCCGCCGCAACGTGCAGCTCGGTCAGCGCGTAGCCCCCGGCACGCCGCTCATGGCGGTCGTGCCGCTCGACCAGGTGTGGGTCGACGCCAACTTCAAGGAGCCGCAGCTCGCGCGCATGCGTGTCGGGCAGCCGGTGACGCTCAGCGCCGACCTCTACGGCGGGCACTTGATGTTCCACGGCCACGTGGCGGGCTTCGGCGCCGGCACCGGCTCGGCCTTCGCGCTCCTCCCGGCGCAGAACGCCACCGGCAACTGGATCAAGATCGTGCAGCGCGTCCCGGTGCGCGTGGCGCTCGACCCGGCCGAAGTCGCGGCGCATCCGCTGCAGATCGGGCTGTCCATGCGCGCCGACGTCGACGTGCGCGATGGGAGCGGTGCGCGGCTGTCGCAGCTCGCGAGCACCGCCACGGGCTGGTCGACGGACGTGTTCGGCTCGGGCGATGCCCAGGCGGATGCCCGCGTTGCCGCCATCATCAGCGCCAACGAGGCGGCCCCGGCTCGCGCGGCGGCGGGCGCCGCCGGCAGCGTGCCCTCTGCCGGGCTGCTCGCGAACGCGCGTCTGCGGCGTCCGCGCTGAAGCGATTGGGGACCGATGATCCGGGGACGCCATGCCTGGTGAAACCGCCGCGAATCCGAGCGCCGGTGCAGCGCCCGCGCCCGCGTCGGCGCGCGTGAGCGCGGAGCTGCCGCCGCTCACCGGCACGCAGCTCGCTCTGGGCACCGTGGCGCTGTCGCTCGCCACGTTCATGAACGTGCTCGATACCTCGATCGCCAACGTGTCGATTCCGGCGATCTCGGGCGACCTCGGCGTCTCGCCCGACCAGGGCACCTGGGTGATCACTTCCTTCGGCGTCGCCAACGCCATCTCGCTGCCGCTCACCGGCTGGCTGACGCGCCGTTTCGGGCAGGTGAGGCTCTTCATGAGCTCGGTGGTGCTGTTCGTGATCGCCTCGTTCCTGTGCGGGCTCGCGCCGAGCATCTCGGCACTGATCGTGTTCCGGGTGCTGCAGGGCGCGGTCGCCGGCCCGATGATCCCGCTGTCGCAGTCGCTGCTGCTCGCGAGCTATCCAAAGAGCCGCGCCGGCACGGCGCTTGCCATGTGGGCCATGACGACGCTCGTGGCGCCGGTCGCAGGTCCGCTGCTCGGCGGCTGGATCACCGACAACATCTCCTGGCCGTGGATTTTCTACATCAACATCCCGGTCGGCATCGCCGCGACGGTCGTCACCTGGAGCATCTACCACAAGCGCGAGACGCCGACCGCCAAGGTTCCGGTCGACAAGGTGGGCCTCGGACTCCTGGTGGTGTGGGTCGGTGCCATGCAGGTGCTGCTCGACAAGGGCAAGGATCTCGACTGGTTCAATTCCTGGCAGATCGTGACGCTCGCGTGCGTCGCGGTGGTGGCATTCGCGATATTCCTCGTGTGGGAGCTGACCGAGGAGCACCCGGTCGTCGACCTGCATCTCTTCGGCCGCCGCAACTTCTGGGTCAGCACGCTCGCGCTGCTGTGCGCCTACGGCCTGTTCTTCGGCAACGTGGTGCTGCTGCCGCTGTGGCTGCAGCAGTACATGGGTTACACGGCGACGCTCGCCGGACTGGTGCTGGCGCCGGTGGGGATCCTGGCGATGGTGTTCACGCCCTTCGTGGGCCGTTACGGCAACCGCATCGATCCGCGCATCCTGGTGACCATCTCGTTCGCGATATTCGCGCTGGTGCTGTTCATGCGCGCGCGCTTCAACACCGATGCCACGCTCGTCACACTGCTCATCCCGACGCTGATCCAGGGCGCGGCGATGGCCGCCTTCTTCATTCCGCTCATGTCGATGACGCTCTCGGGCCTGCCGCCCGAGCGCATTCCCGCGGCCTCGGGGCTCTCGAACTTCGCGCGCATCACGGCGGGCTCGTTCGGCACCTCGATCACGACCACGCTGTGGGATCGCCGCGCGACGCTGCACCACGCGCAGCTGGTCGAGCATCTGACGCCCGGCGATCCGGCGGCAGCGCAGACCCTCGCCAACCTGCACGCGAGCGGCCTCGGCAACCAGCAGAGCTACGAGCTGCTCAACCGCCTGGTCGACGGCCAGGCGTTCATGCTGTCCGCCGACGACATCTTCTACGTGTCGGGGATCATCTTCATCGCCCTGATCGGGCTCGTGTGGCTCGCGCGGCCGCAGCGCGGCCCGGCAGGCGGCGCCGCCGCCTCGGGCGCGCACTAGCTTAAAGCCAGAGGGGCGCTGCCGCTTAACGCGCCGCGCGCAGCAACTTCGGCGGCACCAGCCACTCCAGGCGCGCGCCGCCCGGGCGCGCCGCGCCCGCGAAGGTGAGCAGCGCAGCGCCCATTTTCCTGAATCGGAAGGCGCCGGCTCCCGGCGCTCCGGGAAGCGCCGCGGCGAGCAGCCGGCTCAAGCCCGGCTCGTGTCCGACGAGCGCCACGCGCGCCTCGGGCAAGCGGCGCAGCACCGCGAGCAGCGCCTCGGGGGTCGCGCCCGGGGCGAGCTCGGCGCACTCGCGGCTCGAGGGCCAGCCGGCGACCTCGCTGAGGATCGCGGCGGTCTGCTGCGCGCGTACCAGCGGGCTGGCCAGCACGCGCGCGGGCGCGCGCACCAGCTGCTTCATGCCGGCGGCGGCCTTACGGGCGCGCGCCAGGCCTTGCGGTGACAGGGGTCGCTCGGCGTCGTCGGGCCAGCGGCGCGTGTTGCGCTCGAAGGCGATGGCGTGGCGGACGATCAGCAGCTCCATGCGCCGACGGGTCCGCGCGTGGGGCGCTCAGAGCGGGCGGGCTTCGGGGACGCTGGCGCCGCTTGCGAGCATGGCGGCCGGAGCAGAGCCGGGATCGTGGCTGTCGTGCGCGTGATCGGCGAAATCCCCGAGCCGCGCGCGCAGCGCCTTCCAGCGGCGGCCGCGCACCTTGCGCCAGGACTTGGTCACCGTGGCGCGTGTCGAGGCGGTGACGCGGGCGTGGTGCTCGGCGAGTTTTCCCATGAGGAAGAGGGTCGCCGGCGGCAGCGCGCAGGCCGGGTCGGCCGCGAGCGCGCTGAGATGAGTGCGGGCCATATAGGCATCCTGGTGGGCGCCCAGCTTGTCCTGCATGCGGCGCAGTGCCTTCAGCATCTCATCGGCAGGTTTCCCATACATGAACGCGCCCGAATCGAGTGCGTAGCGCAGCTGCTTCGCCCGGCGCCGCACCTTGTGATAATCGTCCATCGAGGAATCGGCCCGCAGCCGGCGCACCGCCTTGCGCAAGCGGCGGAAGCGCCGGCGCACGCGCGGCGGCATGACGGCGGCGACCGTCACCGTGTCGCTCCCGGCGTCTCGCGGGGGCGCTTCGGTCGCCGCGGTGAAAATCTGCAGCCAGCGGCGCGTCGCCTCGGAATCGAGCGCGCGCAGCATGCGCGCGCGCGAGCGCTGGCGTTCGTGCGTCAGGCGCTCATTCAGAGGCTCGAGCGCCAGGCGCTCCTCCTGCGGCAGCGTCTCGCGGTAGGCCTTGAGGCCTTCGAGCTGTACGTCGAGATCGCGCGTCGCGCCGAGCGAGCGCAGCAGCGCCTTGGCCGTCTTGCGGGCGCGCAGGAGCGGCGCGGGCAGGTACTGCTTGAAGAGACTGAGCGTGGCGTCGAGGCGGCGCGCCGTGACCCGCAGCTGGTGCAGCTCCTCCGGGTCGTTCCCCAAGCGGGCCCCCGGCTCGTGCGCCAGCCACACCGAGAGAAGCCGGCGCACCTCGGCGAGCGCCGCCGCGCCAACCTCCGCGGATCCATCCTGGTTCGCTGGCGGGGGCGGTGCGGCCGCGGAAACTGCAGCCTGCGCTTCGTCCGTGCCACGATCGGCGGCGGACTCACGCCCGATGGAGACGACCTTCATCGATGACCCGGGATTTCAACGGAAGAGCGTCAGTGTAACAAAGGCCGCGCCGCAGCAGGTCCCCGGGGCCGCTCCGGAAAGCCTTGCCTGAGGGCGGCCTGGAGCGGAAATTGACGCTCCGGAAGTCACTTACGTATGATTCGCGCCCCCGTGCGGTCGGGGCCGGCTAGGGGGCGCTTTGCAGCCGTGCCCGTAGCTCAGGCGGATAGAGCATCGGCCTTCTAAGCCGAGGGTCGCAGGTTCGAGTCCTGCCGGGCACGCCAGACCGCCGCCGGGGTTGTGGACGGTGGACGTAGCTCAGTTGGTAGAGCCCCGGGTTGTGATCCCGGTTGTCGCGGGTTCGAGTCCCGTCGTCCACCCCAGATTCGGTGGCGCAGCGGGCAAAAGCCACGCCTTTTGCCCGCGGTCGACGCAGTAATGTCCGCTGAAATTGCCGAAGGCAATTTCAGCCAATGTACAAGGGCCGTTAGCTCAGCTGGTAGAGCAGGAGACTCTTAATCTCTTGGTCGTAGGTTCGATCCCTACACGGCCCACCACCTAAACAAGGTTCGTTCCGATCACATAGGTAACGAACTATTCCGGGCACATCGGTAACACCTTTGCGCCGAAGGGGTTTTCGTCGTACTGCATGAAGCTCACCAGCCACATCTGGTCGCCGATCTGCTTGACGCCGACGTTTTGACCCGCGAACAAGATGCTGAAGTTGATCTTGGAAGGGGGTACTCCTAGCTCGAGGCCATGCCCGCAGCTCGGGCACCTGCTGGCGCCCCAGGAGGCGCGGGAGCGGGCTAGTAAGGTACCGCCATGACGACGTTGTTGGAGGCGAATACGACCTGAGAGGCAGTCAGTCCGGCTGCCACACCTGAGGGATAGGTCTGCTCGCCAGCGCCCCCGGCGACGAAGCCGATGAAGCTGGGGAGGATGCTGGACGCGCTGCCGCAGGCCCAGGTGGTGGCGCCGCTCGACAGCGAAACGATGCTGTTGACGTCGACATCGTAGAGACTGGTTGCTCCGGGCGCTATCAGTATCTGGTCGGTGGTAAGGACCGGACTCGTCCCAACCTGGTTGCCCGCCGCATCGTAGATCGTCAGACCCGTGCCGAGCAGCAAGTTGTTGTCGTTGCCCTCGACGGTGTAGTTGTCGACGAGCAGGTGACTGTTGTCGAGCCAGCCGAAGGCGTACCCGGGAACCGCGGTCACCAGCGTGCCGTTGTTGTAGATCCTCGTGCTCATGTTCACGGTGCCTGCCGGCGAGGTCGTCGCCAGCGTGCCGTCCGGTGAGAGGTGCACGCTCACGTCGCCGCTTGTGTTGTCGCAGACGATGGGCGCGCCGCCGGCAACAGCAATGACCTGGATGAGACAGGCAGTGGTCGGACTGTTGAAGGTTTCCGCCACAACCGTTCCCGAACCGGAGAGAGCCACGGTGGTCAGTGCGGTGCCAGGGAACGCGTAAGGAAAGCTGGTGCTCAGTGTGGCGGACGGGAGCGAGTACACGTTGAGCGTGCTATCCGTCGTCTGCATCGCCTGGTTCGACGACTGCAGCGATTGCCAATCGGTGACTGCGGCGAGCACCGTACCGTCGGAGGACGCTGCCAGCTCCGAGGCGGAGAAGGCGATGCTGCCCGCCGCGGTGTCGTCGCTCGAATTGAAGAGCAGCACCTTCCCGGACGCGGTCGCAACGCTGATGTAACTGGTTCCCGCGGCAACGCTCAGCGCGGTTCCGAGCGTGAGCGATCGGGGGGTGCCGCTCACGCTCGTGCCGTCGAGGACTACGCCGTTGCCGTTCCCGGCGAGCCATTGCGTCGCCGACTGGGCCGCGTAAGCGAACAGGGGTGCGAAGGGAACGTTCGAATAGGAGGTGCTGACGGGTGTCGAGCCCGACAGATCGAGGACTGTCAGGCTGGTGCCGTACGACAAGCCGAGCGTGCTCCCGGAAGGCATGACATTTCCGGCATTGGCCATGGTCAGCGCGGGTGAGCCGCTCGCGCCCACTTTGTAGACATTCAGCGCATTCGGGTACGCAGTGAGGGTCCACAGCCAGTTGCCCAGGCCACCGAGAGCGGCTAATCCGCTCACGGGGCCGGTAAGTGCGGTGGTGTCCTGCTGAACGCCTGCGGCGGAGTACGTAAACGCCGTGCTGCCCTGGGTGCTCAGGAAGCGCCCGCCGTCGATAAACCATCCGCCGAAGGTGCCCTGGAAGGTCGGACTCACCGACGAAAGACCGCCGGGCACGGTGACGGTCTGGATGACATTCGCCCCCGCAGGTCCGGATGCTATCTGAATCTGCCCCGGTGCCGCGAACGGTTGCAGTCCGGTGGGCGTCGCGCCGACGAGGTTCTCGGTTTGCGCGTAGTTACCCGCGATCGACAACAGCGTCTGCCCGGAGGTCGACCACGCCGTCAGGGCCGTCTGGGTGCCGAGCACGACATAGCTGCCGTCAGTGGCCAGGCGATACCAGGGAACCGCGCCGCACCCTGTGTTGTAGTTGCAGGAGGTCGCCGGAATCGGGATGGTCCCGAGCACCTGCCCGGTCGTCGCCGACCGGACCTCGAGCGCGAGGGCGCTCGCGGCCTCGTCGACCATCACGCCGTTTTCCAGGTCGACGTAGGTGTTGTAGTCCAGGAATGAGCCGCCAAAGGGCTCGGGGAAAACGCCCCCCTCGGCGAGGATCGTGCCCGAGGCGAAGTCCTGCAGCACCCACACCCCGGTGTTGTCCCGGCTGAGCACGCTGCTGTTGGCGTAGCGGATGAGGCTCAGCTGGTTCGCCAAGCCGAGATCGACCAGCCGGGTCCCGGCAACGGAGATCGTAAGAGCAGTACTGATCTGGCCCTGGGCGCCCGCCAAGCCCGTGATCGTGTAACTGGCTGCCGCTGCCGGCGCGGTGGGCAGACCCCAGATCACGCCGGTGGTCGGATCGAGGTTGAGTCCGGCCGGAAGTGCCGGAGTGACGCTCCACTGAGTCAGGTTTACCGGTCTGTTGATTACAGCCGGACCCAGGGGCTGAACAGGCACGCCGGGTGCAAAAACGAAGCTGCTGGACGGAATTGCACCACCGCTGCCGCCGGGGAAGTAAACGATGGAGACGGCGATCACCTGGATGGTGAGCGTGGTAGAGGTCATACCCCCGGCGTTGGAGGCCGTGATCGTGTAACTGGCGACGTTCCCGCTGGCGGTGGCCGTGCCCGAGATGACGCCGGTGCCAGCATTGAGCGTAATGCCTGCCGGCAGCGCCGGACTCACCGTCCAGCTGGTCACCTGCCCGGTGACCGTGGGTGTCAGGGACGACATCGGGAAGCCGGTGTACAGGTACAGGGGTACCGAGCTCGTCGTGTTCACCGGGTAGCTGAGCTTTGTCGGAGCAGGGGGCGGGCTCGAGCCGCCGCCACCACCACACGCCGCGAGGAGCGCAGCGAGCGCGATTCCCGCTACGGCACCAGGACCGACCCACCTTCTCATGAGGCTACCCCCTCGGTGCTCAGCATAACGCGTCACTTGGGACTCCGATGACGCAGGCAACTGGGCCTGCACGGCTCACCACCTTCTCGCGTGTCGGGCCCGTGCCAGTCAACCGGGGGCTATAATCCGCGTTCGGGATGGACGCCCCGCACTTCGGGTAGCCGCAACACCCGCTGGACCTGAACTGCCGAGTTCCTCTGTGCGCTACTTAATCTGCGTCGCGGCCCTGCTGCTCGCCTCCTGCGCGGGCGGGGGCTCCGGCGGCGGCAGCGCGGGGCCGCCGAGTGGCCTCCGCTACCCCACGCCGCCGACCTTCACGGTGGGGCAGGCGATCACGCCGCTGACACCCACGGTGACGGGCTCTGTGTCCTCCTACAGTGTGTCTCCGGCGCTGCCAGCAGGCCTCTCGCTGAGCGCGAGCACGGGCGTCATCTCGGGCCAGCCCTCAGCCGTTGCCGCGACGGCAAGCTACACGGTGATGGCGAGCAACGCGGCGGGCAGCACCACTGCCCATGTCTCGATCACGGTCGCTGCGGCGCCCGCTTCGGCGCCGGTGATCACCCTGCAGCCGGCGTCCCAGAGTGTGCCGGTCTACCGGCCGGCCACGTTCACGGTTGGGGCGACTGGAAACGCGACCCTCAGCTACCAATGGTACTACGTGGCGCCAGTCCTCATGCCGAGCGGCGCCGCCATCCCGGGCGCCACTTCCTCAACGCTCACGGTCAGCAACTCCGTCACGGCGGCGGCCGCCGGCGGCTACTACTGCGTGGTCACCGACACCTCCAACGGTTCGGTGAAGACCACCCAATCCAACACCGCGACCCTCACTGTGCTGACGCAACGCACCCAGATCACCCTCTCCGGTGAAAGCGCCGTGTTACCGGGCAGCGCGGGCCACGTCGTCTCCACGCCGGCGCAGGCCGGCCTGACCTACGCGTGGACCATCAGTAACGGCACGATCACCGCGGGTCAGACGAGCAACCAGGCCACATACACGGCCGGGTCGCTCGGGCACACGGTGCTGACGCTCACCGTTCTCACACCGAATGGGGCGGGGGTCGCCATCCAGAATGTCGCGGTCGTGTCGGCCCTTCCCGTCGTGCGCGTGTTCGCCCAGCCGAACGTGCTCGTGGGTTCGACCGGTGTTCTGGCAGCTTCCCCGCCAGGGCAGACCTATGCCTGGACGGTTACCAACGGGACGGCGTCCGCCACGATCACGAGCGGCCAGACGTCGCAGATTCTCACCTACTCCGTCGGCAACTCCGCCGGCACGTACACGGCAGGTCTCACACTGACAGATGCTCTGGGCAACCAGGGAAGCGACAGTGAGACGCTCAATGTCATCGAGAACGCCTTCGTCGCCGACGCTTACGACCCGGGGCCGCGGTCGCTGCACACCGCGACACTCCTCAACGACGGGCGCGTGTTAATCGCAGGCGGCGACGCGGGCGTTCCCAGCGCGACCATAGCCGCCTGGGGAATCGCGGGGCCGAACAGCAATATCCTCGCGACGGCCGAGCTCTACGATCCGGCGACCAACACGTTCGCGCCGGTCGGCTCGATGTCGACTTCGCGGCTCGATCACACGGCGACGCTCCTCAACGACGGTCGCGTGCTGGTGGTCGGTGGCTCGAACAGCACCTCGACCGCACTCGCCTCGACCGAGATCTACGACCCGCAAGCACGCGCCTGGAGCGCGGGCCCCGCGCTCGCGGCGGCGCGGATGCTGCATAGCGCGACGCTCCTCAGTGACGGGCGCGTGCTCGTCGCCGGCGGTGTCAACGCATCGGGTAGCGTGCTCGCCGCGGCCGAGATCTATGACCCCGTCACGGATCTCTGGAGCGCCGCCGGTACGATGACGGTCGCCCGTGCGTCGCACGCAGCGACGCTGCTTCCCAACGGTCAGGTGCTCGTCGCCGGCGGAAATAACTTCGGCAGTCCCGCCACCTTTTACAACAGCGCCGAGCTCTATGATCCCGTCGCAAACACCTGGACCGCAACCGCCGCCATGCCAGGCTTGGGCAGCAATGCGGCCGTGCTCCTCACTACGGGCCAGGTACTGAACGCTGGCGCCGCAGCACTGTACGACCCGCCGAGCGGCACCTGGCTGCTGGCCCAGCCCTTCCAGGACTACTCCGGAGGGTCCCCGGACTGGTCGGGTGCGGTTCTTCTGTCAGACGGGCGTGTGCTGGCGTGGGGTTCCGGCGGCATCAATGCTGGCATTTATGATCCCATTTCCGGCGCGGGCTTGGGCACCACTCTCCAGAGCGCGCCGTGGCAATCAGGCATTCTTCTTGCGAGCGGTAAAGTTCTCGGCGTCGGTGGGGTGCTCTATACATCGCTCGCGATCGGGCAACTTTACGATCCCTCGTCCGACACCACGACGCTCCTTTCCTCGGGTGGGCATGACGGCCAACTGGCGTCGGCAGCCGTGCTGCAAAACGGCAGCGTACTGGTGACGGGCGGCAACACCGAGGCCGGGTCGTCGTTCCCCGTTACCACCGCGGCCACCGATCTCTATAACCCGACTACAGGCCTCTGGAGCCCGACCGCCGCGATGGCGACGTCACGCGACTCCCACACCGCGACCCTGCTCGGGGATGGGACGGTACTGGCCGTGGGCGGCAGGAACCTCGACTGTGCCAACTGCGGGCCCATTCCGGTGTTATCGAGCGCTGAGCGCTATAACACCTCCTCGAATGCCTGGGCGTCCGGCGGCTCCATGGCGAACCCGCGCTATCAGCACACCGCCTCCCTTCTCGGCAATGGCACGGTGCTGGTCGCCGGCGGAAGCAACGCCATCATCGACTCCTGCAGCTGCACGACGTTTCTCTCCGCAGCGGAGCTCTACGACCCCACCTCGAACACCTGGAGCAGCACCGGATCCCTTGCGACGGGTCGCTACGGCCACACGGCGACCGTGCTGTCGAACGGCAAGGTGCTCGTGGCCGGCGGCTACGGCGGCGTGCCGAACACGTTGAAGAACGTCGTGGCCGTGCAGCCAACGGCAGAGCTCTACGATCCGGCGAGCGGGCTCTGGTCCACCACGGCGCCGATGAACAACGCGCGCGCCTACCACACCGCGACCCTTCTGCCGTCGGGGCTCGTGCTGGTCACCGGCGGCACCAATGGCACGGCCACGCTCGCCGCCGCGGAGGTCTACGATCCCACCGCTAACACATGGACTAGTGTGGTCTCGCTCAATACGCCGCGGCAATCGCACATGGCCGTGCTGCTGCCGACGGGCGACGTGCTGGTAGTAGGCGGTTACAACAGCTCGAGCAGCGCGGTGTTCGGCGTGGGCACTGCGGAGCTCTACGACCCAACGGCCAACACCTTCACCTCGGCAGGCGCCATGCTCACGCTGCGGCAGGGATTTACGCTGAGCCTTCTCAGCTCCGGACGTGTTCTACTGGTCGGCGGCCTGATCAATAACGCGGGTACACCAGAGTTCTACCAATAGCGGCGGCGGAAGCGGAGGCTCTGGAAGCGGGGGCGGGGGAAGCGGGGGCAGTGCCGGCGATGGCACCTTCCTCATCCCCGGTACCGCTGCCCCCAGATTCACCGCCGCCACAGGCGCTCGGGAGCGCTCTCGAGAGGGCCAGGGCGGTCAGGGAGACAGGCGCGGTCGCACACGGCTCATACCAGGGGTGACTGGGGGGGCATCGGTAGCTCCCTGGCGAGACCGGTCGGGCGGGGGCAACTGCACTTGACCCGGCGCGCCCGCGGAGAAATCGCGCCGGGGAGCGCACTGCTATAATACGCGGTGCCCCGACGCGCGGCCCAAGCTACTGAAGGCCTAAGGCGAAAGTGGCGGAACTGGTAGACGCGCTGGATTTAGGATCCAGTGGGGAAACCCGTGAGAGTTCGAGTCTCTCCTTTCGCACCAGTCTCCT
>Ga0210394_10006790_pt1 | contig 12288 bp, 11 predicted proteins | sample IncBWC12MmetaG_FD_160121 | JGI IMG/M metagenome (GOLD analysis project Ga0210394, IMG submission 160121) | Forest soil microbial communities from Barre Woods Harvard Forest LTER site, Petersham, Massachusetts, United States - Inc-BW-C-12-M | ecosystem: Environmental > Terrestrial > Soil >... | reverse complement strand
GCTGCCCGGTCAACAACCAGATCCCCGACTTCAACGATCTGGTTTATCAAGGCAACTGGCAGGAAGCCGCGCGCAACCTGCATTCGACCAACAACTTTCCGGAATTTACCGGGCGCATCTGCCCCGCGCCGTGCGAAGCCTCCTGCACGCTCAACATCGACGACAACCCGGTCACCATCAAGACCATCGAATGCGCGATCATCGACCGCGCCTGGGAGAACGGGTGGGTCAAGCCCGAGATTGCGCCAGCCAGGACCGGCAAGAAGGTCGCCGTCGTCGGCTCCGGACCCGCGGGATTGGCTTGCGCGCAACAGCTCGCGCGCGCCGGACACGACGTGCATCTGTTCGAGAAATACGCCAAGGCGGGCGGCCTGCTGCGTTACGGCATTCCCGACTTCAAGATGGAAAAGGTTGTCATCGACCGCCGCGTCACCCAGATGGAAGCCGAGGGCGTCACCTTTCATTACGGCGCTCATGTCGGCGGCAGCGCGCCAGACGCGCTCGATCCGCGCAAGCTGCTTGGCGAATACGACGCGATCGCGCTCACCGGCGGCGCGGAGGCCCCGCGCGACCTGCTGATTCCCGGCCGCGATCTCGACGGCATCCACTTCGCGATGGATTTCCTGCCGCAGCAAAATCGGCGCGTCGGCAACGAGCCGCTCGGCACCGAACGCGAGATCCTCGCGGGCGGCAAGCATGTGGTCGTGATCGGCGGCGGCGACACCGGGTCGGACTGCATCGGCACCTCGTTCCGGCAAGGGGCGCTGTCGGTGACCCAGCTCGAAATCATGCCGGCGCCGCCCGATCACGAGAACAAGGGCCTAACCTGGCCGAACTGGCCGCTCAAGATGCGGACCTCCTCAAGCCAGGCTGAAGGTGCCAAGCGCGAATATGCGGTGCTGACCCAGAGTTTCTCGGGCACTGAGGGCAAGGTGGCGAAGCTGCATGGCGTTGCGGTCGACGAAAAGTTCAAGCCGATCGCGGGAAGCGAATTCGAACTCGAGGCGCAGCTCGTGCTGCTCGCGATGGGCTTCGTGCACCCGGTGCATGAGGGGCTATTGAAGACGCTCGGCGTCGAACTCGATCCGCGCGGCAATGTCCGCGCCAACACGAGCGAGTACCAGACCTCACTGGCAAAGGTGTTTTCGGCCGGCGACATGCGCCGCGGACAATCGCTCGTCGTCTGGGCGATCCGCGAGGGAAGGCTGTGCGCGCGGTCGATCGACATCTTCCTGATGGGATCGACGAGCCTGCCGCGTTAGGGAAACGTCATTGCCGGGCTTGACCCGGCAATCCATCGTGAAGAGATGATTCTTGCAAAGGTGATGGATACGCGGGTCAAGCCCGCGTATGACGAATCCAGCTTAGACACCGCTGCTGGTCACGCATTCACGCATCGCCATGCCCATGACATTGACATTGTGGCAGCGTGCGCCGGAGCCCGGAATCTCCGGATTGTCGCAATCGGTGTGGCAGACGCGCGTGCCGTTTGAATCGTTGTGCCACCCGATATTGGGATTGGGAGAATCCCTGTTGTAGACGGTGTAGCCGGACGCTGCGTGGTGCCGGACCGCGTGATGAAGCGTCCTGGCATGAGCGTGGATTGCGGTGGCTAGCAGCACGGCTGCAGAGGCGACGAGGATAGCTTTCATTTCACTCTCCATTCGCTGATGCAGAGTGGTCGCCTCGGCCGAAAACCGCGTTCGAGCCGCGCGGATTAAAAATAGGAAAATTGCTCTTTTTCACCCTCCAGGGGAGGGTCAGTTCTGCACCCGCACGCCCAGCATCGCCACGGTCGATGCCGAACTTGCCAGCGGAACGTTGGAGTTGAGAATATCCCGCCGCAGCGTGCCCTTGATCCACAATTCGCGGGTCAGCTTGTAGATGAGATCGCCTTCGAGCGAATAGGTTCGGTCGAAACGGCCATCGCCCTGGTAGTCGTAGGTGCCGTAGGTGAATTTGCCGACCGCGGTCAGCCAGCGGCGGAAATCGTGGTCGACTTCGAACGTATAAGTGTGGGTCAAAACACCGGAGACGCCCGGCACGATGGTCTCGTCGATCGAGGTGGTGGAGTAGAATTTCGCCGTGGTCAGCGGCGTCGCGGTCCAGGCCAGCGAGGACGAAGTCAAAAGGCCTTCGAGCCGGCCAAGGCGCGGATCGGCATAGTTGCGCTCGGCGAATCCGACCGCGATTTCGCCGGTCAAGAGCCGGGAGAATTCGAACGAGGTGCCGGCCTTGGCATAGCCGCCGGTGGAATTGCGTGCAAAGCCCGAATTGTCGACGATCTGATCGTGGAAGCGGCTGTCGCCTTCCGCCTCGACGAAGGGCTTGATCGCCGGCGTCAATTCGTAACTGACGCGGCCGACGCCGCCATACTGGTTGTAGGCGCGGTCGGCATTGCTGGCGATGGTGCCGTCGGTGAGCACGGAGTTCTGATAGACGGTGCGATCGAACGTGGCACCCGCCGCAACATCGAGCCGGTTGAATTGCTGGTCGAGCCCGATCGTGCTGCCGAAGGTCGCAAAGACCGGATATTTGGCTAGCCCGGCCGCCACATTGGGGCTGCCGGGATTATCGGTCGCAACCCGCAGGCGCAATTCGGAGGTGATGTGGGTAAAGTCCGTCACATCGACGCGGCCGTCGATGTGCCCGGTGAAATCCGGCCGGTTGATGTCGGTCGGCGCCGACGAAATCGCACCATTGATGGTGGGCGGAAGGCTGTTGCCATAGCCGGTGAAGGAGCCGCGCAAATCGGCGACCAGCGCATGCCGCTCCCAGTCGGAGACTGCGAGGAACTCCGGCGCCACCACCCAGAACGGCGCGCTCTGCGGCACGATGATGCGGCCGGGATTGGTGTCGTAGCCGCCGCGCAGTTCGAGCGCGGTCTTGATCAGGAAGCTGCCGGCGTAATCGCCGACCGGACCGAACGGATCGTTGTCGACCTTGAGCGGCTTGCGCAGCGGCTGGCCCTCGACGGTGCCGGCCATCGCCGGCGGAAGGGGCGTCTTGTGAGCGGTTTCCGATGGCGGCGGCGTCAGACGCACGCGAGCGTTCGGGATCACCGGACCTTTTGCCTCGGGCGGCCGCGTGCCCGGCCCCGGCGAGGGTTTTGGCTTGGCTTGCCCGGGATAAAGCTTCGGCTTCTTGCGCGTGCGGTTGAGTGAATCGAAGCCGTCGTCCGCCGCACCGCTGGCGGCCGGCAGGCCGTATTTGGGGACATTGCCGATCCGCGATGGCGCAGGCTTATCCCTGTCTGCAGGCCGTCCGTCGGTCGCGGGATCGGCAGACTTCTCGTCGATGTTTTCGCTGGTCTTGCGCAGAAGCGACTCCTGCCGGGCGAGAAAGCCGTCGCGGACCGGGCGCAGCAGGTCTGGCGTGAGGGTCTGGGCGTGAAGCGGCGGCGAGGTCATGGCGAGAAGCGCGAGGCATGGCAGAGCGGCACGTAACAACGTTACGCGCTTGCGACGGCCCGTTGCTGGACCCGACATCACGATAGAAATACCTCAACAAATTCATACGCATGTTGACCCGGTCTCCGGGCGGCCGAAAAATCGCCGCGCGAAAAACGTCGTTAACGGAGTTAAAACAATTATGGTTAATGAGCCGTTGAGAACGGCCCCTTACGTCGCCTCAGAGGTCCCGCCGTGGTAGGAAAGGCGCCTCTTGCCAGGACCCCTCCGGAACCACGCATGCCCCCTTCGAAATCGCTGATGACCAATTCATCCGGGACCGATCACGCCAATCCCGCCGTTGCGTCGGCGCTCCGCACCCTCGATGCCGGCGGCAGCGGGATATCCGCGATATCCGCCGCCCTTCGAGGCCCGCTCGGGCCGGCCTTCGCCGCCGCCGTCGATAGCATCCGCGACGCGAAGGGCCGCGTCATCGTGACGGGGCTCGGCAAATCCGGCCATGTCGCGCGCAAGATTGCCGCGACCCTGGCCTCGACCGGAACCCCGGCGTTCTTTGTGCACGCCGCGGAAGCCGGCCACGGCGATCTCGGCATGATCACGCCGGATGACGTCATCATCGCGCTGTCGTGGTCCGGCGAGCAGCCGGAGATGAAGAACCTCGTCAATTATTCGAAGCGGTTTGCGATCCCGATGGTCGCACTGACGTCTAACGCAGAATCCCCGCTCGGCCAGGCGGCGCGGATCGTGCTGGAACTGCCGAAGGCCCGCGAGGCCTGCCCGCATAACCTGGCGCCGACCACGTCAACCCTGATGCAGGCGGCGATCGGCGATGCCCTCGCAATCGCGCTGCTCGAAAGCCGTGGCTTCACCGCGCTCGAATTCGCCAATTTCCATCCCGGCGGAAAACTCGGCGCGATGCTCAAGCACACAAGCGACCTCATGCATAGCGGCGACGAGATGCCGCTCAAGCCGGTCGGCACCAAAATGTCGGACGCGCTGATCGAGATGTCGGCCAAGGGATTTGGCTGCGTCTGCATCGTCGGTGCGCATGGGCAACTCGCCGGAATCATCACCGACGGCGATTTGCGCCGTAAGATGCGGCCCGACCTGATGACGACGCTGGTCGACGACATCATGACGCGCAATCCGAAGGTGATCGACAAGGACTCGCTTGCCAGCGAAGCGCTCGAAATCGTCAACGCCTCGAAGATCACGACCTTGATCGTGACCGAGGCCGACAAGCCGATCGGCATCCTGCACATGCACGATCTCTTGCGCGCCGGCGTGGCGTAGCGGCCGCTTTCACGTCGCCGTCATTCCGGGGCGCGAGTGAAGCGAGCGAACCCGGAATCTCGAGGTTCTCAGATGTGCAACTGCACATCGTAGTTCGCTGCTTCGCATCGCCCCGGAACGACGCTCACTCCGGAAACCTCGCAGCATTAGTCTCCAGCGGAAGCTTAAGCGCATTCGCAAAATACGATATCGTCCGGTAGGCGCCACTGAGCTGGATGATCTCGAGAATTTTTGTGTTGTCATAGTGCTTCTGCAACGCCTCGAATTCCTCATCATCCCAGGTCGAGCGGAGATGGAGCGCATCGACGGCTGCTATCAGCGTCTGCTCGGCTGCGCTCCAACAGGCGGCATCGGCTTTCCCTGCTACCGTCGCCCTGACCTGCTCCTCGCTGAGCTTCGCGAGCTCCGCAAAAATTGCGACATGCACGCCCCATTCGTATTCGCAGGCATTGAGCGCGGTAGTGCGGTCGATGACGATCTCGCGCTCGCGCAAGGTCAGCGGCCCGCGGTCGAGCAGGCTGCCGCCGCGCAATTTCGCCCAGGCGCGCGAGCTGGTCGCGATGGTGCGAAACAGCAGCAGCGGCGGCTTGCTCTTCAACTTGTCGAACTGTTCCTGGATTTCCGGCGCATAGGGCGGCTCAAGCGGGGCAATTCGCGGCATGGCTGATTTCCTGCTACAATAAACGTATCATGATGCTACATTATCTGTAGCAAGCTGCAAGAGAGCCCGCCATGTCTAAACAGGACCCGGTCATGAAAAAACGCGCTGTACGCGGCTCGCGGACGGGCCGGCCGATCATGGTGCTGCTCGATCTGTTCGGCCGGCGCTGGAGTTTGCGGATCCTGTGGGAGCTTCGCGAACGCTCTATGACGTCGCGCGCGCTGCGCACCGCCTGCGACGAGGCTTCGCCGACGGTGCTGCATGCGCGCCTGTCGGAACTGCGCGATGCCGGCTTCATCGAACTGGTGCCGGCCTCGGGCTACGGCCTGACCGAGCTGGGCCGGGAACTGCTCGAAAGCCTCCTGCCGCTCCATCGTTTCGCCGAGCGCTGGAGCAAGCGTGGCGCAAGTTAAGGGCAAGAGCCGCACACCCCCTTCACCTCTCCCCTTGTGGGAGAGGTCGGATCGCATCGTGAGATGCGATCCGGGTGAGGGGTTATGTGCCATCGATAGACCTGGACCCCTCACCCCAACCCTCTCCCACAAGGGGAGAGGGAGCCCAGTCGCGTTCGCGGTTGGATTCATTGCTCCAACGAGCATCGTGCCTAAGATTAAGCCGCCGCGACCGTCAGACTGGCGCCGTCCGCCTGCACGATTCTAACCCGGCTGCCGGCCGGCGCATCGGGCCCCGCGACCCGCCAGATCGTGTCGTCGATCCGCACCGTGCCCGATCCGTCGATGATCGGTTTTTCCAGCGTGAACACCCGGCCGATCAGCGCATCGGCGCGCTTGTTGAGAAAAGGATTGCTGGCGCTGACCGCCGTGTTGCTGCGCGCAAGGCGGCGCCACAGCGGCACGGCAGCGGCGGCAAACACCGCGAACATCAGGATCTGGACCTGCCAGGACGGATTGAACCCAAACGACATCAGCCCGACCAGCAGGGCTGCCAGTCCGAGCCAGAACAGAAAAACGCCGGGCGCGATCAGCTCCAGCGCCATCAGGACGACGCCGAAGATCAGCCAGTTCCAGGTGCCTAATGTCGTGAACATCTCGCTCATGAATTGCCCCTCTTTGGCGACAACGGCGGTGGGCTCCCTCTCCCCCACAACCGGGGTCTACCCCGGTTGTGCATTGTAAGTTTGCGCAAATCGGGCAAGCCCGACTTGCGGTGGGAGAGGGTTGGGGTGAGGGGTAAAATTCTTTCCGCGGAGAAAAACCCCTCACCCGGATTGCATCTATCGATGCAACATAGCCGAAGCTCCGCTTCGGCGTACTTCCTGAGGACGGCCGCCGTCGGCGGCCTATGCCCCTCCCACAAGGGGAGAGGCGAAGAGAGCGCAGCACCGGCCTGCCTCATCAGGTGAACCTCATCATTCTTACCCCACAGGCGGCGCCGGCGGGACGGCGCCCGCATTCGGCACCGACGCGCGGCGCGCGGCCGCTTGCGCCGACATCGCGCTCTCGCCGAAGGTCGCTTTCGCGATCTCGCCGATGCCGGCGAGCGATCCCAAAATGCTCACCGCCTCGATCGGCAGCATGATGATCTTCTGGTTCGGTGAATCCGCCAATTGCCCGAACGCCTTGATGTATTTATCCGCGATGAAATAGTTCAGCGCGGCGACATCGCCCTTGGCAATCGCCTCGGAGACCATCTGGGTCGCCTTGGCTTCGGCCTCGGCGGAGCGTTCGCGCGCCTCGGCGTCGCGGAACGCAGCCTCCTTGCGGCCCTCGGCCTGCAGGATCTGGCCCTGCTTGGCGCCTTCCGCGCGCAGGATTTCCGACTGGCGCTGGCCTTCGGCCTGCAGAATGTCGGCGCGCTTGACGCGCTCGGCCTTCATCTGCCGGCCCATCGCCTCGACGAGGTCGGCGGGCGGCACGATGTCCTTGATCTCGATCCGGTTGACCTTCAATCCCCAGGGCGAGACCGCGGCGTCCACCACCCGCAACAGCCGCTCGTTGATCTCGTCGCGATGCGACAGCACCTGGTCGAGATCCATCGCACCCATCACCGAGCGGATGTTGGTCATGGTGAGCACGATGATCGCCTGTTGGAGATTGGAGACCTCGTAGCTTGCCTTTGCGGCATCGAACACCTGGAAGAACGCGACACCATCGGCCGTCACCGTGGCGTTGTCCTTGGTGATCACCTCCTGCTGGGGAATGTTGATCACCTGCTCCATCACGTTCATCTTGCGCCCGACCCGATCGAAATAGGGCACGATGATGTTCAATCCCGGCGACAGCGTGCGGGTATATTTGCCGAACCGCTCGACGGTCCAGTCGTAGCCCTGCGGCACGGTCTTGATGCCGGCAAACAGCGTGAAGATCACCAAGAGCACGAGCGCAATGGCGAAGATATCAAAACCGGTCATGCAAATCTCCCTCGGGCGGCCCGCCCTCCTCCGCAAAAGCCGTGTCTCGCAACCCCTGTTTAACGCTGCAGCACGACAACTTCATTGGTCGCCACGGCGAGATGTAAGGTTCGCTGGAGAGAAAAACGAGTGGACAAGTCACCGTCATATCCAGCCTTGAAGCTCGCGCAGGACGAGCTGGCGGATCACATCCATGCCGGTCTCGCTGTCATTTAGACAGGGAATGAAAGAAAATTGCTCGCCGCCATTGTGTTTGAAGATTTCGGCGTTTTCCTGCGCGATTTCTTCCAGCGTTTCGAGGCAGTCGGCGCTAAATCCGGGCGTGACGACGGCGACGCGCCGCACGCCGTCTGCCGCGAGCTTTTCCATGGTCTTGTCGGTATAGGGCTGAAGCCATTGGTCGAAACCGAAGCGCGACTGGAAGGTCAAGAGCAGCTTTGAAGCTGGAAGCTCCATCCGCTTGCGCAGGCCCTCCGTCGTCGCCATGCATTGGCGCGCATAGGGATCGCCCTTGTCGATATATTTTTGCGGCATGCCGTGAAACGACGCCACGATGACCTCGGGCTGAAACGATAGACTCGCCAGATGCGCCTTGATCGAGACCGCCAAAGCCTCGATGTAATCCGGATCGTCGTAATAAGGCGGGCTCACGCGCAGCGTCGGTTGCGCGCGCATCTTCGAAAGCACGCGGAATACCTCGTCGCAGACGGTCGCCGAGGTTGCCGCCGAATATTGCGGGTAGAGCGGCACCACCAGCAGGCGGTCGCAGCCTTGCGCCATCAGCGCGTCGATCCGCTCGGCAATCGACGGATTGCCGTAACGCATCGCCCAGTCGACCTCGACATGATCGTGGTCCGCAATGCTGGCAGCGAGTTTGTCGGCCTGCGCGCGGGTGATGGTCTTGAGCGGCGACTCGTCTGCAACCGTATTCCAGATCTTGCGATAGTCGCGCGCCTTGCGGGCCGGGCGGGTACGCAGGATGATACCGTTGAGCGCCAGCTTCCACAGCAGACCCTGATTTTCGATCACGCGGGGATCGGACAGAAACTCCTTGAGATAGACGCGCACGCCGCGCGTATCCGCCGTATCGGGAGTGCCGAGATTAACCAGGAGAACCCCGACGCGCTCCGGCGCGACGTCGGCGGCAGGCCTTGATTTGTCGATCGGAGAGACCTCGGTCATGGCGCTGGCTTCGCGCGCCGGACCGTCCTTGTCAAGACAACGGCAGGTTCGTTACTGTCTGGCGGCCCGTACGCCGGAGGAACCATGACAATCGCCGAATGGTGCATCTTCGCCATCGTGATGCTTTATCTGTTGAGCATCGCGCCGATCAAGTGGTTCAGGTTTCGCCGCTTCGACAATTCCAAACCGCGCGACCCCGCCTTCTACGAAGATCCGATTGCCGCGCGCTCGCTCGGCGCGCACCAGAACGGCATCGAGGCCTTTCCGTTCTTTGCCGCAGCCATCCTGCTTGCGGAATTCCGCGCCTGCCCGCAACGCCTGGTCGACGAACTCGCGGTGCTGTTTGTGATCGTGCGAATTGCCTATGTATTTACCTATCTCGGCGACCGGCCGACGCTTCGCTCGATCCTGTGGAGCCTCGGCTTTGCCATCAACATCGCGATATTCTTCATGCCGGCGCTGCGCGGCTATTTGCCGATCTGAGACCATACTTCGATTGTCCCTGACACATAAGAGATTGTGAGACCGTCATTGCGAGGAGCGCGAGCTCCGAAGCAATCCAGCGCAAAGGAAGACTGGATTGCTTCGCGTACGCTCGCAATGACGAACAACTTCGAACACACATCAGCCTTCCCGCGAGGTAACTACCCCCGAGTTGTTACGATCATTCTGCCGCCGAATAGAGGGCGCAACTCACTGATTTGCCCGTCGGGCAAATCAGCTGGCCCATTCGGAGCAACGCCGAGGAGAAGCGAAGCCGCTGCAGGCAATATGCATTCCGCGAGGGCGGTCGGTGTTGCGTTGCAACGCCGCAAGTTCGTTATTGCCGGCAAGGGCTGAATGCCCGCACAATCATGCGGCCGAGGGAGGAACGAGAATGACAAATCACCGGTCGAGGCGGGATTTCTGCGTTAGCACCATTGCGACGATCTTCGCGTCCACTACTTCCCTGCGAGCCGGAGAGAAGAAATACGATCAGGGTGCGAGCGATACCGAGATCAAGCTCGGACAAACCGTGCCACATAGCGGCCCGGGTTCGCTCTACGGCGTGCTGGGGCGGGTCGGCGAAGCCTATTTCCAGATGATCAACGAGCAGGGCGGCATCAACGGGCGCAAGGTCACGTTTCTGACGCTGGACGACGCCTACAGCGCGCCGAAATGCGTCGAGGCGACGCGACGGCTGGTGGAACAGGAAGGGGTGCTTGCGCTGTTCGGCTCGCTCGGTACCGCGCCGCAGACCGCCGTACACAAATATCTCAATTCCAAGGGCGTGCCGCAGTTGCTGCTCAATACCGGCGCGTCGAAATGGAACGATCCCAAGAACAACAAATGGACCATGGCAGGCCTACCGCTTTATCCGACCGAAGCGCGGATCCTTGCCAAACATGTCCTGAGTATCAAGCCTGAAGCCAAAGTTGGCATTCTCTACCAAAACGACGATTTTGGCCGGGATTTCCTTGGCCCCTTCAAACAGGTGCTGGCGGACGCCGGCGGCAAGGCCCAGGTGATCATGGAGCAGACCTACGATCTGTCCGATCCGACCGTCGATTCGCAGTTGATCAATATCTCGAAGTCGGGCGCTGACGTCTTCTACAATATCAGCACCGGGAAGGCATCATCGCAGTCGATCCGCAAGGTGGCCGAGCTCGGCTGGAAGCCGCTGCAACTACTGTCTGCCGGCTCGACCGGCCGCTCGATTCTTGGTGCCGCCGGCTTCGAGAATGCGAAGGATATTGTCGCGATCCGCTATTCCAAGGAGGCCGGAACGGCACGCTGGGAAAACGACAAGGACGTGATGGCGTTCGAGGCGTTGCGCGCGAAATACCTGCCGAACGTCGATCGCGACAACACCATCGCCTATGCCGGTTATGGTCAGGCTGCCTCCATGACGGAAATCCTGCGCCGCTGCGGTGACGATCTCACCCGCGCCAATGTGCTGAAGCAGGCCTCGACGCTGGCTGGCTTCCATTCGCCGTTTTTCCTTGACGATATCAGTTACAGCTACACGCCCGACGACTACACGCCGATGAAGACGCTCCACATCTCGATCTTTGACGGTAAGGACTGGAACATTTCCGAGGAGCCGGTCACGGAATAGTTTTGGAGCAGCCGACGAAGTTCGAACCCATGATCAAACCTCAAGCCCGCAAAGGCCAATTATCCACCATTTCTCGCCCGCAGCCCGGTTGAAAAGTGTTAGGCTTCGGGCGTCTTCTCCGGGGACCCACATGCAACGGCGCGAATTCATCGCGGTTCTTGGTGGTGCGGCGGCTGGATGGCCCTTCGTTGCGCGTGCGCAGCAGACGGACAAGATTCGACGGATCGGCGTCCTCGTCAACCTGCCCGAGAGCGACCCTCAAACCCAGGTGCGCCTCGATACATTCCGGCAAAACCTCGCGCAGCTCGGCTGGCTGGAAGGTCGCAACGTTCGCATCGACTACAGCTTCTCGGTAAACACCGTCGAACAAGGTGAGGTCGAGGCCAGAAAGCTGATCGCGCTTCGGCCTGATGTGCTGCTTGCGCACGGCACACCGGCTGTCGCGGCGTTACAAAAGACAACCCGCAGCATCCCGATTGTCTTCGTCGTGGTGGCGGAACCGGTTGCGATGGGCTTTGTCGACAGTCTCTCGCACCCTGGCGGCAATATAACCGGTTTTTCGCATCTGGAGCCGAGCCTCGGAGCAAAGTGGCTGGAGCTATTGAAGGCAGCAGCGCCCGGGCTGAGGCATGCGGCGACACTATTCAATCCAGACACGGCACCCAACGCAAACTTGTTCTTTCGCTCAGCGAAAGCTTCCGCCGCCAAATTGGCGGTCGATCTGGTCGAAAGCCCGGTTCACGATCCCGCGGGACTCGAAGACGCCATCGCGCGCGTCGCGAGCGAGCCCGGTGGCAGCCTGGTCATTCTCCCCGACGTTTTCACCGGGCAATATCGCCAGATGATCATGGAACGTGCTGCTTATTACCGGTTGCCTGCGATCTACCCATTCCCGAATTACGCCGTCGAAGGCGGTTTGATTTCATACGGCGCGCACGTCGGAGATCTGTACCGGGGGTCGGCAACATATGTCGACCGCATCTTGCGAGGCGACAAGCCATCCGACTTGCCGGTCCAGCAGCCGACGAAATACGAGTTGACGATCAACCTGAAGACCGCAAAGGCGCTCGGGCTGGAAATCGCCCCGAGTTTGCTCGCGCTTGCCAATGAGGTGATCGAGTGAGGCGGGCGACTTCCGGTAATGCTACCAACCGGACCAGCCGAAATGGCCTTGTGATGTCAGTTGACCGACCCCGCCCATCCGCTCCGTGCGCGTGAAAAACATACTTGGCGACATCCAGACCGATTATGCTAACCTCTGACATGGACGCCT
>Ga0210394_10006789_pt1 | contig 12289 bp, 9 predicted proteins | sample IncBWC12MmetaG_FD_160121 | JGI IMG/M metagenome (GOLD analysis project Ga0210394, IMG submission 160121) | Forest soil microbial communities from Barre Woods Harvard Forest LTER site, Petersham, Massachusetts, United States - Inc-BW-C-12-M | ecosystem: Environmental > Terrestrial > Soil >... | reverse complement strand
TGCCGCCGACGACATAAGCGTTGCTGTTCGAATCGACCGCGATGGCCTCGCCAAACGACGTGTTCTGCCCGTTCGGCGCCGTCGTCCCGCTGAGGAAGGTGGCGTAGATAATGGCCCCGCTGCTGCTGAACTTCACGACGAAGGCGACGCTCTCCGAGTTGTTCGGGTGGCCGGGCAAGGGGCCAGGCGCAGGATTGACGGCGGTGCAGGGGGTGGGGCTGACGCTCACGGGCGGGTAGAGGCAGCCCGGCCCGCTGATGAAATCGTAGGAGCCGGCCGTGCCGGTGACATAGGCCGCCCCGGCGCTGTCCACCGCGACGCCGTTCACCGCATCGCCTCCCGTCGCCCCGGCCGGGTCCGCACGTGTGCTGTCCGAGAAGCCCGATCCGCCCAGGTAAGTGGAAAAGCCCACCGACGGGTCGATCACCAGGGGCCGCGACTGGTCGTAGGGTCCGAGCGCGAAGCGCGCCTCGCGCGCTCCCGTGATGACGAAACGCCCGCGCACGGGGCGGCGCCCGGTGCCGATCTCCTGATAGAGCTTCGGCGTATGGTGAACGATGTCGCCCGCCGCCGTGCGCGTGACCAGGTTGCCCGTGGCGTCGATGCGCAAGCTCCTGGCGCCGTCGAAGGCAAGGCGGATGGGCCGCGGATCGGCCGCCGCGGCGATCACAAAGTCGTATTCCAGGCCCTGCGGGTTGTCGCGGTAGACGACGTCGATGCCCGGGTACACGTCGCGCACCCGCACCGCGCCGTAGCGCGCGACGCCCGTCCGCCACTGCTTCGGGTCGTTGCCGATGTAGTAATTGCTGCTGCCCGGCAGAGGGTCCTCCGCTCGTGCGCGGGCTTCGAAGCTCGCGCCGACCAGGTGCATGCGCAGCGCCAGGCGCGACTGGTGCATGAAAAGAGCTTCCCGCGCGCCCACGGCGACGCCGTAGCCCGGGCCACGCGCGACAAAAGGCAGGGCCGCGCTTTGTTCTATCGACGGATTGGCCTCGAAGTGGCCGGCCGTCGCGCTCGACAACGCCGCGCTCTTCAATGCGCGTGCATCGAGCGATCCGGGCGCAGCGGCCGTTGCAAACGCCGGCGGCGCCGTCAAGGTGGCGACCATGGCGGCCGCAATGCACGCCAGCGCGCGCCGGATTCTTTCAGCGACCATCGATCGCGGCCCGGTCTTCGGGCGCTCTCGTCCGTTCTGCGCCATGGACATCGTGCCTCCCTGCAGAATTATTCTTGCTTTGGAACATTGCGCCGCCGGGGCGGCACGCTCGATCTGCCGCACATCACGGCGGACCCGCGGACGCGTCCTGCGCAACTCCTGGCGCTGCGCTGCGCTCGCCCGGCTCGCCGGAGCGCGCGATGAGCGCAATGTCGATCAGCACCCGGCCGCTGCGAAGTATGCCATCCGCGGAGCTGGTCCGAAGGCCGGTTCCAGGACGTAGATCACGCCACGCCGAAGTCAAATGGCAGCGCTCGCACTGCTTGCCGTAGCGACCGTCGTGCACGTCGTCGCGGTCGTGACACGCCACGCATTCCATCGGCAGCAGCGCGCGCCCGGTGACCGGCCTGATGTGGCAGCCATAGCAGTCCACCTTCTTGTGGCCGCCGTCCAGCTTGAAGCGCGTCTGCGTGTCGTGGTCGAAGGTCCATGTCTTCCAGTCGCGTGCGTTGTGGCACAGCTCGCACTTGGTGCCGAGGCGGCCCTTGTGGGTCTTGTCGTCGTCCTTCTTGTGGCAGGACACGCAGTCGATCTTGGCGTCCTTGTAGCGCAGCGACTTGTGGCAGTCCTTGCACTCCACCTTCTCGTGCTTGCCGAGCAGCGGGAAGCGGGTGAGGCCATGGTCGAAGCGAGTGGTCTTCTTCCAGTCCTCCTCGACGTGACAGCGCTCGCAGCGCTCGCCCTCCTGGCCCTCGTGCTTGTCGTCCTTCTTGTGGCAGAAGATGCAGTCCTGCTTCACGTGATCGCGGTACAGATCGCCCTTGTGGCAGTCGTCGCACTTCACCGGGATGTGCTTGCCGCGCAGCGCGTACTTGGTATCGCGATTGTGATCGAACTTGATCTCCTTCCATTCCTTCTCGGTGTGGCAGGTCTCGCACTTGGGCCCGTAGCGTCCCTTGTGGCCCTTGTCCATGTCGTCCTTCTGGTGGCAGCCGTTGCAGTCGCGCGGCGCCTCGTTGTAGACCTTCGACTTGTGGCAATCCTCGCACTTGGTCGTGACGTGCTTGCCGTGCAGCGGGAAACGCGTCTTGTCGTGGTCGAACAGGCTCTGCGTCTCCTTCCAGTCGCGCTCGACGTGGCACGCCTCGCACTTCTTGCCAAGGGTACCCTTGTGCGCCTTGTCGTCGTCCTTCTTGTGGCATGAGAAGCAGTCGGTGGGTGTCTTCTGGGTGTACAGGTTGCCCGTGTGGCAGTCCTCGCACTTCACCTTGTTGTGCTTGCCGCGCAGCGGATACTTGGTGTCGCGGTCATGATCGAAAGTGATCTCCTTCCACACACGGTCGTTGTGGCAGGTCTCGCACTTCGGGCCGAACTGCCCTTTGTGCTTGTCGTCCTTCTTGTGGCATGACAGGCAGTCGCGCGGCGCCTCCTTGAAGTTCAGGCTCTTATGGCAATCGTCGCACTTGATCTTGGCGTGCTTGCCGCGCAGCGGGAAGCGCGTCTTGTCGTGATCGAACTCGGTCTTCGTATCCTTCCAGTCGCGCTCGCCGTGGCACTTCTCGCAGTGTTCCCCTTCGCTGCCCTTGTGCTTGTCGTCCTTCTTGTGGCAGGAGAAGCAGTCGTTGGGCGTCTTCTGGGTGTACAGATTGCCGGTGTGGCAGTCCTCGCATTTGGTCGTGGCGTGCTTGCCCTTTAGCGGATATTTCGTATCACGGTCGTGATCGAACGTGATCTCCTTCCACAAATTGTCGTTGTGGCAGCTCTCGCACTTCGCACCGAACTGTCCTTTGTGCTTGTCGTCCTTCTTGTGGCAGGCCAGGCAGTTTGTCTGGGTTTGGCGATACTTCACCTTCGCCAGCGGGTCCTTCGACTGGTGGCAGTCCTCGCACTTCACCTTCGCTTGCGCGTGCGCGTGCTTGAGCGGGAAGTCTGTGTCGTCGTGGTTGAACGTATGCTCATCGAGGGGCATGATGTTCGCGTCGCGCCCCTTGTGGTCGGCGTGGCACACGGCGCACGGCTGCGGCTTCATGCGGCCGTGGTACATCCGCTTGGCGCGTACGTCGGCGCTCACGTCGTCGTGGCACTTCAGGCACCTCGAGTCCTGGGCGCCCTTGTGGAAGCGCTCATGGCAGTTCTGGCAGTCCTCCTCGGCCTTCTCGTGCCCCTTGATGACCTTGCCCGGCTCCAGCACGTCCTCCACGGTCGCGGCGACGGCGGGTGTCGGCGCAAGCAGGACGCTGCACGCGACGGCGAGCGAGAGAAGCCATGCAAAGCGGAAGGCAGCGAAGGGGATGGCGGCGCCGGCCATGCGGCCCGCGGCGGCGAAGAAACGGATGCCCGCGGCGATCAGGGCGGAGGAAACTCGAGAAGGCGGATCCGCAGCGGGGGCCGGCCGGAACTCACTCCGCGACGCCGGGTGCCGCACCCGCATCAGTACATGTGGACGGCGACGACGTGAGCGATCGCGCTCAGCACGAGCATGTATACCAGCGGTACGTGCAGCACGTGCCATAGTGAAAACAGGCGAACGAAGGCCGCATACTGGGAGACCCGCTGGACGCTGTCCAGGTAGTTGAGCACGAGCCTGCGGGCAGACCTCACCCGGCGGCGGTACTTCTGGGGGTCCCAGTTGCGCTCCCTGGCGCGCTGGCGGAGGAGACGACGCAATTCCTCGTTGCACTGGTAGGCGAGTCCGCGCCTGTGTAAGCTTATTGTCATAAACCGCCACGTCCCTCGCAAGAAGTTCGGGCTCGCGGCCAGCGCGTAGGCCTGGAACTCGCGCAGACGCTTCTCGACATCCGGGGCGAAGTAAAGCTGGGACTTCACTTCGTTCGAGTTGAGTCCGGCCTGGGCCTGCAGCTCGCGCAGGTTGACCTTCTGGCCGGTCAGTCCGTGGTGAATTTCAACGTATAGGAATCGGCCGACGACACCGCTGCCGGCAACGACGCACATGCAGAACAGGGCGACCCCGGCATTGAGGGAGCCGATGTGGAACTGCGAATGCACCAGGATCAGGAACGGGCCGCCGATCCCGATGATCATGTGCGCCAGAAACCAGTGCTTGGTGGCGCCCCACTTCTGGAACACCCGCACGTGCTTGCGCAAGGGATACAGGAACAGCACCAGCATCAGGATGCCGCCCCACAGGCCCAGGTTGTACTCGGTGTCGGAGCCCTGAGGGATCGGATAGAGGCGCGTCAGCGCATAGGCGAGGCCCACCAATGTGAAGACGCCCAGCCAGACCGCGATTGGCCCGCTGCTCTTCCGGACTTTCTTCTGCTCGGCGGAGCCCTCGGCAACACCGGCGAGCTCCTGCACCGCAACGTTTGACATTGATTTAGACCCTCGCCTGGCACAATGCAAGGCGTGCGTTGGGATTCTAGGGCGTCGGCAGCCGGGTGTGGCGTCACACGTTTGTGAACTGTGGAGATAGCCACAATTCGTCATTTTTCAGACACAAATCCGTAATGAAAATCAAAGGCTTACGTGTCGACATCGCGACATAGTCGGACAGCCGACAGACAGGTGGCATGAAAAGCGGCAATATGTCGGCAACGGACGACATCGTCGCACCAGAGGATCGCACACGCCCGTAATAAGGGCGGACCATCGTGCACATATGCATTCCTGGCTTCTTTACCTTCTCCCTCTCCTGATCGTGCTGTGGCTGTACACGCGCGGCTGGAAAAGGCGTGATCGCCGAAGCCGCGAGGCCCTGGCGGCCGCCGAGGAAGCGGGTCTGCGCGAACCGGTGTCGCTGCACCCGGTGATCGACCCGAACCGCTGCATCGGCTCCAGCGCCTGCGTCAAGGTCTGCCCGGAAGACGCACTGGCCATCATCGACGGCAAGGCGGAGCTGGTGAACGGGTCCGCCTGCATCGGCCACGGCGCCTGCCTGACGGCCTGCCCTGTCGAGGCGATCAGCCTGGTGTTCGGCACGGAGAAGCGCGGGGTCGACATCCCAATCATCAATCCTAACTTCGAGACCAACGTCCCCGGCATCTTCATCGCCGGCGAGCTGGCGGGAATGGGACTCATTCGCAAGGCGGCCGAGCAGGGCAAGCAGGCAATCGATCACATCAAGGAGCTGCGCACCAACGCCCCGGACCAGCTCGACGTCATCATCGTCGGTGCCGGACCGGCCGGCATCGCGGCGGGCCTCGGCGCCATCCAGCACAAGCTGAAATACCGGCTCATCGAGCAGGAGGACTCGCTGGGCGGGTGCGTCTACCACTACCCGCGCAACAAGATCACCATGACGGCACCGGTGAACCTGCCGATTGTCGGCAAGGTGAAGATGAGCGAAATCCGCAAGGAAGATCTGCTCGAATTCTGGGGCGGGGTGGTCAAGAAGACGGGCCTGGTCGTCAAGTACCGCGAGCGCATGGAGACAATCACGAAGTCCGCCGACGGCTTCATCGTCAAGACGAGCCGCCGCAGCTATCGCAGCCGTTCCGTGCTGCTCACCATCGGCCGGCGCGGCACGCCGCGGAAGCTGGATGTACCCGGAGAGGAGCAACCGAAAGTCGTCTATCGCCTCATCGACCCCGAGCAATACCGTGACAAGCGAGTGCTCGTCGTGGGCGGCGGAGACAGCGCGCTGGAGGCGGCGCTCGCCCTCAGCAACGAGCCGGGCACGCAGGTGACGCTGTCCTACCGGGGCGAGGCGTTCGCGCGGGTGAAGCAGAAGAACCGCCAGCAACTGACCGACGCCGAGGGTACCGGCCTCGTGCGCGTGCTGCTGGGCTCCAGCGTATCCAGCATCCAGACCGACAAGGTCGCGATCAAGCACAACGGCGAGACGCTGGAAATCGACAACGACTGGGTCATCGTCTGCGCCGGCGGGGTCCTGCCGACCCCGCTGCTGCAGCAGATCGGCATCCTGTTCGAGACCAAGCGCGGAACGGTGTGACCGCGAGGCCGCGGCCGGTCGGCGACCGCGCCGTCGGCTGAGGGCAGAAAATAGGCCGGGATGGCGACTCAGGCGGGCCGCGCAAGGTTGCGTAGCGCGCGGCCGGTCGCTTACCCCCCTAGCTCACCTCTTCCAGCTCGCGCATCCAGGCCTGGTTGCGCTCACGCTCGCCGATCACGCATTGCACCCGCGCCAGCGCGACCGCGATGCTGTACATCCAGAACCCCAGGGAGACCAGCAGCATCCCGGCCAGCATGGTGTGAGCCATCGACGGCGCCTGCGTCAGGCTCACCGAAGCGCCCTGGTGGAGGGTGTTCCACCATTTCACCGAAAAATAGATGATGGGCACATTGACGACGCCGACCAGTGCGAACACCGCGCCGGCGCGGTCGCTGCGGCGCGGGTCATCGATCGCCGCCTGCAGGGCCATCAGCCCGATGTAGAGGAACAGCAGAATCAGCTCCGAGGTCAGGCGCGCGTCCCACACCCACCAGGCTCCCCACATCGGCTTGCCCCAGAACGAGCCCGTCCACAGCGCGATGAAAGTGAACAGGGCCCCCGTCGGCGCGAGCGCCCGCATCATCATCGACGACAGCCGGGTGTTCAGGACCAGAGTGAGCGCTCCGTACACGGCCATGATCACGTAGATGAACATCGACATCCAGGCCGCCGGCACGTGGATGAAAATGATGCGATAGGCCTCGCCCTGCTGGAAGTCCGTGGGGGCGACGAAGAAACCGATGTAGAGGCCGGCGAGGGTCAGCAGCGCGGCCAGCGCCGCGAACCACGGAAACAGCTTCCCGGCGAGCGGATAGAACGCCGCCGGGGACGCGTACTTGAACCAGTTCACCTTCGGCATGCGCGAATCCCCCTGCCGCGGCAACTATACCGGGTTGTCGGCGTGACGGTCAGACAGCGTCCGGCAAGCGAAAACGATACAGCTCGCCCAGCAACGCGGCCCATCCGTCGGCCAGCGAGGCCAGCAACGTGGCACCTGTAGCGGCGGTCGCCGTCGTCGGATCGCCCAGTACGCCGCTGCTGGAGAGATCGCGGGTCAGCCAGGCAAACGGGCGCGGACCGTCCATCGACAGCAGGCTCCCGCCCGCAGCGCCCGGCACGCCGGCCGGAGCACCGGGCACGCCGGCGTTGGCGCCGGGCAAATTTCGCGGCCATTCCGCCCGCGCCCGCTCCATGCGCACCGTATCCGGCAGCAGGGCCAGCATGAGCGCGGTCTCGGCGGCTCCAGCGTGAATGCCGTAGTCGCGTTCGCGCGCCGGGAACAGCGTGTCGATGCTCGACGGCACGGACCAGATAAAGAGCGGGAACACGGTCAGGTCGCGGTGCTTCGCGCGCGCGTCGCGCGCCGCGATCTGCACCACCTGCGGCTGGCCGCCGTGCCCGTTCACCAGGGCGAGCTTGCGAAACCCGCTCGCGTGGAGCGAGTCCGCCACCTCCTCCAGCGTCTGCAGCAGCGTGCGCGCAGTCAGGGTGATGGTTCCGGCGAAATCCGCGTGCTCGTTGGACTTGCCGTAGCACAGCGGCGGCAGCACGAAGCAGGGGATCGCCGGATCCAGCTTGGCGAGCGCAGCACCGAGCACGCCCTGGACGATCACGGTATCCACCGCGAGCGGCAGATGGGGCCCGTGCTGCTCGGTGGCTCCGAGCGGCTGCAGCACCACCGCATCGGCCTTGCAAGGGAGCGCGGCGATATCCTGCGATGTCAGATAAGGCAGGAAGCGCTCGGGCGGAATCCAGCCGTGGAACATGCCGGCGGCCTCGCTCTCAGGTGCCTTCCAGAACGCGCAGATCCTCCTCATCGAGGCGGTCGGCGACGCCGTTGCGGATGGCGGCGGCGAACGATTCGTCGGGCACCATGGTGGTCAGACAGTACAGCCGCCCGCTGCCGGTGTTCTCCACCACATGCTCCTCTCCCGCGCGTACGAGAAACCAGGCTCCCTGGCGCAGCGCGGCTCGGCGGTGATGGTAGATGATCACGCCCTCACCGTGGAGCACGTAGAACAGCTCGTCGGCGCGCTCGTGGATATTGGCCGGCGTGCGTCCACCGACGTCGAAAATCTCGATCACCGCGACAAAGCCCGTTTCGTCGGCCGCCGGATCCACCAGCAGGACGAACTTGTTGGTGTCCGCCGCCTGGATTCGAAACGCCTTGCAGTCGCGCAAGGCCCGGGTGCCGACCGTCACAGAGCCACCGCTAGCGCCCGCCCTCGCGCAGGTACGCCCGCCATCCGCCGAAGGACGAGATATCGGGCGCCCCGCTCACGGCGTGGGCCTCGCATAGAAAGCCGTGCACCTGCTCACCATCCTCCATCAGCAGAGTGCCGATGGCCAGCGGTGAAGGAATGGAAGCGACCAGCGAGCCGAACGCGCCCTCGTTCATCTCCCAGATCTCCACTTCGATCGCGCTGCCGGCAGTATCCCGCACCAGACCGGGCTTGGGCGGGTGAGTCTCGGGCAGCGCGTACAGCCGGTAGATCGGCGCTGTCCGGCACGCCCTCACCAGCGTGGCTCCGCGCGCGGTCAGCTGGCCATTGAGCGGTTCGCCGCTGAGGTGCGCCCCCACCACGGCAAGACGCACCCGGCCGGCCGGCGGAAGCGCGCCCGTCCCCGGGGCGCCGGCTCGCTGGCCTTCCCAGCGGGCGCCCAGCTCGAACAGCAGGCGGTCGTGCAGCGCCGGGGCGAGAAACGTGATCCCGAAGGGCAGGCCGTCGGTGCGGAAGCCGGCCGGCAGGGCGAGCCCGGCCAGGTCGAGCAGGTTGACGAAGTTCGTATAGCGGCCGAGATTCGTATTCAGAGCAACCGGCGACGCGTTGATCTCGGCGATCTTGTAGATCGTCCCGGCCGTCGGCATCAGCAGGGCGTCCATCGAAGTCCAGATGCGGGCCGCAGCGCGGCGCAGCTCGGCCATCCGGTACATCCCGCGGAAGGTGTCGGCGGCCGAATAGTGGGCGCCTTTTTCGATAATCTCGCGCACGATCGGATCGACGCCCTCCGCTCCCCGCGCGATGAACGAACCAACGGCAGCATAGCGCTCGGCGACCCACGGCCCATCGTAGAGCAGCGAGCCGGCCTGAATGAAAGGGTGGATATCCACGGCGAGCGTCGCCACGTCCAGCGCGGCGAGGCGGTCCACGGCAACTCCGAACAACCTGGCGTACTCCGCATCGCCGAAGAACTCGAGGTCGGCCGGTTGCGGCACGCCGATGCGCAGCCGCCGCGATGGGGAATCGGCGCCGCTGCGCGCGTCGCGGGCCAGCGCGTCCTCCGGGTCGAACACGTCGAGCACCGAGAACACGCGGGCCGCATCCGCGACGTTGCCGGAGAATATCGACACGCAGTCAAGCGATCGGCAAGCCGGCACGACACCGAGGGTGCTGAACAAACCGCGCGTCGGCTTGCAGCCGACGATGTTGTTGAATCCGGCGGGGATCCGCCCGGAGCCGGCCGTATCGGTGCCGAGCGCGAAGCTCACCTGGCTGCGCGCGACCGCGACCGCCGACCCGCTGGAGGAGCCGCCCGAGATATAGCCCGGATCGTACGCGTTGCGTACCACACCGTAAGGCGAGCGGGTGCCGACCAGGCCGGTCGCGAACTGATCGAGATTCGTCTTGCCGATGAGCAGCGCGCCGGCCGCGCGCAGCAGATCCACCACCGTCGCGCTGCGCGCCGGCGTGTAGGAGAACGACCTGCAGGCGGCCGTGGTCGGCATGCCGGCCACGTCGATGTTGTCTTTCACGCCGAACGGAACGCCGTACAGCGGCAGGCTCGCCGCGCCCGGCCGGGCCGCCAGGCTTCGTGCCTCGGCAATCACCTGGTCCTTGTCGCGCAAAGCAATCCAGATCGGGTTGTCCAGCTCGCGCGCCACCCGATCGAACACCTGGGTGACGACGTCAGCCGGGGTCGCCTCGCCGGACCCGTAGGCCGCCTGCACGGCCGACACCGTGAGGCCGACCCCTTGTTCACGTTCACTGACCGGCGACATGCCTGATTGCTCTCGATGAAAGACAGAGGGGCCCAGGGAGCAAGCCATATGCCAATGCCGGTGGCTTCGCGCCCGCCGCCACGGTAGCGTAGACCCGGCCGGCGCTGTTACTCTGTCGTACTGAAGCACCGGACTCGGGGGTCGAGCACGCCCCCAAAACATGGATCGCCATGCGATTCTTGATGGTTGGATCCCGCTGGTGCGCGGCCATGGGTGATGCCCCCTTCAGGTGCAATTGCCCGGTGGCGCGCGCATGCGAGGGTTCTTCTTCCCTGGGCACACATATTGCGGACCGTTAGCGTCCATGGCCGACCCATCTTCGAACAGCAGTAAGCGCGTGCAGGAGCCTTTTCTGAACGAGCTGCGCAAATCGCGGCGCAACGTGCAGGTGTACCTGCGCAGCGGGCGCCGTCTGGAAGGCGTTCTCGCTTCTTTCGATCCTCATATGATCCAGCTGGTGGGCACCGAGCAGCATACCGTGTTCAAGCACGAGATTATGTCCATCGCGCGCGCGCCGGCGCGCAAAGGTAAGCCGCATGCGCGCCGTTTCGAGCAGACAAGCCCGGCGCCGGCGCATGACATCCCGAAAGTGTCGCCCGCGCGCCCGCTGCTGCGGCTGCGCCGGGAGCGGGCGTCCGACGAAGGGAAGTAGCGCGCCGGAGTCGCTGAGCAGGGGCCCACGCGCCGGGCACCAGCCCCGCGCGGCGATTAAGCTTCGTATAAGAAACCGCTGGCTAAATTGCACAGCGGACGGCTGCCCTGTTGCGCCCGGCGTTTCCTTTTCGGCTCAGGGAGCCTGCCCCGGTCAGGAGACCTGCGATGCGCATCCTTCTCGTTGAGGACGATTCAATGATCGGGGAAAGCATTCGCAAGGGATTGCGCTCCGATGGCTTCAGCGTCGACTGGGTGCAGGACGGCCGTGCCGCCGACATCGCAGTCGACAATGGCGTGTACGACCTGATGCTGCTGGACCTGGGTCTGCCGAAGAAGGGCGGCCTGGAAACCCTGCGCGGCCTGCGTGCGCGGGGGCACCGCCTGCCGGTCCTCATCGTCACCGCGCGCGATGCCGTGGCCGATCGTGTGAAAGGTCTGGACGAAGGGGCGGACGACTACCTGGTCAAGCCGTTCGACCTCGAGGAGCTGTCAGCGCGCATCCGCGCCCTGCTGCGGCGCCAGTCCGGCCGGGCGGAACCGCTGGTCCAGGTAGGCGACGTCTCGCTCAACCCGGCCACGCGAGAAGTACTGGTCAAAGGCGAGGCCGTACACCTGTCGGCACGCGAGTTCGCGCTGCTGCGCGCCTTCCTCGACCGACCGGGCGCAGTGCTGTCACGTCCCCAGCTGGAAGAAAAGCTGTACGGCTGGAACGAGGAGATCGAGAGCAACGCCGTTGAGGTCTATATCCACGCCTTGCGCAAGAAGCTGGGGCACGAATTCATCAAGAACGTGCGCGGCGTCGGCTATATGGTGGCGAAGCCGACGTGATCTCGATCCGGCGCACGCTGCTGCTGTGGCTGTCGGCCGGCCTGTCCGCCGGGATCCTGGCCGCCGCGGGCATGCTGTATTTCCAGGCCCGCGGGGAGGCGAACGAAGTTTTCGACTATCAGATGCAGCAGCTGGCTGCGTCGCTGCCCAATCAGCCCTTCTCACCTATCGCGCCCTCGCATTCCGAATCCTTCAACGCCGAGCAGGATGTCCTCATTCAGATCTGGGACAACACGGGCCTGCGCATCTATTATTCGCACGAGCATCCCAGCCTGCCGCAACGAGCCGAGCTGGGCTTTTCGGAGGTGCGCGCCCGTAACGGGACCTGGCGGGTCTACAGTACCCAGCTCGGCAATACCGTCGTGCAGGTGGCCCAGCCCCTGAGCGCGCGCCGCGCGCTGGCGGCGCGGGTGGCGGTGAAGACGGTCGCTCCACTGCTGTTGCTGCTGCCGTTCGCCGGCCTGCTGATCTGGACCGCGGTGGGAACGGGCCTCGCACCGGTCGGCCGTGTCGCCGCGGACGTCAAGTCGCGCGGCGTCACCGCGCTGGAGCCCATCTCCGAGGCCGGCCTGCCCGAAGAGATCCGTCCTCTCACGCATGCCATCAACGATCTGCTGGGCCGGCTCGACCAGTCGATCGACGCTCAGCGCAACTTCGTGGCCGACGCCGCACACGAGCTGCGCACGCCGCTCACCGCGCTGCGGCTGCAAGCCCAGCTCGCCGCCCGTGCCGGGTCCGA
>Ga0210394_10006788_pt1 | contig 12289 bp, 10 predicted proteins | sample IncBWC12MmetaG_FD_160121 | JGI IMG/M metagenome (GOLD analysis project Ga0210394, IMG submission 160121) | Forest soil microbial communities from Barre Woods Harvard Forest LTER site, Petersham, Massachusetts, United States - Inc-BW-C-12-M | ecosystem: Environmental > Terrestrial > Soil >... | reverse complement strand
ATGGGAGATTTTTCTGGCTACGAACGCGTCGATCGCAGCCAAGTGCTGTCGCAGCTGGCTGGCGCGACGGCGCAGGCCCCGCCGGACTTCAGCTCGAAGAATCTGTCGAACCTGGACCTGGCGGGCGTCGATTTCAAGCACGCGAATCTGAGCGCGGCTGTGTTGAACGGCGCCAAACTGTCCGGCGCCCATTTATCGGGCTGCAACCTGACCGTCAGCTTCGCCGAGCGGGCCGACCTGCGCAACGCCGATCTGCGGGGCGCCGTGATGTTCTCGACGCAACTGGCCGGTGCCGACCTGCGCGGCGCCGATCTGACCGGGGCACGCTTCATCGGCGACCTGCGTCATGCAGACCTGCGCGGAGCGCACCTGGCCAAACTGGACGGCGCGGCCGATATGAAAAACCAGTCGATGGGGCTGATGCGTGCGGTGATCTCCTCGGCCGACCTGAGCGGAGCCGACCTGCGGGGAGCCGATCTGTCGCGCGCCGATCTGAGCTTCACGTCGCTGGCGGGAGCCAACTTGCACGGCGCGCGGATCTTCGGGGGCGATTTCAGCGGAACGTCGCTGGCGCACGCCGATCTGTCGGGGGCCGACCTGCGCGAATCGAAGTTCATCGACACCGACTTCAGCGGTGCCGATCTGTCCGGCGCCGATCTGTCCGGGTCGGTCCTGCGCAACGTGCGGGGATTGGATTCGGCCAAGCGCAGCGGCGCCCGCGGACTTCCGCCCTGACGCTGCCGTCAGCCGTCCGTTCGTGCCGGGAACTCGAACGTCGCACGCGCCAGCTTGTCGCGCGTCACGACGACCGCGGCTTTCTTCAGCGTCTTGTGGTTCAACCGGGCGACGATCGAATAGCGGCCCGGCGCAAGGTCTACCAGCATGAACGGACCCTGGGCCCGGGTTTCGAGCACGGTGCGGCCGTGCACATCGGCGATCTTCACGGTGGCGTCGGCGGTGAACTCCTCGGCCTTGCCCGCATGCTCGAGCAGTTCGATCGCGAGCCGGTGTTGACCCATCTGCCGCTCGAACATCCGTGCCTCGGCCTTGCCGATGCCGCCGGTGACGTAACCGACCGCGCCCTGGTGCTGTTCGACCGGCATCGGCGAGGGCACCGCGGCCAGTGCCGGGCCGATCGACATCGCAGCACCCGCCACTCCCAGTGCCATTGCCATCGCTTTCATCGTGCTTTTCATCGTCATCTCCCTTCGTTGGACTGCCCGCCCCTGCTTCGCCCCTGCTTCGCCCGGCTTGCGCCGGGCTACGCAGGGCTGCGCCGGCTTTGCGGATCAGCTTAGTTTCACTGGAACGAAAATCCTCTGTCCGTCGCGATCGATCAGCAGCGCCACCGACTTCGGATGGCTGCGCATCAGGCTTCGCAGCTGCTCGACCGAACCGGCCCGTTGCCCGTCGATTCCGAGCACAACGTCCCCGGGCTGTATGCCAGCGCGCGCCGCTGGTCCGGAAACGTCCTCGACGACCAGCCCGTGGTCGACCGACCGTTCGGACCGCTCCTGCTTGGTCAGCGGGCGCAGCGCCAGGCCGAGTTGCTCGTGCTCGCCACCGCCCGAGGCAGCCATCGGCGCGCTACCGGCGTCGGCCTCGGCCAGCTTGACCTCGAGTTCGCGCGTGGACCGATCACGCCATACCTTCAGCGTCACGCGACTGCCTGGAGTATCCATACCGATCTGACTGGACAGATCGCCGGCGCGTTCGATCGGAGCCCCGTTGACCTGCGTGATCACATCGCCGGGCTTCAGTCCGGCCGCCGCGGCCGGGCTGTCCGGGTCCACGCTGGACACCAGCGCGCCGTCGGGCCGACTCAGGCCGAACGATTCGGCCAGCGCCTGATTCACGTCCTGCACCATCACCCCCAGCCGCGCGTGGCTGGCGTGGCCCGTGGCGACGATTTGATCCTTGGCGTGCAGAGCCACATCGATCGGGATCGCAAACGACAGGCCCTGGTAACCACCGGTCTGCGAGTAGATCTGCGCGTTGATGCCGATCACGTTGCCGGCCGCATCGAACAGTGGCCCTCCGGAGTTGCCGGGATTGACCGCCGCGTCGGTCTGAATGAACGGTACATAGGCGTCTCCCGGCAGCGAGCGACCCTTGGCGCTGACGATGCCGGCCGTGGCACTCTGATCGAACCCGAATGGAGCGCCGATTGCGAGTACGTAGTCGCCGACCTGCAGCGCCTTCGGATCGCCGAACTTGACGGTCGGAAGCCCGCTCGCGTGGACGCGCAGCACGGCGATGTCGGTCGCCGGATCGGCTCCGAGCACCTTGGCCCTCAGTTCGCGGCGGTCAGGCAGTTTGACCGTGACTTCCTGGGCATCACGCACCACGTGCGCGTTGGTCAGGATCAAGCCGTCGGAGCTGATGATGAATCCCGAGCCCTGGCCGTGGAACGGTTGCTCGGACGAATGCGGGATCCGCTGCGGCATGCCGGGAAGGCCCCGGAAGAACTGGAAGAACGGATCGTCGCTCCCGTCCAATCCCGACGAGGAGTCCAATCCGATCTTGCGCGTGCCTTCCACCGTAACACCCACAACCGCCGGACCCCATTGCCGGACGATCTGCCGGTAGTTCGGCGTCTGACCCGGTACCGGCGCCACGGCGGGTGCCGTGTCGACCGGCTCTGCGACAGTTCGCGGCGCGTCGGCCTGCGCGGTGTCCGCGCTCTTGTGCTGCAGAAAGTCGAGAATGCCGGCTCGGCTGGGCGTGTAGGCCGCCAGGCCGATCACGCCCACCACGACGACAGCTGCCGCCACTGAATTCAGTGGTTTGAGTTTCATTTCAAGTTCTCCGATTCAAGAGTCTCAAAAAAAATCAAGGATCTATGGCCAAGTGGTGTCATCGCCCAGCGGCCACAACAAAAGCTCCCGGTTCGCCACATCGATCGGGCTGCGAGGCGGCGCAGGCGGCACGCTCGCGTCCTCGCGAACCGGTGTCGTTCCGATGATGGCCGTTCCGACCAGGCGGTGAACCTCCGGCGCCATCCGTTCCAGTTCCTGCGCTTCGATGGCCAGCTGCACCAGCTGGTCCCGGCTCGGAACGGGCGGGCCGAAACCGTCATCCACGGGCGATATCACCGGCCCGAGCAGCGTGGCGGTGCGCTGGATCGCCTGCTCCAGATCGTCCAGCAACCACTTCGTCCGGCTCCGGCGCGCTCCGTGCAGCTGGTCGACGGCGGCTGCGAGGTCGTCGTGCGCCTGCTGCAGCAACGCTACTTCGCGCGCGTCGCTGGCAAATTGCGCCTGCAGCGCCGCCTGTTCCAGTGCGCGCGCGGCGTCTCTGATGTTCGCCGCGGGCGCGTCAGGAGCATCGCCGCCCACGGGGGCGGCCTGCGCAGCGGTGCCATAGACGAGCGGCGCGAACAGCGCCGCCGCCAGCGCCAGCACCCATCGATTCCGGCCGGGTTGCATCTGGTTACCGCTCCCTACATGCGCTGACACTTATCCTGGCAACGCAATCGTTGACACGTGCGAAAATTAGACGCGCGGAGTTAGGGGGGAGTGAAGTCAGGGTTAAGCGAACATTAAGGAGCACGACATGAACCAGCGCCTTGCCATGAACCCCACCTCCGAGGAACAGCGTCTGTTGCGGGCGACGGCGGCTTCGGACCCGAAAAGCTTAGTTCGAAGCGGGCAGCTGTTCAGAATCGCGCTGACGGCCGTCGTTGCGATCGGCTGCCTTGCGGCGTCCGGCGCGGCCAGCGCACATTGGCACGGAGGAGTGTGGATCGGGCCCGGCCCTTACTGGTGGGGCCCGCCGTATTACCCCTACTATCCTTACTACCCGCCCGCCGTCGTCGTAACCCAGCCAAGCCCGGTGGTGCAGGTACCGGCACCGCCGACGTATTGGTATTACTGCCGCCAGTCCAATGGGTACTACCCGTACGTGGCGGATTGCGCGAGCGGTTGGGAGCAGGTCAGCCCACAGCCTCCGGCGCCAGCGCCGGCTCCCGAGGCGGCTCCGCGCTAGTGGGCGGTTGAAGAGCTGGCGGGCCGCTGGTGCGCGCCTGCGCACGCGGCGCGATCAGCGGGGTCGCTGTTCGGCGGTCGGAATCGGCCCCGTCTCCAGGGCCGCCGATCGGCGTGCGGCCAGGGCTGCCGCCCGCTCCATTGCGCGCCTGACGGCAGGTACGAGACGCCGCAAGCGACTCTTGGGCACGTAATCCCAGGCCCCGACTTCAACCATCACCGAAGCTTTGACTTCGCCGATCGTGCCGGAGACCAGGATCAGCGGAAGGTTCGGATAGTGATGAAGGAAGCGCCTGAGCGTATCCGTGAAGTACATGCCGGGCACCGCGTAGTCGGACAGGACCAGATCCCATCGCTTCTGCGCCAGCGCCGCATTCAGCCCCTCGCTGGAATCGACCCGCTCGCACTGCCCGAGCAGCCCTGCCATTCTGAGCGTGCGCTCGATCAGCAGGAAGTCGGCCTCGGTGTCCTCGACGCACAGCACGTTCAGCGGGGCGATGTCGATCGGCATCGACGCTCTCAGGCGACCTGGCCGGATTCGGTGACCAGGCGCAGTTCGGAAGGAGGAACCGCCTTCCCGAAATGGTAGCCCTGCAAGCGGTCGGCGCCGATGTCGCGCAGCGCCTGAACCTGCGAGGCCTGCTCGACCCCTTCGGCGACCGTCTCCAGACTCATCGCGCGCGCCAGCGTGACGATCGCCTGGACGATCGCGCGGTCCTCGGACTCGACCGCAATCTCCTCGACAAAGGGCTGCGCGATCTTCAGCGTGGTGATCGGATAGCGCTTCAAGTAGCTGAGCGAAGAATATCCGGTTCCGAAATCGTCGACGGCGATCCGGACCCCCAATTGCCGCAGATCGCGCAACAGCTTCATCGTCGCCTCGGTCGGTTCGACCAGAAGGCTCTCCGTCAGCTCGAGTTCCAGGAAATTGCCCTGCAGGTTGGCGTCCTGCAGTGATTCCTTCACCGTTTCCAGAAGGTTCTCCTGTCCGAACTGACGGGCCGACAGATTCACAGCGACCGAACCGCGAAATCCCTGCGCATGCCATCGGCTGCACTGCGCGCACGCCTGCTTCATCACCCACTCGCCGATCGGCACGATCAGCCCGGTCTCTTCGGCCACACTCAGAAAGGCCCCGGGACTGAGCAAGCCGCGTTCCGGATGAAACCACCGCAACAACGCCTCGTAGCCGTCCACGCGTGACGTGTGGCTGTCGACCTGAGGCTGATAGAACAGGCGCAGCTGCCGGCCCAACAAGGCCTCACGCAGATCGGACTCGATGCGGAAACGCTCGCGTGCTTTCTCGTCCATCTCCGGCGAAAAGAACCGGTACGTGGATCGACCGGCCGCCTTGGCGTGGTACATGGCGTGATCGGCATTGGTCAGCAGCACCGAGCCTTCGCTGCCGTCCTTCGGAAACAGGCTCACGCCGATGCTCGCGGACAGTCGGATCCTGTGTCCCTCGAGCTGGATCGGTTCGGCAATCGCGTTGGTGATTCCGGACACGACCCGGACCACGCCTTCGATGCCCCCCGCTTCGGGCAGCAGAATGACGAACTCGTCACCGCTCAAGCGCGCGACCGTGTCGCTGGCGCGCACCTCGTCCACCAGACGCCGCGACACCTCCATCAGAACGCGGTCGCCGATCGAGTGTCCGAGCGAATCGTTGATGTGCTTGAAATGATCCAGGTCCACGAACAGCAGGGCCACCCGCCGGTTCGATCGCTGCGCATGAGCGATGGCCTGCTGCATCCGGTCGGCCAGCAGCGTCCGGTTGGGCAGATCCGTCAACGGATCGTGCTGCGCCATGTGCTCGATGCGTGCCTGTGCCGCCTTGCGTTCGCTGATGTCGGTCAGCACGCCGACGTAGTGCGTCACCGTCGAAGTGGAGCTGCGCACCGCGGCGATGTTGAACCAGGCCGGGTAGCTGCCACCGTCCTGGCGGCGGTTCCAGACCTCCCCATGCCAGTTGCCGTGTTCAGCCAGCCACTCCCAAATCCTGGCGTAAAACCCGCAGTCCTGGCCGTCGACGCCGAGCGCGCTCACGTCGCGTCCCAGGATCTGCTCCGGCGCGTGACCCGTGATCTGCGTGAACGCGCGGTTCACCGAAATGATCTGATGCGCGGCGTCGGCCACCATGATCCCTTCGAGCGTGTTCTCGAACGCCACCGCGGCCAGCCTCATCTGTTCCTCGGCTTCGCGGCGAGCGGCTTGCTCGGCCACCTCGCGCAGACTGCGCTGGATCGCAGGCACCAGCCGCGCCAGCCGGTCCTTCAGGACGAAGTCCCATACGCCTTGCTTGAGCAGTTCGACCGCCGCTTCCTCGCCGATGCTGCCCGACATCAGGATGACCGGCAGACCCGGCGCGTCAGCCTGAATTCTTCCCAGGCTGTCCTGGATTTCCAGACCCGGAATGTGGTAGTCCACCAAGGCTAGGTCGATACGGTTCCGCTGCAGGGCGCCCGACAGTGCGTCCAGGCTCTCCACGCGCACGCACTCGGCGTCCAGCCCCTGCCGGCGCAGATGACGCTCGACCAGGCGGAAATCGGCCTCCGCGTCTTCGACCACCAGGATCTTCAGGGACTCGGGCACTCGCGCTTCCTGTCACACCGGTTCGTTGGTCGCTACCCAGTAAATGCCGAGTCGCGCCACCGTTTGGGCGAACTCCGCGAAATCGAGCGGCTTGCGCACAAAGCTGTTGCAGCCGCCCTCGTAGCTGCGCATCCGGTCGCGTTCCTCGTCCGAGGAGGTCAGCATCACCACCGGCACCAGCCGGGTGCGCGGATCGGATCGGACCCGGGTGAGCACGTCGAGCCCGCCCACGCGTGGCAGATTGATATCCAGCAGCATCACGGCGGGCGGATCGCTTCCGGCGCGCTGCGCGAATTCGCCCTCGCCGAACAGGTAGTCGAGCGCCTGCTGGCCGTCACGCACGACCTCCACCTGGTTGGCCAGATTCACCTTGCGCAACGCCCGCAAGATCAGCAACTCGTCCTGCTGGTTGTCCTCGACCAACAGCATCGTTTTGGGCGCCATTCAAATTCCTTCCAGAATCATCACCCGACGGCGGCAGCGAGAACCAGAATTGGGCTCCCTGGCCCGGCGCCGACGTCGCTCGGATCTGTCCGCCATGGCGATGCACGATGCGCTGCACGGTCGCCAATCCGATGCCGATGCCCGGAAACTCGTCCTGCCGGTGCAGGCGCTGGAACGGCTGAAACAGCTTCTCCGAATGTGCCATGTTGAATCCGATGCCGTTGTCCACGACATGGAACACCCGCTGCCCGCCGTCATTGCTGGCGAACACACGGATGGCCGCCGCGGGCGCGTGCACGGTGTACTTCCAGGCGTTGCCCAGCAGGTTCCGCATCACGATTTCCATCATGCGGGCGTCGGCCCGGGTGGCCAGCCCCCGCTCGATCTGCCACGACACCGCTCGCTTCGAATCGGCGCGCGCAAACTCCGCCAGGATCTGCTCGGCCAGCGCCGACAGATCGACGCGATCCCGCCGCATTTCGCCCCGCACGCTGCGCGATAACTGCAGCAGCCCGTCGATCAGCTCGCCCAGATGTTCGCTGCCCCGGATGATCTGATTCAGATAGACCCGGGCCTCGCCGTCGACGCGCTCGCCATAGTCTTCCATCAGTGCCTGGCTGAAGCCTTCCATCGCGCGCAAAGGCGCGCGCAGATCATGCGCGACGGTGTAGCCGAAGCTTTCCAGCTCCTGGTTGGCCGCCCGCAGTTCGGCCGTGCGCTCCTCGACCCGCTGCTCGAGCTGCGCGTTCAAACGCAGGATTTCTTCCTCGGCCCGAATGCGCTCCGTCATATCGCGCAGGATCACTGTGAACTGCTTGTGTCCGGCCGCCTCGCCCTGGGAGATCGCCGCCTCGACCGGGAACTCCGTGCCGTCGCGCCGCAGACCGTAAATGCGTCCAAGCTGGCCCATCTTGCGGCGCGTTACCTGGGTGCGGCTGAAGCCCTCTATGTGTTCGCCGTGCGCGCCCCGGTACCGTTGCGGGATCAGCCGCTCCAGCGGCTGTCCGACCACTTCGACCGAGCGGTATCCAAACATCGTTTCGGCGGCGCCGTTGAACAGCGCGACGCGCTGGCGGTCGTCCACGGCGATCACCGCATCCATGGCCGAGCCGATCACGCTCGCCAGCCGCTGCTCGTTTTCGAGTAGCGACTCGTTGATGCGGGCCAGCTGATCCGACCGCTCTTGCATCGACCGTTCCAGCCTGGCGTGGTCGGTCCGCAGATGGGCCTCGACGACACGGGCCTTGGCGAACGCGCGCCCGATCACGATCACCGCCGCCGCGAGCAGCAGCACCGCCACCACGGCACCGCTTGCGATTACGCCCGCGGCGAGCCTGGCGCGCTGGCGGGCCCGTGCTTCGCGCTCTTGCAGCAGCGTCCGCTCGGCGGCCTCGAAATCCTGCAGGGCCCGGCGCACCGGATGTTGGATCAGACGGCCGACCTCCTCTTCCATCGCCGGCCGGATCGCGGCCGGTCCCTGCGCGTGCCTCAGATCGATCAGCCCGGATAGCCCGTTCAGACGCTCGGTGAGCAGCGGTTCGAGCGCATCGAGCCGGCGCTGCTGGTCCGCGTTGTCGGCCGTCAGCGAGCGCAGCGTGCGCAGGCCCTCGACGGCTCCGTGAGCCGCTCGCTCGAACGGCTCGATCAATGCATTGTTACCCGTGACGACAAAGGCGCGCTGCGCGGCCTCGGCATCAGTCACAAACACAAGCATCCCGCGAACCGACTCGATGACCCCACGGCTGTGCTCGGCCCAGGCCGATTGCTCGAGTAACTGATCGATGCCAACATACGACACAGCGCCCAGCACGCCGAGCGCCGCCAAACCTCCCGCAAATACCGCCTGGATCTTCCGCTCGATCGGTTGCAGTCCTGCCGCGCCCCCGATCTCCCGCGCCGAGTTCATTCAGTAACAGCCTTGCTGACTTGCGCATCCCGGCGCAACGGCACTGGGACTGATGACTTGTGCGCGTCGCTAGGCATCAAACCAACAACTGCGCTGATCGAGTTTATCAATGCCGTCGCGAGATATCACGTCATTTTGCCGCTCAACCACGGCCAGAACAAGGGTTCATCAAGATTGTGCGCTACGAGTCGTGCCTGCACGTAAGCGTTTCCAAGGTTCATCGTGTCCCTGCTTCAAATGCGGGACGGTTGACCGGGTTCAGTCCAACCCCAGGCGATGCAGACGAGAAAGCGCGCTCAAAGGCGACACGGGATGTGGAATATCGGATACGCGCAGGCTTTCCACGATCCGAGGGCGCTGGCCCGCTGTTAAGCGTCGCGATCTGAAACGTGGAATATGCAGACCTTGCGCGATCGGAAGGCGCTGACTCGCCGTGGCGCTGCGGCGCGGGTGCGACGCTGGTTCAGCGACGATCGCCCGTGTCGTCCAGCGTCAGATCGATCATCAAGTCGTTGGCGAGCGACTCGAGTGCTTCGCGCAGTTGCACTGTCCGCACCTGAGCCGGAACGCGCAACTGCGCCGAAGCACGCACCAGACTTTCCCCCGACATCGAGCCACTGACGAAGTCGGTCAAGAGTTCCTCGATGCTGACACCGCGGCTGGCCAACGCATGAGAAATGTCGCGCACGATGCCCGGGCGATCCTGGCCGACCAACTCCAGCTTCATTCGCCGCCCGGGCGGCACGCCCCCCGTGTCGGTGCCGCGCGTGACGACAATCCGCAGCCCCTGCGCCTCCAGATCGTGGAAAGCAGCGATCAGCGGCTCGGCATTGGCCTCCGGAACATGCAGGTGAACGATGCCGGCAAACTGACCGGCCAGATTCGCCATCCGCGACTCGAGCCAGTTGCCGCCGAGTGCGGCCACCCTGTCCGAAATCAGGTTCACCAGGCCGGGACGGTCCGGCCCGACGATCGTCAGTATCAACGAGGCTGGCATCGAGCCGGTCCGGTGAGAGCGTGCACCATCGTACTGATATTGGCCTTGATCAGTCCAGGCCGTGACAGCGCACGCAATTGGCCTGAAAGACTGTCCACCCCAGATACGCCTCGTTCGTTTCCTTGATCGCCTGAACGATGCGCTGCAGCAGACTTACCATCAGATACACGCACACTGCAACGAAACCCCGACTGTAGGGAACTCACGTCACACTCAGCCTGCCTAACGGGTAGAGTATCAATGCGGCGTCAATCGACGCAGCTTGCGCCGCCAGGAGATCGCTGTGAAGACTCCATCCGCCATGCTTGCAGCAACGCTGACAACACTGGCAACGCTTTCGCTTGCAGTTTCGCCGGGACCCGCCGGCGCTTATGACACCTCCCGGGGGGCAGCCGGATTCAGCCACGTCAACTTCGGCGGCGGGGGCGGGGGACATTCCGGTGGTGGTGGCGGACACTCCGGTGGCGGCGGCCACCCGGCAGGGCGCACCGGAGGGTGGGCCGGCCACGGCCCAGGCGGCGGCTGGAGTGGCCGCGGTGGCTGGAGCGGCGGCCACGGCTGGGACGGGCGCGGCGGATGGCACCACGACCATGATTGGGGCTGGCGCGGCGGCTGGGGGGTCGGATTCGGCTGGGGGCCCTACTGGGACCCGTGGGGTTGGGGGTGGGACTACCCGTATTACGAACCCGCATATCCGCTCTACGTGGAGCCGGACGCTGGCGCGCTGCCGTCGGCGCCACCTCCCGCGTCCTACTGGTATTACTGCCCGCCCGCTCGAGCGTATTACCCCTATGTGCGGCAGTGCGCGGTGCCGTGGGTCCCGGTTAGTCCGACCCAGTAGGGGCGCCGATCGGCTGAAGTTTCGACGCGGCCCGGGTGCCACGGCCAAGGGGGCAGTTCGAATCGGCTTGCTGCCGTAGCGCGGTCGCGGGGCTCGTTCGGAAGCGGTTTTGAACCGATTCCCGAAACATCAGTACGATTCGCGGTTCCTGCCTTCCGCGTCCCACCCAAGCGATGAGTTGGTTCGACCTGCTGCGTACCCCGCCCGCGAAATCCACCGCGCAACCCCCTGCGCCCGGTCTGGCGCCGGTCATCGACCCCGATGCCGCGCGTGCGGCGCTGGGGGCCGCCACCGACGACGAACGACGGCGCGCCTGTGCCGAGGAGCTGGGCTGCGCGTTGGCCACGCGGCTGCAACCGCCGCGCCCCGACGATGGGCCCGCGGTCTGGGTCGCCGCCATGTGCCATGTCGGCGACAAGTCGCTGGCATTGCAATGGCTCGCGGGTCTGAACGGCGACAGCTGGCTGGGCGAAGTCGCACTGCACGGCCGCTACGCGGAGGCGCGCCTGGCCGCGGCCGAGCGAATCGCGGATCGCGAAGTCCTGGAGCAGGTCGCGCGCCTGAGCCGGGGCAAGGACAAGGGTGTCTTCCGACATTGCTCCGACGAGCTGCGGCAGCGGCGCGAGGGTGTCGAGCGGGTGCAGCGCACAGAGCGACTGGCCGCTGCATTGCGCGAGCTGCTTGCCCACGCCCCGCTGTCCGTCTCGACCCTGCTCGATCTGCAGGGCGAGCTGCGCGCGCTGGACGGCGGCGGCGAGCCGTTGGCGGAATGCCGGACGCTGATGGGCCAGGTGGACGGGCGCTTGAGGCAGGAGTCGGAGGCCCGCCGCAACCTGCAGAGCTGGCGGGACGAAGCCGCGGAGCTCGCCGCTCGGTGCGCGGGCGCCGGCTGGCCGGGTGCCGAGCAGCTCGACCGGTGGCGCGATCGCGGGTCCGCCCTCGCCCAGGCTCAGGCCGCTTTGCCTGCGTGGCTCGCCGACGGTGGCTCTTCGCACGCGCTGGCCGCGTCGCTGCACCAGGTCGAATCGCGCCTGACGGCGTTCGCGGCCGACGCGGCCCTGGAGCAGGCGTGCGAGCAATTTCTGGCCACGCTGGGCAGCGGACCGATCGAGCCCGACACGTCGGCGGCCTGGGACGCGCTGCCCAAGCCCGAGCACGCGCAGTGCCGCGAAATGCTCCAAGCCCGCTGGCAGGCGATACAGATCATGCAGACCATGCAGATCATGCAGACGATGCACGCGCCGCCACCGCCGGAGGAGGCCGAGCCGGCGCGGCCTGCGGAACCTCGAGAGCGGCCCCGCATCGATATGGGCGCGGTCCGCGCCTTGATGGAACAGATGGAACAGGCGCTCGAAGAGGGGCACCTTGCCGACGCTGACGCGACGGCCAAGAGGATCAAGGCCGCCGTGGGCAGCGCCGCCTTGCGGGGCGAACTGGGGTCGCGCCTTCAGCGCGCCCAAACGCGCCTGAGCGACTTAAGCGGCTGGGCCCAGTGGGGCGCCGAGCAGAAGCGCGAAGATCTG
>Ga0210394_10006784_pt1 | contig 12291 bp, 15 predicted proteins | sample IncBWC12MmetaG_FD_160121 | JGI IMG/M metagenome (GOLD analysis project Ga0210394, IMG submission 160121) | Forest soil microbial communities from Barre Woods Harvard Forest LTER site, Petersham, Massachusetts, United States - Inc-BW-C-12-M | ecosystem: Environmental > Terrestrial > Soil >... | reverse complement strand
GCAGGTCTGTGACCTGCCATAGCTGCTATGGTGCGGTCTCTTCCCGTTCAATCCGGCTCCGCCGGAGGCCTGGCTGAGCCGCGACTGCAAGGAGCGGTTAAACCGCCTTCAACAGCACCGCGGTGATATTGTCCGGCCCGCCCCGATCCCTGGCCGCGGCGATCAGCGCCTGGCACTTGGCCTCGAGCGACCCATTGGAACCCAGCGCCTGGCTCAGCTCTTCCTCCAGCACCACTCCGTGCAACCCGTCGCTGCACAGTAGCACCTGCATGCCAGGAGTGGGCTTCACCACGTACGTCAGCACGCGCAGTTGTTCGGAAACCCCGATGGCCATGGTCAGCACGTGCCGCATGGGATGATTCTTCAGCGTCTCCTCGTCGATTCCCAGCCGCCGTCCCACTTCATTCACCCAGGTCTGATCCTGAGTGATGGCGTGAAGAATGCCCTGGTCGAACAGGTACGCGCGGCTATCGCCGACGCTGGCGATCCACAGCTCGCCGTTCTTGACCAGCGCGGCCACCATGGTGGTGCCCATGCCTTCCAGAGCCGGGTCCGCCGCGGCCGCTTCCATCACCTTGTGGTTGGCTTCGTGAAAGGCCTCCACCAGGATTTCCGCGCCGGCCGAGCTGGGGCTTTGATGCACCACTTCCCACAGCGTCTCGGTGGCTAGCTTGGAGGCGTGTTCGCCGCCTTGCGCTCCGCCCATCCCGTCGGACACGACGTACAGGCCCATCGAAGGCGCCAGCAGATAATAGTCTTCATTGTTTGCGCGGACACACCCGGGGTCCGAGGCGCCGAAGGCTTCGAGCATGAGCCCTTCGATTATACCCAGGTTTAGCGTGCGAATGATCCTTCGCAGGCAGGCGGGAGGTTCGCCTGCGGCATCGGCGCCAGCTTATCCATGCGTGGAACGAACTGTATCGCGGGATCGCCGGCCTTGGGAGCTTGCATCTGGATCAGTGGCACCGCGCATCGTGAGATCGCGGGCCGGGGCCGGGCGCTGGTGGGGAGCGGCCCGATCAGCTTTAGTGGAAGGACGCCAGGCCGGCCTTGGAAAAATTTCGTTGCGTCGGCCTTGGGCACCAACGGTCCGTAAAACTGTCCCGGAGGCGCGGCCGGTTCCTGCGCCAACGCGCCGCCCGCCATCGCCAGCAGAAGGATGCGGATCGCCTTCACGCAGAAAGTGTACTCCTCCGCGACGACCGCGGCAAGCCTCTTCCCATAACCTTGTCAGCGCCTGTTCGCGCGTTGACACCATCGCCTCTGCGCGGTAACTTGTATGCTGCATACATAATATTCCTGGAGGTGCTCACCCGATGAGAGCCAAGTTATCGCTCACAGGCGTGGCTTTGTTGCTGGCCGCGATCCCCATGGCCGCCCATCATTCCTTCGCCGCGGAATACGATTCCGCCGCGACCATAACGCTCAAGGGCGTCGTGACCAAGGTCGAATGGACCAATCCACACGCCTATATTTATATCGATGTGAAGGATGAAACCGGCAAGGTGGTCAACTGGGGTATGGAAGGTTATCCGCCCAACACGCTGACGCGTACCGGATTCACCCGGCACATCGTCAAGGAGGGCGACACCATCACCATCACCGGCTACCGCGCCCGCGATAACGCCACCCGCGCGGCGGCGCGCGAGGTCACCACCACCGACGGCGCGAAGTATAACTTCGGACCCGCCGCCTAATGAGGTCACTCCTGTGAGAACCATTATCTTCAGCCTTCTGATCGCGTCGGTTTCGGCGTACGCCCAAGCGCCGGCCGCGCCGGCAAGAATACCGCGCACCGCCGACGGCAAGCCCGATTTCACCGGCGCATGGCAGGGTGGAGGCGTCAGCCTATACGGTGAAAGCGTCGGCAATACTCGCGCCACGGCCGCCGTGCCTCAAGCCGCTCGCGGCGGAGGAGCCCCGGCAGCAGGATATGCCGCAGCGGGAGCCCCCGCAACCGGAGCAGGCGGCGGACGCGGGGAGCGGCTGGTTTACAAGGACGCGGCCGAGGCCAAGGTGCAGGCCGGCCGAGGCACCACCTGGAAGGACGATCCCACCGTCAAATGCCTGCTTCCCGGCATCCCGCGCATCTATGGCATGCCCATGCCGTTTGAGATCGTGCAAACGCCCAAGCAGATCGCCGTGCTGTTCGAATCCTTTCACGGCTGGCGTCTGATTCCCTTCGGCGGTTCGCACGGCGATCCCGATCCGTCGTTCCTCGGCGACTCCATCGCCTCCTGGGACGGCGACACGCTGGTGGTGGACGCCGTCGGTTTCAATGGCAAGATCTGGCTGGATGGCGCCGGCCACTTCACCGACGAGCAACTGCACGTGACGGAGCGTTACACGCTGAACGGCGACACCATCTCCTACGAAGCCACGATGATGGATCCGCCCTTGATGAACAAGCCGTACACCCAGCGCATGACCTTCACCCGCCTCAAGGAAGGCGAGAGGCCGCGCGAATACGAGTGCATCGAGAACAACCAGGACCTGGAACACCTGACCGGACCGTCGGTCAAAGCCAAGTGAGGCTGGTCGCTTTTGCGCTGGCCGCCGGCGTCGCCTTCGGACCACCACAGACTTCCGCGCAGCCGGACACGTGCGACCGGGCGTGTCTCGAAGGCTTCGTCAATCAATATCTGGACGCGCTGGTGGCGCATAACCCTTTCGGGATGCCTCTGGCGCGCAAGGTCAAGTTCAGTGAGAACGACGTGGTGCTGGATCTGGGCGACGGCGTATGGAACACCATCACCGGCATGGGAACCTATAAGCTTTACGTCTCCGATCCGCAATCCGGCCAGGTTGGATTCTTCGGGACCATGCGTGAAAACTCAACGCCCATCGCGTTGGCCGCCCGTCTGAAAATCGAGAACCGCAAGATCACGGAGATCGAGACGGTGATCAATCGCGGCGGTGGAGCAAACAACCCTGCGCAGTTAGTCGAGCAGACGGGCCAGCCCGACGCCGTTTTTATCGAGACCGTCCCCGCGGGCGAACGGGTTTCGCACGACGCCCTGATCGCGGCGGCCAACAAATATTTCGATTCGATTGAACATGGCTCGGCCGACGCCGGCGCGTTCGACAAGGACTGCAACCGCGTCGAGAACGGCGCACGGATGACCAACAATCCCAGCCGTCCGGCGGCAGGGCTCACCTGGAACCCGTGGGCGCTGGGCTGCGCGGAACAGATCAACACCAAGATCTTCAACTCCTACCAGCGAATTTATCCGCGGCGTTTCCCGGTTGTCGATGAGGAGCGCCAACTCGTGTTCGGCTTCTTCATGTACCAGCAGGCCGGCGACATCCTGTCGGTGGAATCGCCCGGCCACGGAACCTACAAGATGCCCGATAGCGCCTCGACGCCCGGCTTTACCGAGTCCGCGCAATTGTTCCGCATCAAGGGCGGAAAAATTCGCAAGATTGAATCCCTGACGCTGGGCATTCCTTACGGCATGCCGAACCCGTTCTTTAAGGATGATTGGAGGCGGCCATGAAACAATTTCTAGTGGCCTTGTTGGCAGCCGGTTTTGCGCTCGGCCAAGGGCGCGGCGCGCCGGGACCCTGCGACCGGGCCTGCCTGGAAGGGTTCATCAACTCCTACCTCGAAGCCATCGTGGCGCACGACGCCAAGCGTCTTCAAGTGACTCCCGACGTCCGCTTCACCGAGGACGACATCGAGCTGAAGCTCGGCGAGGGTCTGTGGAAGACCGCCAGCGGCTTGGGAACTTACAAGCTCTACTTCGCCGACCCGCCCGCGGGCCAGGTGGCGTTCTACGGGACCATCCGCGAGAACACCCGGCCGGCGGCGATCGTGCTGCGCCTGAAGGTGGAGAACCGCCGCATCAGTGAGGCCGAGAGCATCGTTATTCGCGGGCCCGGAACGGCGAACAATCTGGAGAAGGCCGGCTCGCCCGATCCGATCCTGCTCGAAACCGTGCCGCTGGCCGAGCGGTTGCCGCGCACTGAATTGGTCGCGAAATCCAATCTCTACTTCGAGGCTATCGAGCAGGGCAACGGACAGGTGGCGCCCTTCGATCCCAACTGCGAGCGCTTCGAGAACGGCACGCGGACCACGCCGAAGGAAGGCTGCTCCGCTCAGCTTGACACCAAGATCTTCGATTACATTCAGAAGATCGCGCCGAGGCGCTTTCTGGTGGTGGATGAGGAGCGGCAGGTGGTGTTCGGCTTTTTCATGTTCAACCACCCCGGCGACATCACCTGGGTGAATTCGCCCGGCCAGGGCCGTCACGACATGCCCGGCGCCGCCAAGCGCCCGTTCAATGTGGACGTCGCCGAAGCCTTCCGCATCAAGAACGGGATGATCCGCAAGGTGGAGGCGCTGATGACTAGCCTGCCCTACGGAGTCACTTCGCCGTTCGTGCCGGAGAAGCCGTAGTAATCCTGTTCAACCCTTAGCGCCAAACGCGACCGCAGTAATCCCGCGTGATACGATTGCTCATGCCTGTTAAAAAGCATTTCTCGGGAGGCTTCGGATGGCAAAGAAAGCGAAGGCAACGAAGGCTTTTGAGACCGTGAAATTTGTTGTGTACTGCTACAAGGAATCCAAGAAGGGTAAGGAAGAGGGAACGCTCTCCATGACTGATGCGCGCCACAAGTTGGTGGAGTCTCTCCCCGAGAGGCACTTCGATAGCTACGACATGATTGGGCGTATGATCCGCGAGTTCATGGAGGGCCTCAAGTGAAGGTCCTACTTGTTGAGTACGTGCATCTCGGGCACACTAAGGTCTGGGATTCTGAGGCCTCAATCTTGGCCAAGCATTCCGACGCAACAGCAATCGTGCTCGCCATTGGCGACAGCATCTGCGCCCTCGGTTCTCCCTACCTTCGGAAGCGTTCGGACAATTTTGGATACGAGCTCACTCCAAGGTGCGCAGGCATAATCGAAGCCACGGATCAAGAGGTGGAGATTCTTGCAAGCGCTGGCTATCAGCTTACCGATCTCAGAAGCGCCGTCGCGTCCGAACTTCTCAAGTCCATATAGGTCCTGCCGCAGCGCACAGATTTCCAAACTCCTCAAACTGACGAGCCACTAATCCACCGGCTTGAGCAAGGCGGGGGTCTTTTCAGCTGCGGAGCGTATCGAATCAGGCCGCAGCGCAACAAGGTCAATGGCGCTACAGAGCGCACGGTTTGGGAGGAGGCACAACCCGCTAGTGATTGCCCCTTTGTTGAACCCAGCGCCTGGTCACGGATGCGATTTCTCTTCTAAGCTGCCACGCGTTCCAAACAAAAATAATGAGGAAGATCGCGAAGCATGCCACCACGAAGCCATTGCCTATGCTGATAAAGAACTGGCTAGCCAGCAAAATGGCTAAGGCAAGGGCAACGTTGCAGTCAAAGGCGTAGAACGTGAAATGCGACGCCCTGAGTTTATCAACTTCATCCTTTCCAGCCTCGGCAAAAAAGTCCCACGATACGGCCTGGAACCGATCCCATACATTTTCGAGCAGGTCCCGCGATGCGTCCAGAACCTCTCCAACAAAAAACGCAGCAACTGCCACGACCAAAGTCGCGGACGCCTCGCCGGGAGTGCCCGAGCCCATCAGGCTCTTCAACGGCGGGGAAGAGCCGTCGAGGAGCACGGGACGAACCGCCATGACAAGAAGGAAGCCTGGGACCCAATGCGCCATCAGAACATGGGTACTTAGCGCAAAGTTCATAGTCTCGATAGTATCAGATCAACCCAAAACGGAGGGGCTTACATCACTTGCCGCCGGCCAGGCTTGTAGCGCGGCTCACGGCTCGGCCTGGGGCGCGCGTGTCACGCCACCTCGTGGCTGAAGGCATGCCGGCGGGCGTTCTCCGCGATCGCGGCGAGTTCATCTTCGGTGAAGCCGAACTCGCGGGCAGCCAGCGCGTACTCGCCCCGAAGTGTGCATTCGAACAGCGCCGGATCGTCGGTGTTTAAAATCACCGGCAGTCCGGCGTCAAACAATTGCCTCACCGGATGTTCTTGGAGCGAAGCCACGGCTCCGGTGCGGACGTTGCTGGTGATCGACACCTCCAGCGGAATCCGCCGGTCCCGCAAATGCTCGACCAGGCGCGGGTCTTCGATGGCGCGAATCCCGTGCCCGATCCGCTCCGCCCCGATGCTCAGCGCATCCCACACGCTTTCCGGACCCGTCGTCTCGCCCGCATGACAGGTCAATCTCAATCCGCGGTCGCGAGCTTGCGCGTACAGATCGCGGAACCAGTGTGCCGGACCCTCCGCCTCGAATCCTCCGAGGCCAATTGCGACCACCCCCTCACCGATGCGCTCCGCCGCGAAATCGAACACGGGCTTGGCAGCGTCCGCGCCCCATTGACGCGTGGCGTCGAGAATCCATCGAACGCCGATGCGCGATCGTTCGGCCTCGCGCGCCGCCGCGTCGAACACCGCGCCCAGATCCTGCTTCTTCCACAAGACCACGCCCGCCGACAGGGTCACTTCCGCATAGATCACTCCCTGCGTTTCCAGATACTCAAACAACCGCCGGGCCGCGATGGCATAATCGCCCGGCGAGCGCAGCTTGCGATTCACCCATACGTAGCTCCTGATGAACCCCGCGAAATCCGTGTACGCCGTCTCCGCCGCAATTTCATCGAGCGTCAGGGCTGGATCGATTTCACGCAGCGTCTCCGGCTGAATCGCGCCTTCCAAGTGCAAATGTAGTTCCCGCAGTCCCAATTCCGCATGCCCCATTCCTGTAATAATAACGACGATGATCGACGCTAATGCGCCTGACGCCAATGTGCCTGACGCCAATGTGCCCGGCGCCCAACCTCCCGATGTCCAAGTCGACGCGATCGTACACGGGAAACATCGCGATCCGTTTTCGTTCCTCGGCCCGCATGATAACCTGATCCGCGTTTGGCTACCGCAGGCGCGCGAAGCCTCAGTCGTGGTGGACGACGACCCCGCGCCCGAGCGCATTACGCCGATGGTGCAATCTCCCACCGGATTCTTCACCGCTGCGTTGGACGCGCCCACGCGCGATTACCGCATCCGCATCACTCTGTATTCCGGCGAGACGCGCGATCTCGACGATCCTTACCGCTTCCCGCCCCTGCTCACGCCCTTCGAGCTGTACCTGCACGGCGAGGGCTCCAACTACGAAGGCTATCGCACTTTGGGCGCGCACCTGGTCCGGTGCGAGGGCGTGGACGGCGTGCGCTTCGCGGTGTGGGCTCCGAATGCCGAAGTGGTCACGGTGACGGGAGACTTCAACGGGTGGGACCAGACGCGCCATCCCATGCGCCTGCGCGACGGCGGCATCTGGGAAATCTTCCTGCCCGGCCTCAGCGAGGGAGCGCAGTACAAATATTTCGTGCTCGCGCGCGACGGCGGGGAGCAGGACAAGTGCGATCCTTACGCCTTCTTCGCCGAGGTCCCGCCGAAGACCGCGTCCATCGTCTGGCCGCTTACGAATTACGACTGGAACGATGCCGCATGGCTGGAAGCGCGCGGCCGCGCCAATCATTTGCACGAGCCCGTGTCGGTGTACGAAGTCCATCTGGAATCCTGGCTGCGCGGCGCCAACAACGAGCTTCTGTCGTACCGCGATCTGGCCGAGAAGCTTCCCGAGTATGCGCACCGCATGGGCTACACGCACCTGGAGCTGATGCCCATCATGGAGCATCCTTTCGGCGGCTCCTGGGGCTATCAGGTCACGGGCTATTACGCGCCCACCTCGCGCTTCGGCTCACCCGACGATTTCCGCTATTTCATCGACCGCTGCCATCAGGCCGGCGTGGGCGTTCTTCTGGACTGGGTGCCCGCGCATTTTCCGCACGATCCTCACGGCCTGGCTCGCTTCGACGGCACCGCGCTCTACGAACACGCCGATCCGCGCCAGGGCGAGCACCACGAATGGGGCACCGCCGTTTTCAACTTCGGCCGCAACGAAGTTTCAAGTTTCCTTCTCTCCAATGCCATGTACTGGCTGAAGGAGTTTCACCTGGACGGCCTGCGCGTGGACGCCGTGGCCTCCATGCTGTATCTGGATTATTCCCGGCGCGAGGGCGAATGGATTCCCAACCGTTACGGAGGGCGCGAAAATATCGAGGCCATCCAGTTTGTCCGCCGCTTTAACGAACTGGCGCATCAAGTCCCCGGCGTCATGACCATCGCCGAAGAGTCCACCTCCTGGTCCGGCGTTTCCCGCCCCGTGTATTCGAACGGCCTGGGCTTCACCATGAAATGGAACATGGGCTGGATGCACGATATGTTCGCTTATTTCTCCACCGATTCGGTGTACCGCAAGTATCATCAGAACAACATCACCTTCAGCATGCTGTATGCGTTCACGGAGAATTTTCTGCTGCCGGTTTCGCATGACGAAGTGGTTCACGGCAAGGCGCACCTGATTTCGAAAATGCCCGGCGACGAATGGCAGCGCTTCGCCAACGTCCGCGCGTTTCTGGGATATATGTTCGCCCACCCGGGCAAGAAGCTGATGTTCATGGGCTGCGAAATCGGGCAGACCTGGGAATGGAATCACGACGAGGGCCTGCCCTGGCACTTACTCAACTATGCGGTTCATCAGCGGCTGCAAACGTTTGTCCGCGAGTTGAACGCCTTCTATCGCCGCGAGCCTTCGCTCTATGAAGTCGACGATTCCTACCACGGCTTTGAGTGGATCGACTTCCGCGATAGCGAATCGAGCATCATCTGCTTCATCCGCTTCGCCCGCGACCGCGAGGACTTCATCGTGTTCTGCTTCAACTTCACGCCCGTGCCGCGTCTGAATTACCGCGTGGGCGTGCCCAAGCCCGGCGCGTACCGCGAGATTCTCAACACCGATGCGGAGATGTTCGGCGGCTCCAACATGGGCAACGGAGGCTGGGCCGCCGCTACAAGCGTCGAATGCCACGGCCGCCCCGCTAGTTTGGTGCTGACGCTGCCGCCGCTAAGTGTGGTGGCGTTTAAGTTGTAGGGCCTTGCTCGGGAGGGTCGAAGTACATGTCGAACCCAATGTTGAGGTATCGATCCGAAAGCAGTTTGGATATCTCAGCCGACATCTCAAACCCTCGGTTAGACGACTTCAAGAAGAGGCCGCAAAAGATATCCACTTTGTACGTACTCGTCAGAGAAGCCCAAAGGCCAGGATCGGAAGGCAGCCGTTCCAGCAGCGCTTTGACGCCATCCTCCACGTCATCGCGCTCGTCGCCGTCTCTTGAGTCGATTGTCAGTTGCCATTGCCCCTTCTTCGCAATGGTCGCGCCCTCGCGCGCGGATATTGGAAGGCCCCTTCGATGCGCCCTCGTAGGCGCACAACATAAGAGCGCCGATATTTGATCGGGGTCAAGCTCCTCACCCGAAAGACGCAAGGTGACTCTAAACCTGTCGACGGGCCCGCCGAACCAAACCGTACCATCTGGCGCGCCCGACGGCGGTCTCCGCTCATGACGTTTCATCATCGCGTCTAACTCAGTATACGGCCCAATAAAGTCGGTCTTCGTGTCGATTACAGGCGGTGTCTTAGCACACGGCGTTGATTTCTTTTTCCATGCAGAATGGCAACCACCTGAAGAGGAGCGGTCTCCGGACGGTACACAACGGTGTAGTTGGGATAGCGAGTCAGCGTCCAGAAACGAAGAGAACGGGTTGTGAAGTCCGGGCGGGAATGGCCACGCATGGGCGCTTCGGCAACAAACGAGCAAGCGGCATAAATCGCCTACTCGACGCGGTCGGCCGCGTCCTCGCTGTCAGAAGCAATGTAAGACCAGATGTCGAAAATATCGGCTTTTGCAAAGGGCGTGAGAGCATAAGCGCTCATCGTTTGGACAAACGCCAGTCCTCTTTCATGGCGTGAATTTCGCGGCGGGCCTGTTCGCCATCGATAAGCTCACCGCGCTCGGCCTGTAGTTAGCTTTCCTCGATGTGAGCCGACAATGCACGCCGTTCCTCGTCGGTCCAGCTTTCCTCGGCGTCCTGCGCTTCAAGAGCGCGGCGCAACCCGTCTTCAACATTCGCGTAGCCGCCGCTCAAAAGGCGTTTGTTGATGAGCGTCTCAAGGTCTGGAGGGACGTTTAGCTGCATGCGTGTTTCTCGCTTCTCGGTTTCATCATAAGCGCCACCCGGCTAAGTGGCGCCTCCGCTGGTGATGGTGGCTTTACGTTGTAGGCCGGCGGACGGATGACGCTGGCCAATAGATAGCTTCCCCTGGCCGAGGATCAATCGCTTGTTCCGACCATGCGCGGGAGAACGCGTCTAAGAACGCTTGGGCCCGGAGTTGGGGAAGACCGAGTAGTACGATCGCGAGCGCGGAGTGAACCTTGAAGGCCTTGGATGCCGACTGGGCGAAAAGGCGGTCGCGAGTGAGAATGCATGAGATACCGCCGGCCACTGCGGCGGCGATCAGGTCGCCGTTCGTAAGAGCGCCCCAGTTCTTGGCCTCCGCCGTCACCGCTTGTATACCCAACTCACTCAGCGCCTCGCAAAGTTGAATCGGGACATTCTTGTCCAGGAGCCACATGACTCACTAAGCGGCGTTGACGGGCGCTTCGAGCTGCTCGGCGGCCAAACGCAGAATCTCGCTGAGAGCCTCTTGAGGGAATGCCCCGTAGGTGCTTCGAATCTCTTCGGGCGTCATGCCTTCAGAAAGGCACGCGAGCAGGAAGGAGACCGACAGGCGCGTACCTCGAACCACGAGCTTGCCGCCAAGCAAATCGGGGTCCGTGACGATCCAACGATAGTCCTTGAAGCTCCGCACCTCTTTTAGATTACCGTGCCGGCGGGTTGTACATCTCCGGATACGCCTGGCGCTGCTCCTCGGCGATCTCCATGGCGGAGCCGATCTGGATCAGCTCGCCTTTTCCGATGCCGGGACAATAGCGCGCGGTGCGCTTCCATTCGCTTCTGCGTTCGACAAGCTCGGGCCAGAACGGAAACGTCCGGCATTGGGTGGGCTTGGCGGGATGAATGGAGCAGCCATGTTCCTCGAGAAACGGACACTGTTTTTCGCGAGGTTTCCGAAAGCGCATTTGGTGGCGGGTGCGGTAGACGTAGCGGGCCTCGAACGCCTTCGCGCTCATGCCGGTGAATTTGGCGGCTCGCTTCAGGTCGTCTTCGGTGAGGTAGACGTAGCCCTCCATGTTGCAGCAGTTGGTGCACCCAGGCTGGCAGCTGAAGCGGAGATCATCCATGGCTAGTCGCGCTCCAGCTCATCGAAAACCTGGTCTACGGAACGGCCCAGGCCTTTTTTGGCTTGCGCCAAGCCGCGGCGAATTCCGGCCACCGCCTCACGGCGGTCCTGCACAGCGGTCTTTCCTTTAGCCACCGAGACCAGCGGTTTGCTGATTTTCTTATGCTTCACACTCGCACCTTTTCGACCGGCACGCCCATCCGGCACAGATCGCAGGAAGCGGAATCGGCGAAGTATTTTGCGTCGAGCTTGGCCAGATAGTAAAACGGCAGCGGATCGAAGCGCATCGCGTTCGGGTAGGGCTGGTGGATCACCACGGCCATGCCGACCACTTCGCCGCCCTGCGATTCCACCAGCGATTTCAGCTCGGAAAGCTTCTGCCCGGTGCGGAGAACGTCGCTCACGATCAGAACTTTTTCTCCGGGCTTCACTTCAAGGAACTGACGGAAGCGCAGGGGCTCGCCGACTTTCTCGCGCTCGGCCCAATACACCTGGCGGGCTCGCAGAGCCTCGCAAACGCCGTAGGCCACGGGCAGGCCGGCGGTGGCGGGCGAGACGATGGATAGCTCCGGGATCATGGCGCGAATGTCGGGGTGGGCGCGCAACTGGCGGCTGAGGCCCACGCTCAGGATCTTGGCCGCCTCATAGTAGCGCATGGTCAGCGAGACTTGCAGGTATTCGCCGGAGTGAAACCCGCTGGGATATTCGAAGTGCCCTTCGCGAAGGCCGCCGGTGCGCTCCAGGTAGGCGACGACTTCGTCGTGCGTCGGAATCAAATGCATGGGATCAATGCGCTCCTTTTTTCAATATACGGCCACTAACAGTCCGAAAATGGCAGGCCGAAGGCCTGCTCCACATGGAACGACAGGCGAAACCGCCTTGCAAGCTTGGTGGGACAGGCTTTCAGCCTGTCTGGACTAATGCGCTCCTTTACCGCTTAATAATTGCGGAATTGTTCTCAAAATAATATTCCAGTCAAGCGCCAGGGACCAATTATCGATATATTGCATGTCCAATTTCATCCAGGTCTCAAAATCCACGGTGTCGCGCCCGCTGACGGCCCACAGGCAGGTCAGGCCCGGGCGCATGCGCAGACGCCGGCGCTGCCATCCTTTATATTGCTCCACTTCATCGGGCAATG
>Ga0210394_10006782_pt1 | contig 12294 bp, 10 predicted proteins | sample IncBWC12MmetaG_FD_160121 | JGI IMG/M metagenome (GOLD analysis project Ga0210394, IMG submission 160121) | Forest soil microbial communities from Barre Woods Harvard Forest LTER site, Petersham, Massachusetts, United States - Inc-BW-C-12-M | ecosystem: Environmental > Terrestrial > Soil >... | reverse complement strand
AGCGGCGAGCACGCCAACCGTCGCGGCGATCGCAAGCCCAACAGCGAGTCTGTGCTGATTGCCCTCACCCCCGGCCCCTCTCCCGCTGGCGCGGGAGAGGGGTGATCGAGCGCCCGGGCTTTCCCCAGAGACGTCGAGCACTGGTGATCGAGCGCCCGGGCTTTCTCCAGAGACGTCGAGCACTGGTGATCGAGCGCCCAGGCTTTCTCCAGAGACGTCGAGGATTGGTGATCGAGCGCCCGGGCTTTCTCCAGAGACGTCGAGGACTGGTGATCGAGCGCCCAGGCTTTCTCCGGGGACGTCGAGGACTGGCGATCGGTTGCCCCTCTCCCGCCTTGCCCTGCGAAGCGCGCAGCGCGAAGGAGGGTTGCGGGACCAGGGAACGGGTGAGGGTGAAGGCTCCCAATCAGTCATCCGCAACGCTGCCTCCAGGTAGCGAGGCCTTTGCGGCACGAGCTCGTTTGGCCTGCCGGTCTTCGGGACGGAACGGCAGGTGCTTTTCGCTGATCCGCTGCATCACCACGTAAAACACGGGGATCAGGAAGATCCCGATCATCGTCGCGAACAGCATCCCGGAGACGACCGCGGTCCCGATCGCCTCGCGCGCGCCGGCGCCCGCGCCGGTGGCGATCGCCAGCGGCATCGATCCGAAGATGAAGGCGAACGAGGTCATCAGGATCGGGCGCAGCCGCAAGGAAGCGGCCTTGGTAGCGCTTTCCATGATCGAAGCGCCGCGCTCGTGCGCAATCTTGGCGAACTCGACGATCAGGATTGCATTCTTGGCCGCCAGGCCGATCAGCATGATCAGCCCGATCTGGGTGTAGACGTCGTTCTCCATCTGCCGCGCCGTGATGCCGGAAAACGCGCCCAGCACGCCGAACGGAATCACCAGCAGGATCGCGACCGGCATGGCCCAGCTCTCGTACAGCGCGGCCAGAACCAGGAACACGAACGCCAGCGACAGAGCGAAGACGTATCCGGTCTGGCCGCCAGTCTTCTTCTCCTGGTACACCGCGCCGGTCCACTCGTAGCCGTAGCCGGCCGGCAGCTCGCGCGCCAGTTCCTCCATCGCCTGTGCAGCCTGCCCCGACGTGTAGCCTGGCGCCGCTGCGCCGTTGATGGTCGCGGCCCGGTAGATGTTGTAGCGCTCCAGATACTGGGGTCCGTTGACCGATTTGATTGAAACGAGGGTCGACAGCGGCACCATGGATCCGGCGTCGGTTCGCACGTACATCCGGTCGATGTCCTCCGGCCGGGCGCGCGCACCCGCCTCGGCCTGGGCTTCGACCCGGAACGTGCGGCCGTACAGGTTGAAGTCGTTCACGTAGTAACTGCCCAGGAAGGTCTGCAGCGTGAAAAACACATCGGCCAGGTTCACGCCGACCGATTTGACGCGGTCGCGATCGATCGAATACTCGATCTGCGGCACGCGGGGATCGAAGTTCGCGAACACGAAGCCCAGCTCGGGCCGCTTGCGGGCGCGCGCCAGCAGGTCCTGCAGCGTCTCGGTGAAGCGGGCCAGCGATCCGCCAGAGCGGTCCTGCAGGATGAATTCGAAGCCGCCCGCCGTGCCCAGCCCGCGGATGGGCGGCGGGTTGAAAACGAGTCCCTGCGCATCCTTGATATCGCGATTGATCCGCATCGTCATCTGACGCTGCACGTCGCCGGCGCTCTGGCCGGGCTTGCCGATCCGCTCGGCCCACGGCTTGAGCCGGATGAACAAGGTCACGTTGTAGGGCGAGGCGATGCCGGTCAGCAGGTTGAAGCCCTCCAGGCCCGCGACGCCGTCGATCGCGGGCAAGTCGTGCGACATCGTCTCGATCTTGGAGTACACCTCGTGCGAGCGCTGGGTCGAGGCGCCGAGCGGGAGCTGAACGACACCGAGCACGAAGCCCTGATCCTCGTCTGGAACCAGCGCGGTGGGGCGCGTGCTGACGAGCACATACAGGGCGACAAGCAGCACGCCAAACGTCAAGAACACCAACGCCGCATGGTGCACCAGCCGGTCGACCGCGCCCAGATATCCGCGCTTGAACCCGTCGAAGCCGCGATTGAAGAGGCGGTAGAAGGGCGATAGCAGGCTGCGGCGCGAGCCCTCGCGCTCGGGGCGCAGCAGCAAGGCGCACAGCGCCGGCGTCAGCGTCAGTGCGACCAGCGCCGACAGCGCGACCGAGACCGCGAGCGTCAATGCGAACTGACGATACAGCTGTCCGGTGAGGCCCCCGAGGAACGCGACCGGAACGAACACCGCGCCCAGCACCAGCGCGATCGCGATCACCGGGCCGCCGACGTCGGCGATCGCGCCTTTGGTTGCCTCGATCGGGGTCTGGTGCTCCGAGTCGATCCGATACTGCACCGCCTCCACCACGACGATCGCATCGTCGACGACGATGCCGATCGCCAGCACCAGTCCGAACAGCGTCAGCGTATTGATCGAAAAGCCGAGCGCGGCGAACGCGGCGAACGTGCCGATCAGCGACACCGGCACCGCCACGATCGGGATGAGCGTGGCGCGCCAGCTCTGCAGGAACAGGAACACGACGAACGCGACCAGCACGAACGCGATCGCGAGCGTGATCCCGACCTCCTTCAGCGATTGCGTCACGAACGGCACGGTCGTGTACGGCACCGAATAGACCATCCCTTCCGGGAAAGACTTCGCGAAGTCGCCCATCACCTTGCGCACGCCCCGATCGACGTCCAGCGCGTTCGCATCCGGCGACAGGAAGATTCCGATGAAGGCCGACGCCAGTTGATGCTCGCGCGCGGTGATCGAGTAGTCCGCGCCGCTCAGCTCGATGCGCGCGACGTCGTGCAGCCGCACGATCTGTCCATCCGGCGCGCCGCGCACGATCATCGACTCGTACTGCGACACATCGCTCAGCCGCCCCAGCACGTTGACTGTGTACTGCATCTGCGTGCCGGCAGGCGACGGCGGCGCGCCGATCACCCCGCCGGGCACCACGACGTTCTGCTCGCGGATCGCGCTGGCCACGTCGCCCGCCGTCACGCCCAGCCGCGCCATCCGGTCCGGATCGAGCCACACGCGCATGCTGTAGTCGCGCGCACCGAACACCCGCACCTGTCCCACGCCATTGACGCGCGTGATCGCGTCGACCAGGTTCAGCGTCGCGTAGTTGCTCAGGAACACGTTGTCGTAGCGGCCGTCCGGCGCCGTCAGCGCGAACACCTCGAGAAAGTCGGTCGACACCTTCCGGATGGTCACGCCCTGGCGGGCCACGTCGGCGGGCAGCTGGCTTTGGGCGATGCCGAAACGGTTCTGCACGTCCACCGCGGCGATGTCCGCGTTGGTTCCGATCTCGAAGCTGACGACCAGGTTGTACGAGCCGTCGGCGCCGCTCTTGGAGCTCATGTAGATCATGCCCTTGGCGCCATTGACCTGCTGCTCGATCGGAGCGGCGACCGACTCGGCCACCACCTGCGCGCTGGCGCCGGGGAAGCTGGTCGAGACCTGCACCTGCGGCGGCACGATCTGCGGATACTGGGCAACCGGCAGGCTGAAGCCGGCCAGCGCGCCGGCCAGCAGGATGACCAGCGAGATGACCGTCGAAAAGACCGGCCGCTCGATGAAGAAATTCAGCACGTTGCGTCGAAGCCTGGGGTTGTCAATCGAACATCAGCCGCGGCGAGCGTCGGCGGCTTCGCGGTCGGCGGCGAACACCGGCTTCACGGTGGCCCCGGGCGTGACCTTTTGCAGGCCGTCGACGACGACGACCTCGCCGGCTTGCAGCCCGCCGTCGAGTACCCAGTCGGTACCCAGGCGCTGAGTGGCGGTGATCTGCCGCGCGGACGCTTTGTTGGCGGCATCGATCACGAATACCGTCTTCAGTCCCTGCAGCTCTTGCACCGCCTTTTGGGGGATCAGGATCGCGTCGGGGCGAGGGGCCGACGGAACCAGCACGCGAACGTACTGGCCCGGTCGCAGCAAGCCTTCCGGATTGTCGACGACGATCCGCACCTGCAGTGTGTCGTTCTTCGGGTCGACCGCGGCGTCGACGAAATTCAAGCGCCCCTCGTGCGGATAATCGCTGCCGTCGACCAGGCGCAAGCGGAACGCGTCCTCACCGGCCGACTTGCCACCCGCACGCCGTGTCAGCTCCAGCATGCGCCGCTCGCCCAGCGCGAAATTCACGTAGATCGGGTTGGACGAATACAGCGTGGTGAGTAGCGTCTGCGCGACCGTCACCAGCGTGCCGGGCTTGACCAAGGCTTTGCTGACAATGCCGTCGCGTGGAGCGGTGATCTGCGCGTATCCGAGATTGAGCGCCGCCTCGTGCAAGGCGGCCTGTGCCGCTTCGACGCTGGCGCGATCGGCTCGGTCGCGCGCAACCGCCGTATCCAGGTCCTGCTGGCTGACTGCGTTGTCGCTGATCAGCCGCGACACCCTGGCCAGGTTCTGGGCCGAGTTGGCGGCGGATGCCTCGGCCTGGGCCAGATTGGCCCTGGCCTGTTCCAGCGCCGCTTCGAACGGCTGCCGGTCGATCTGAAACAGCAGCTCTCCACGACGCACTGGCGCGCCATCGCGGAACGCCTGGCGCTCCAGCAGGCCCTGCACGCGCGAGCGGATCTCGACGGTTTCGACCGCTTCAGCCTGTCCGACGTACTCTTCGGTCAGCGTCACCGCGCGTGCCTGCGCGCGCAGCACCGTCACCTCGGCCGGAGGCGGTGCCTGCTTGGTCGGCGCATCGCCGCGCGCATTGCATCCGGCCAGCCATGCGGTCGCCAGCGCGAGCGCGGCGGCGCCGGCCACATGGCGAAAAGGTCCAGCACGCATTCCTGCTCCTTGGCCTTCCGTTCTGCCGCACTGGTGTCCGCGCTGCTGCGTCGGATTGGTGCGAAGCGAAGTGATCGAATCTTAGCTGAGCGAAGCGCTCAACCTTCAGGATTTCAGCGTTGCAATCGCCAGCAGGACCCAGCCCGCAAGAAACGCGACCCCGCCGAACGGCGTCACGATCCCGAGGCGTGGCTCGCCCAGCAACGCCATCAGGTAAAGGCTGCCGCTGAACAGCACGATTCCGCCGATGAAGCACAGGCCTGCCGCGAGCGCGATCCGACTGGGCCAGCTTTGGTGCACCCAGGCGCACGCGAACAGCGCCAGCGCGTGCACCCCCTGGTAGCGCACCGCCGTATCGAACACGCCGATCCGCTCGCTCGGAAGCCACGACTTCAGCGCGTGAGCGCCAAAAGCCCCGGCGGCGACGCTGGTGAGCGCGAGCAACGCGCCTGCCGCGGCCAGCCAGCGCACCGGCTGCCCATTCGTTTCACCTGTAACACCGCTGCGTCGCATCGTCGGCTGGTCTCATTAGCCGTTCGGTGTCAGCATTTGTGGACCGGGCCTACAGGCAATGTAGCATCGCATCGGCTCGGTTTCAGCTTGCTGGCTCAGTTGCTGCGCCTGGACCGGCTGTAAGTTCAACGCCCTGGTGACGACCAAGCGGCGTGTCCGAGGGTCGGACATCGGCATTTCGTTGCCTTGCGATGGCAGTGCCGGGGATACGAGAGCACATTCTGCGGAAGGAGTCACGATGAGGACCATCAAAGAGTCGAGTATCAAGGGACTGACGGGGGCCGCAATTGCCGCGGCAGCCGCCGGATTGTTCGCCATTGGCTATGCGGCGCCGGTCATGGCCGACGAGGGCGGCAAGATCCATTGCGAAGGCGTCAACAGCTGCAAGGGTCAGAGCGACTGTTCGTCGGCGAAGAACTCCTGCAAGGGCCAGAACTCCTGCAAGGGCGAGGGCTTCAAGGAGATGTCAGCGCAGGACTGCGAGAAGGCCAAGGCCGAGATGAAGAAGTAGCAAAGCGCAGGACGGCGGGCGCGTGCGCAATTCACTCGGCTTCGGATTGGGGCTGCGCCCGCCGCACTACACGCAGATCGTCGAGAGCCGGCCGGACGTCGGCTGGTTCGAGATCCTCAGCGAGAACTTCCTGGTGCCGGGCGGACGCCCGCTGCACTGGCTGGATCGCATCCGGGCCGACTATCCGATCGCGATGCACGGCGTGTCGCTTTCGATCGGCAGCACCGACCCGCTCGATCAACAGCACCTGGCGGGCCTGCAGCGGCTGCAGCGCCGCGTGCAGCCTGTGTGGATTTCCGATCATCTGTGCTGGACCGGAGTGGGCGGCGGCAATCTGCACGATCTGCTGCCGCTGCCGTACAACGAGGCGGTGCTGGCTCATGTGGTCGAGCGAGTCCGGCGCGTGCAGGACAGGCTGGGATCGCGCATCCTTCTGGAAAACGTTTCCAGCTATGTCAGCTATCCGTCGTCGCAACTCACCGAATGGGAGTTCCTGGTCGAGGTTGCGCAGCGGGCGGATTGCCTGATCCTGCTCGACGTCAACAACATCTACGTCAGCAGCGTGAATCACGGGTTCGACCCGACCGGCTATCTGGACGCGATACCGCCCGCCCGAGTCCAACAGATTCACCTGGCCGGCCACCAGAAGCGTGACGATGGCCTGATCGTCGACACCCACGATGCGCCGATATCCGAGCCGGTGTGGCGCTTGTACGAGCACGCGCGCAGCCGCTTTGGCGACGTGGCGACGATGATCGAGCGCGATTCGAATATTCCGCCGCTGGCCGAGCTGATGGCGGAGCTCGATCAGGCGCGCTCGATCGCGGGGCGGGTCGATGCCGAGCGACAGGCACGCCTGGCCACCAGGGCCGCATGATGCAGCAGGCCTCGACGCACGCGGCGCTTGACCTGGCGCGCCTGCAACGCGAATTCCAGGACTACATGCTTCACCGGAACCCTGCGGTGCTGCAGCACGTTGTGGGCACCGGACATGCCGACGCCGCAACCCGAATGGATGTGTACGCCGACGGCTACCCGCTGCGGCTTCTCGAGGCGCTGGAGACGGACTACCCGGGATTGAAGGCGATTGCGGGTGCCGAGGGTTTCGAATCGCTGGGCCGCGCCTTCATCGCCGCCAACCCGTCGACGTTCCGCAATCTGCGCTGGTATGGGGAGCGCCTGGCGCCATTCCTCGAAGCCAGCCCCGCCTGGGCCGATCGCCTCGAATTGGCGGATATGGCCCGCTTCGAATGGGCGATGGCGATGTCGTTCGACGCGCTCGATGCGGCCTGCCTGAGCCGCGAAGCGCTCACGGGTGTATCCGCGCAGAACTGGCCGCGGCTGAGCTTCATCATGCATCCGGCCGTCCAGCGGGTCGAGCTGAACACCAATGTCACGCGTGCGTGGGCAGCGCAGTCGCGCGGCGAGGAGCTGCCGCCGTTGCGCCGCGAGGCGACCGCGACCACCTGGCTGCTGACGCGCCGACGGCTGCAGGTGCGCTTCCGTGCGATGACGAGCGAAGAGGCGATCGCGTTCAGCCGGCTCGCCGCCCGCGTCAGCTTCGGCCAGTGGTGCGGTGAGCTTGGCGACGTCGTGGGCGAGGATCGCGCAGCCGAGCGCGCGGTCGAGTTCCTGAATCAGTGGCTGGCGGACGGCGCGCTGGCGGGGTTTGCACTTGAGGGACCCTCACCCCCGGCCCCGCCTTCGCTCGCTTCGCAAGCTACGGCGGGCAAGCCCGCCGAAGCCCGCAGGGCGAAGGCGGGAGAGGGGAGTTGAACGGTCAAATACGCTGGGAGATGGGCTCCAAAGGGTCCCCTCTCCCACTCTTAGAAAAATGGCTGGGGGAGCACGAGGGGGCCAGCCGAGCCCCCTCGTTCTCTTTCTACATTCCTTTCCGGCCGTAGGCCGGAAAGGAGAGGGGTCGGGGGTGAGGGTGAAGTTGGTTACTCGTTGTGCATCCCCTCGTGATGCATCGAGCCGTGCTCGTCGTGCTCCTCGTGCATCCCGCCGTGCATGTCCCCATGGTGTCCAAAGCGTTCGCGCATGTGGTGACCGAACTCGCGGGCGACTTCATTCAGCACTTCCTTCTGCGGCGGATCCAGCACCTGCTGCAGCTTGGCCGTCGCGTCGGCCAGTTGCGCCAGCCGTTTGGCCCGATCGGCCGCGCGATCGGCCGCCTGGCGCGCGCGCGTGGCCGCATCCAGATCCCGGGCCGGCGCTTCCGGCGGCGTGGCGGGCACCATCCCTCGCACTGTGCTCGCAAAAGCCTTCCACGCTTCCTGTTGCGATGCGCGAATCTCCAGACGGGCCGCCAGGTGATCCAGGTGCCGGTCCATCATCTGCTGCATGTGCTCGTGCATCCGCGCCTCGTGCGGCGGATCCGCATGATTGCGCTCCTGCTGGGACATCGACGCCAGCGGCAGCGCCGCCAGCAGTACGGTCGCCAGCAGCGCAGCCGGCGTTGCAAGTCTACGAACGGCGTTCATCACATCTCCTGCTCAACAAGTTGATTTGCACCCGCATCAAGAAGCGGATCAGCGGTTTCATGGACCGTCGCGGCTCGATTCATCCGAGCCTGAACGGCGCGTCGGAAACCATTAGAGCGGGCGGGTGTCAATGGGTTCATGGTTCCGGCTCAAAGCCTGTGAATGGCGCGTAACAGATCGTCAGCGCCTGTATCCTCTTAGGAAGGAGCGCCCCACGATGCTTATGCTTCAGAAAACCGCAACCGTTCCGTCACGCCGCATGACACAGCGGATTCTGGTGGTCGACGATGATCCCGGGCTGCGCGAGCTGCTCGACGGCTACCTTCGCGATTCCGGCTTTGAAGTTCAGACCGTAGCCGATGGCGAGGCGATGCGCGAACACCTCGCGCGCGCGCCGTTCGATTTGATCGTGCTCGATCTGATGCTGCCCGGCGAGGACGGATTGACTTTGTGCCGCCGCTTGCGTGCGCACTCGGGGGTACCGATCATGATGCTGACCGCGCGTGGCGATGAATTCGAGCGCGTGCTCGGGCTGGAGATGGGTGCCGATGACTACCTGGCCAAGCCGTTTTCGCCGCGCGAGTTGCTGGCCCGGATTCGAAGCATCCTGCGTCGCGCCGGCGATCGAGGAGCCGACGCCACGTCGCGCATCGGCTTCGACGGCTGGACGCTCGATATGGGAGCGCACCACCTGATCGATCCCGAAGGAGTGGTCGTCGTGCTGTCGACGGGCGAGTTCCGCCTTTTGCGCGCGTTGGCCGAGAACCTGAATCGTGTGCTGACGCGCGACCAGTTGATCGACGCGATCGCCGGGCGCGAGGCCAACCGCCTCGAACGAACCGTCGACGTGCTGGTGAGCCGGCTGCGCAAGCGCCTGCGCGATGACGCGCGTGAACCGCGGATGATTCGCACGGTACGCAGCGAGGGCTACATGCTGGTTTCGCGGCCGGAGCGCGGGTGAAGCTGCTGCCACGCTCGCTGTTCGGCCGGGTGGTGTTCGCCACCGTGCTGGCAGTCGTGGCGTCCCAGCTGGTCGTGGCCTGGTTGCTGCTGGACGACCGGTCGCGCCTGGCCAGTCGCGTATGGGGCGATCAGGCAGCGCAACGGATCGCCGGCTTCATCGGCGCCATCGACGATGCCACGCCGGCCGAGCGGATGCGGATCATCAACACGACCGGACTGCGTCCTTCGCATGCGAGCCTGGAGGAGGCGTGGAAGAAAGCCGGCGATGAGCCGCCGTCGGAGGCGATCGCGTTCCTGGCCAAGTTGCGCAGGGAATTGGCGCGGCCGCTCGACGTGCAGATGCTGGTGCTGGGGCCGGATTGGCCGCCCTCCGTGCCCGGTGCCCGCCCGGCGCCTGTGGTATCGGGCGGCGGACCCCTGGAGGACTCGCGCCGCCGATTGCGGCTGGTCGCGGTGCAGGCGCGCCTGGGCGATGGCAGCGTGCTGACGCTGCGCCACGCGTTGCCGCCGCCGCTCGCGGGTCCCCCGACCAACCTGTTGATCGGCGTGGCGGCACTGGTCGCGATCGCCGGAGCGCTGACCGCCTGGACCGTACGCCGTTTGACGTTGCCGCTGGGAACGCTGGCGCGCGCCGCCAGTGGCCTCGCCAACAATCTGGACCAGCCGCCTCTGCCCGAGAGCGGGCCGGTCGAGGTCGCCTCGGCCGCCACCTCATTCAACCGGATGCAACAGGATCTGAAGCGCAATCTGGAGACGCGCTCGCAGGCGCTGGCCGCGGTGTCGCACGATCTGCGCCTGCCGATCACCCGGATCCGTTTGCGCATCGAGCGGCTGCGCGATGAAGGCATCCGCGAGGCGATCGAAAGCGACCTGGTGGAAATGGATCGGATGATCGGCGACACGCTCGAATTCCTGCGCGCCGGACACAGTGGCGAGCAGCCGGCGCGCATCGACGTGAACGCGCTGGTCGAATCGGTCGCCGAGGATATGCGCGCCCTCGGCTGCCAGATCCAGACCCACGGCGAGGCCCAAACGCCGCTGCTGGCGCGCGGCCAGGCGGTGCGGCGTTGCCTGGGCAACCTGGTCGACAACGCGCGCCGCTACGGAGGCGGCGCCGTCGATCTGACCGTGCGAGACGAGACCGAGCAGGTCGAGTTCATCATCGAGGACCGCGGGCCGGGCATCCCGGAGTCCGAGCGCGAGCGCGTGTTCGAACCGTACGTCAGGCTGGAAGCCTCGCGTGCCCGCCACACCGGAGGCACCGGGCTGGGGCTGGCGATCGCACGGGCAATCGCGCGCGGCCACGGAGGCGAAGTGGCGCTCGAGTCGCGCGAAGGAGGCGGGTTGCGCGCCGTCCTCAAGTTCCCGCGTCGTTGGAGCCTGCAGACTGGTTTTTCGGCCTCACTTGGCGCCCACGCGTAACTGGGCTGCCTTAAGGCTGGATATAGACGTAAGGCAGTTCGATTACCCAAATCCCGCCCTCATTTGTAGGATAGTTACCACCGCCCACACCCCACCCCCCATCTTGTAAGTAGTCGAATTCGCTTTAATATCCGTAGCTACCAAGTTTGCGGGACGCGAAGTTGCTCTGTGAAGTTGCTCCGATCGGCCGAAAGCCGGTTTGAGCGAAGGCGGGCAGTCGGACCGCCGGAGCCTTCCGAACGGGCAAGCCGGTTCTTTTGCAGCGAATCCGAGATCGAACGATTGGATTCGGATGCAACAGGCAGAGTAGAAATAGGCAGCGGGGATTTCCGGGGTTTTGAGGAGTAAGAGATCCATGAAAGTCAAAAGCATTCTGTTGCTCTGCGGCGTGGTTGCGCTCCCACAGTTGGCTGCTGCGGCCGAATCGAGGACGGCCGAGGGTTCCAGCAAGCAGGAGCCCGTCGGGACGCAGCACGTCGTCCCCGGCAACAACAAGCCGACTGGCGCGCAGCACGCGTCTCCCACCAGCAAAGCGTCCGGTTCGGGGCAGAACACGGAAACCCCGCAAGCGCTTGGCATGGTGCACGCGATCCTGAACTACTGCGCTCAGATCGACCCGCACGACGCCTCAGCCTTCCAGGCGCTGTGGAAGACTGTCCTCGGCAACAGCTCGGAGCAACAGACTGAGGGCAATAGCGGGTACCAGCAGAGCTATACGCTGATCAGCACCGAGCTCGGGCAGACGTCCAAGCAGGCTGCGCTCCAGGCCTGCGCGACCGGCGCCAAGAGCGTGATCGGTGAAAACGATCGCAGGACCAGCGGAGTCGAGCCCCGCGAACGCGAGTAACGCGCGGCGCCGTAAGGCGCGGCCGCTTCAGCCGGCCGCGCCCGATCGCCGCAGCAGGTCTTTGCAGATCGGGCGTTCCGGCGCGGCCGTCGGCAGTTTCTGGCACACCCCATCCATCTTGGCGAGCGCGCTGTGGACCGTGGCGTCGTGCGCGCCATCTGAGTTCCAAGCCTGCAGCGCCGCGCCCAGCTTTTCGAGCACCGTGCGATTGCGGCCATAGAAGGTCTCGGGAGCCGGATCGAGGTCGTCGATGACACGGCTGACCGCCCGATCGACGCGCTCCTGGTCGGCCGGCGCAAGCTCCGTCAGCGCGATCACGTAGCGCGATCCCCACTGTAAGCGGGTGGCCGGCCCCTGCGCCGCTGCATACGCCTTCTCGTACCAATCGAGCGCAGCTGGCGAGTCTCCGCGCTTGCGGGCATTCACCGCGAGCTCGATCATCTGGTAATAGGGCGAGGCCGACCGGCTCAACTCGGTTTTCAACAGGGCATCCGAATCCGCATCGAGCCCTGCGGCGGACAAGGCATAGGCGCCCGAGCTGATCACCGCCTGGCGCTCGAAGCGATCGGTCGTGTCGCGATCGGCCTGCGCGACGGCGGCGCGGATCGTCTCGCCGAGTGACGGCGACACCGGAGCATTCGGGTCGGCCAGTTTCTGCAGCTCGGCGCGCGCTGCCAGCGCATCGAGGCGATCCGAAGTCGACAGGCTGGTGTCGCGGGCGAACGCGGCGAGCCGCGCATCCCAGTGCGCGATCAAC
>Ga0210394_10006781_pt1 | contig 12296 bp, 9 predicted proteins | sample IncBWC12MmetaG_FD_160121 | JGI IMG/M metagenome (GOLD analysis project Ga0210394, IMG submission 160121) | Forest soil microbial communities from Barre Woods Harvard Forest LTER site, Petersham, Massachusetts, United States - Inc-BW-C-12-M | ecosystem: Environmental > Terrestrial > Soil >... | reverse complement strand
CACGATTCCGATTTGGGCGCCTCCCGGGCCGCAGGGTATGCAGCCCAACGTTTCCCTTTTCTACGATAGCCAAGCTCACATCGGCCCACTCGGTATCGGTTGGTCGCTTGCCGGCCTTGGCGAGATTGCTCGATGCAATCAGACCGTCGCTCAGGATGGTATTGCCGCTCCGGTTGCCCTGGTGACGAGCGACGGCTACTGCATCAACGGCAGCCGCCTGCGCCTGACGTCGGGCACTTATGGGATGGCGAGTTCCACCTATCAGACGGAGATCGCGGATTTCTCCAACATCATCGCGAGCCCCACTTCGCAAGGAAACGGCCCTGCGTATTTCACGGTTCAAGGGCGTAATGGCCTGACCTACTACTACGGCTACACGGATGCCAACGGTAATGGTGCGAATTCTCAGGTCATTGCAGCCGGTAGCAATCCATCCACGGCGCTCTCGTGGCTCCTTAGTAAAGTGACCGATCGCGCCGGCAACAACTACGTAATCAACTACACGACCTTTGGTGGAACGCTCATCGGCACCGCGGTTCCGAGCACGATTTATTGGACACCGACCAGCGCAGGCGCATCGAGCTACACCTACACGATGCAGTTCAACTACACCAGCAATGTACCGCAAAGCTCGATCAACAAATACGTGGGTGGCTCGCTGGTCTCCAATACCAAACTCTTATCGTCCGTGGAAATCTTTTACAGCAGCGCCGTTGTGAAAGACTATTTTCTCGGCTATACGGCCTCGACGTCCACCGGCCGTGAGGAACTCGTCTCCGTGCAGGAATGCGCGGATTCCGCGAAATCAAACTGTCTTTTACCCACCAGCATTACCTATGAGGGCGGTACGGCAGGTGTTTCAACTACTATCACTCCTGGATTGGGCGGCATCGGCGCTTTGCTGATGGCTCGCTATGACCTCAACGGCGATGGGTATCCGGATCTTGTGTACAACCCCACCGGTAATGGCGCCTGGTACGTCGCGTTTGGCTCAGCGAACGGGTATGGCACGCCGGTGAATACCGGCATCAGCGGCCCTGCCCTTGTCGGGAACGTGACGGGTGGTAGTCAGGACGGGATTCTCGGCGTTAGTGGTGGGATATGGTGGTATTACACTTGGAACGGCTCGACCTTTACGGGCACATCGACGGGCATCGCAGTCGATTCGGCGAGCTATGGCTATCAGCTGGCGGATATCGACGGCGACGGTCGGCCGGATCTGATCGATTTAGACATCAAATATAACGCCCTAAGCCATAAAAGCAATGCGACCATAAATACGCGTCTGAACACCAGCACGGGCGGTACTGCGAGTTTCAGTTCCACTGTGACCGCCGCCTATTCCGTGGGACCTATTGCGGGTGCGCAATTACAGACTCCCGACTATGGCTGGGGAAAGCTGCGTCGCTATGACTTCAATGGCGATGGCCGTGATGATCTCGTGCTGCAGGTGATTACCGGGTCTGGAAACTATAACGTGAGTACGTACGAGCTGCTGTCCACAGGCACCGGATTCACCGCATCAGTTATTGCGACCGTATCCGGTGCCACCTTTTTGCCCGTGTTCTTCACGAATTGGAACGACGATGCCTGCACGGATTTCGTGACCTCGGGAACTTTATACGTTTCCGGATGCAATGGAAGCGTTCCCACCACGTATCCAGTCGGGAATGTAGTTGCGGCGATGGACTGGGATGGGGACGGGCGAACCGATCTTGTGGTGGCCAATGGATCGACGCTCGGTGTCTATCTCTCTACCGGGTCGGGGATTAGTTCTCTAACAACGACGTCAATTCCCTACACATCTACTTGTCAGTACGTCACGATGGATGCGAACGGCGATGGCCTCGATGACTTGGGATGCTGGAGCCAAAACGGCATCAGTTACTATTTGCATAACGGTACGACGGACTTAGCGACTCAGTTCAAGGATGGTTATGGAAATTCGGCAAGCCCGACATACGTATCCTTGGCGCAAGGTGCATATACCAGCAACACTAATGCGGTCTACCCATACGCGAACGTCACCCCCTCTTTTTATGCGGCCAAACAAGCGACATTCAGTGATCCGTCGAGCACGTCCAGCAACTACAACATTACTTACTCGTATTACTGGGCCTGGACGAATCTTCAAGGGCGTGGTTTCAGCGGCTTCGACGATATTGGAATCATCGACAGCCGGACACCGAACCTCATGAAGGTGCCCTTCTATCGCCAGGACTTTCCCTATACCGGCATGCTCAAAGGCTACAATTTACTTCAAAAAGGGAGCGATGGACAATTCTCTGTGTCTGTGGAGAAGGATACATATACTTTAGCAAGCACGACTCTAAGCACAACTCAGAACCAGGGTCGCGTTTTTCCCCATGCCTCCAACATAAAAATGCAGAAATCCGAAGTCGGTGGCGCCGAGAATGGTGACTTGATTACCACGAGTTCGACAGACTATACGTATGACAATTACGGCAATGCATTGACCGTCAACACGACTGTAACCGATAACGATCCAAACTCGCCGTACCCTGGAGATACCTGGACAACCAACGTCACTAACTTTCCTGACGTCGATGTACCGGCGAATCAGGCGGCCGATTTAGCCGCCTGGTGTTTGACTATGTTGGACGAAACGCAGGTCGTCTACAGCTCCATGATTAATGGCACGAACTCCGTGCCCAGAACCAAAACGTTCACCCCCGATACGCCGAGCGCATGCCGCATCAAAACGATCGTCACAGAGCCCACGGCCAATAACAGCCTTTACAAAGTGACCGAGGCGCTGACTTTCGACAGCTTCGGCAACGTTCAAACTGACACGATCACGGGCGCCAACATGCCCTCATCGCCCGCGAGTCGAGTGACAACCCTTAACTGGGGCACGACCGGGCAATTCCTGCAGAGCATGTTTGACCCTTCGAACAACACAACCACGCCCACCATGCAGTTGAACTACACGTCAAATCAGAGCTTGACCTTTGGCGTCCCCGATTATGTGCTCGATGCGAACACCTTAAAAACCTCCTGGGGATACGACGCCTTCGGACGCAAGAATAACGAGACCCGCCCAGATGGCACGTCGACCACCTGGACCTGGAGCGCGTGTAATTCTTTCTGCGGATGGAGCAACAGCGTTTATCAAATCGCCCAGACCGCCTATCAAACCAACGGGACCGCGATCCGCACCGACACCACGTCCTATGACTCGATTGACCGGGTCACTCAGACCGCTGGGCCCACTCTCGCGGGCGCTACCGCGACAATACAAACGTTGTATAACCCCATGGGTTCGGTCGCGCAACGTTCGCTACCGTTTGTCAGTGGAACTCCGTATCAGCAAAGCTATCACTACGACGTCCTGAATCGCTTGCTCGAATCTGAGCGTCCGGTCAACGCTTCGAGTGGACAGACATATTGCGATCCCACAACGGTACCGCCGGTTTCGGGCTGCCAGGGCACCGCTTACACCTATGCGGGTCGCACGCTGACCGTCACCGATGCCAAGGGAAACAAGAAGACAACGATCACGGACGTGAACGGCTGGCTGCGACAGATCAAAGATGCGACGGGTTACAGCATCACGCGCGCGTACGATGCCGCAGGCAGCTTGATCGGTATCACCGACAACGCAGGCAACACCTTGCAGTCAAACCTTAGCTACAAATATGGAATCAGGCCCTTCCTGGTCGGCGCGACCGACGCCGATCTCGGTGCTTGGACGTACACGGTGGACTCCTTGGGCGAGCGCACCGGCTGGACCGATGCCAAGGGACAGTCTTTTTCGATGACCTATGACGCGCTCTCGCGGCCAGTGACGCGCACGGAACCGGACCCTCTGACGACCACATGGACCTGGGGGAGCTCCGCGAGCAGCTTTAATATCGGCAAACTTCAAAGCGTGACCGCGGCGAGTTCAGTTGGCACGTACTCCCAAGCGTATGCCTACGACAATAAAGCGCGCTTATCAACCGAGCAGATCACCATTCCCGGTGATTCAAGCTATACCTATACACTGACCTACAACGCGACGACCGGCCTACTCGACACACTGCAATACCCGGTCAGCACCGCTGGCTATCTGTTAAAGCTCCAATACGGGTATGCCAATGGAATATTACAATCCATCGCCGACTTCAACGCCCTGACCACGGTGTTTTGGAATGCCAATACCGTGAATGCGCGCGGCCAATACACTCAGGAGAAGCTCGGCAACAACGTTGTAGTCAATCACGCCTTGGATGCCGTGACCGGATGGCCCAGCAGCATCCAAGCGGGCGTCGGCGGCGGCGCGGCGTTGCAGAATAATTCCTATCTGTTTGACGAAGTAGGCAACTTGACCCAGCGGCAAGATAACAATAAGGGGCTCACCGAGAACGTCTACTACGACAATCTTTACCGACTTGATCACACGACGCTGACAAATGGCGGCACCAATCTTCAGATGAGCTATGACCTCACGGGGAATGTGTTGACCTGGCAGCTCGATGGCGCGTCTGTGAATACAGAAAATTACACGACGCCTCAGGCAGGTTGTTCCTACTATGCAAATTCGCAACCACATGCGGCTCGACAGAGCGTCCAGTCGATCTGGACTACTTCAACCTGCTACGACGCCAATGGAAATGTAATCAAATCGAGCATCAACGGCTCGGTCGTGAGCACAATCAACTGGAGCAGCTATAATCAACCCAACTTGATTACCGGCGGAGTGAACAGCTCAAGTCAGTTTTTCTATGACCAGAATCACCAGCGCTACAAACAGATCGCAAGCTATAGCGGTTCCCCCGAAACCACATTCTATGTTGGCGGATTGCTCGAGAAGATGATCAATTCGAGCGGAACGTTTTACCGTCACTACATTCCAGCGGGTTACAACACCGTCGTGTACGCCCGCCAGCTCGGCGGCACCAATTCGACCTACTATCTCACAAAGGATCACTTGGGCAGCACCGCCGCCATCTCGGATCAGACTGGGACACTGGTCGTTACCGAAAATTTTCCCGCCATGGGGGCTTTCCATCGCGGTGACAATTGGACAGGGGTGAATACGGGTGCCGAGCAAACCGCCATCGCCAATGTAAGCCGCCACGGCTTTACTGGCCACGAAATGCTCGACAATGTGTACGAAGTGAATATGAATGGGCGTATCTACGTTGGGCACACTTTTCTTTCTCCGGACCCTGTCATTGCTAATCCCAGCAATACGCAGAGCTATAACCGCTACGCCTACGTCAACAATAATCCTCTGAGCTTTGTTGATCCCTCTGGGTTCTGCGGTTATAAAATCTCTTTTAATCCGGGAAGCGCCGCGACATACGGCACAGACGCTAATGGAAATCTGATTGAATTGACCCCTGTGACCCCTTCGAGCCATTCAATTACTGTTGACGACTCCGCCCCTTGCTTCGTCCCGAATACACCACCGATCATTGCACCTGTCCGTCCACCAGCCGTCAACGCACCCGCGCCGGTGCCGGTGCAGAGTCCGTGTCCCCCTATGGCGCTATCTTCCCATGGGCTGAATCCGCAGGTGCAAACTATGGCAGATACCCTCATAAGTCAGCTTGCTCAGCAGGGAATAAACGCACGCCTCGGTCAAACATTGCGAACATTCGCGCAGCAGGATCAGCTCTATGCGCAGGGACGAACTGCACCAGGGCGCATCGTTACTAACGCGCAGGGAGGTCAAAGTATCCACAATTATGGGTTGGCCTTCGATATCCAGATTTTCGACGCCGACGGGACCTACATTACTAATGGGTCCGATCCCGCCTATGCAACCGCCGGGAGCATTGGCGAGAGCATTGGACTGGAGTGGGGAGGCAATTGGTCGTCTATCTTTGACCCGTCCCACTTCCAGTACATGGGCGGCCTGACGCTCGATCAGATTCGAGCGAACTTCAACTCGGGCGTGGACCCCTTGTGCCATGAGCTTTGATATGGATCCGATTCGCAAATTCGCCATGGCGATTTGTCTGATCGCTGCGGTACCAATGTTGCATGTCGTCAATGCTGATCAGGTCAGTGCGCTCGCACGCATTGTCGCAATTAAGGCCATGCCCTATTACCCAGAGACTGGGGTCATTCGTCGTTCGACAGATCTATTTGACAAGCGACTCGTGCTCCGAAACGTGGTGATGCCTGAGGGCGGAGCCGGGGATCCTCTGCGCAGGAACAAGATCGAAGATTGGGACATCGCGTTCGGGACGACGGCAACATATGTGGAGGTAGACATTGAGTCTATAGATTTCACGAAATTGCCTAAATCAGCCCGTGTGGAAATGCGTGCTCGCGCTACTGATACCCAGCGGGACTTGACAACGGAGTCAGTGGCTCTTTCATCCCTGACGACAAGCAGCGGTCGCACATTGCACGTACCTTTTTTTGTGTACGGTACCGGGTGTGAGACGCTGGAACTTCGCGTACGCCTGCTGGCTGAATCGAACCACTATGGGGAGATTGTGCGCACAATCCCATTTTCTTGTGGAGAGTAATTTGCGCGGCGTGATCCTGGCGCCCACATTTCCGGCCGAACGAACGATAAATCAGCCGTACACTCCACTGACAGTGGGAATCCTTGAACTGCGGTGAATAATGGGTTGGTACATGGAAAACGCTATGTTCTTCTTCAAAATGCCAAGGATCGGGTTTAAGTTCCGTTGTACACATTCAATCCGCTCTTGGGATTCAATAAAATCTCAAAACCGAAGGCTGGCTATTTGTCTCGCAATGGTGGCGTCGGGAATAATCCCGACTTGCTCTGCGGCTGACATACATTTCATTACAGAGCCCGCCGGCGATGGGCGTGCTCTTTCGCCGCCAGGTATTTCAGCACGAATTACCGAAGCTGCACTAAAATTCAGGCGGTTTGCACCGGTCCCGCGAGTCACCTTTTATGATATGGCCATGCCCAAGGATGTGGCGGAGGCAAGACAGGTGGGCATGAACGGACTGTTACTTGTCACTTCGGTGACTCAAAATGTCAACGATCTGCCGCTAAATCGAGTGTATGTCAAAACAGTCGGACACGTAACGGAGTTGACAAAACTGACAAACGTCTCATCCGAAATCGATACCAATGATCCGGTTAGCGTTACGTTCGGTCGGCATCGCGTGGATTCCTTGTATCTATTGCCAATCGGTGTGGTTCGTAACGGGAGCGCAGTCTATACGGAGTCACCCGGTAATCGCGGCGAGTTTAAGATTTGCGAACTCACCAATAACGACAATGCGTTCCAAGTGACTCTTGTTTTAGGCGTTGCGTCGTCTCAGACACCATCTGCGCTAGCACTTGGAAAGTTCATAGCGCGCGAATATCCTGGGTTTCTGGCGAAATAATGTCCAAGAGTTCGCTATCTTCACACTACCGGCGCACGACGCCGAAACCCGCCAACCGATCCATCGCTTGCACCTGCTGCTGATTTTTTGGCCACCTACCACAATCCGTGCAAACTCCGATAGGGTGAAAGGAGTAATGGAGTACACGGACGTGATCCACCAACCTCGACTGCCACCAGATTCTGCGCGCAAAGTGAGCTGAGCCGATGCGCGTCATCCGCTGCAACTCTCTCAATTGGAAAGTTGGGTTGGCATTCGGCATCGCTCTCTTGGCTGGCTGTATTCCGTGGGTTGACCAACGGAACGGTGCGGCTGGGATTGCATGTACCCAAGGGATACTCCGTCCAAGTGAACGATCCGACTGTTCGCCTGATCGAGTTCGACGGCAAAGCACCAATCGACACGACGTATCAAATTAGGGCATTTAGACAGGCGTCATACGGGGATCCGGCCGCTTTTCATGCACTTTCCGATCCCTACACCACACCAGACAATTTAGGTCCGTTGATTGGCGACGGGGAGGGCAGCGGCGCCCGCTTTTATTTGTTCTTGAGCATAGCGGATAGCGATCCGAATCCGAATCGACTCGCACTGCTTCCGCGTGGACAGGCGCAGGGCTCGGTGAGGTTGCCCTCCTTGACTCCTTGACCATCAATGGCCAGCATTACGATGCGCGGACACTACCATTCGTACCAAGAAGAACACGGACGTGATCCACCCACTTCAATGGCCGCCACCCGACTTGAGCTTCGAAGTGAGCTGAGCCGATGCAAATCATCCACTTTACCCACGGCGCCACCGACCCCTTAAAAGGCTTCGACGCCGAAGGCGCCCACTACGTGCCCTTGGCCGACGGCCACGGCGACACACACTTGAGCTGCGTGCACCTCGAATCCGGCGCGACCATCAACGCCCCCTCGCTCACCCACGCCGCAGCACTCCTCGCGGTCCACGGCCGCATCACCCTCGTGAGCGAGCGCGGCAACACCCGCAACATCGACATCTGCGCCGGCATGGGCGCCGTCTTCGAGCCGCAAGAGCCTTACATGTTCAGATCCGACCCAGGCGCCATCTTAATTGTTGTTGAAGCAGAGCAACTTTTACCTCACCGGCGCGGCATCTCGAATCCCGAACGGATTACGGGGCAGACATGGCCAGGTGACGACCGAGCGCAGTATCCTGACGTGAGCGATTACCAACCCGACTAACGATGCCGATCCCTATGCGCAGATCGATCAGTTTGCCCTCAACACCGAGACCAAAACATGGCATATATGACTGACGCTCGGCCAAGTAACGCAGAGCCTGCTGGAAAGCCGGATTTTATCGCTCGTTATTTCCTTCGCCGATTGGCATTAGCACATCGCGCGGCACCAGCGCGCAAATCGTCCATTCAATACTTGAATGCTTTGCTGGAAACCATTCTCATATTTGTGGGGTTACCAATGTTGGGGCTCGCGTCACTTATTTTGATTCCGAGTCTTCGTTGGGCTCCAAATACGATTGCGAATTTCTTCGGGTTATCGCCGCGACTTGGCTTGATCATCCTTTGCGTGCTGTCACTAGTGGTTGGTCATTGGTGGCTTGGCAATCGACTCAATAAATACCGCGAGGACCGCACCGTGTATTCGCAGTTTGATACTGTAAAAGATTCACGAATTGTCTTTTGGCAGAAATTTGGCGTATCGCTTGTTTGCGGGATTGTCCTGCCGCTTCTTGCCATGTTTGTGACCTTTGGGACGCAGGTCATAACGAAGGCGTTTGACCTTCAGTAGCGCAAAGTACGGGGCCATGCTGGGCCGGTTGCAGAGATCACCCCGCCGAGCTTATACCCGGTGAAAGTAACATCCGATGAATCTCTTGTGCTGGATCTGCTGATTTTTTGACCACTAGCGGTCATCGGGTGCAAACTGCCCGAGCGCGCAGTTAAGAACTCAAAGGAAATGCAAGGAGTTACGGGCAGGTGACCACCGATCTCAAATCACCGTCACGGCATGGATCGATTCGCAAGACCTGGTTTTCCCTGCAAACCGAGCGCCTCGTCGATTCCTGCCCCCCGCCCTCATCGGCCTGGCCGGCACGCTGCTTTTGCACAGCCTCGTACTGCAAACCGTCGTTCTCGGCCGTCGATCCCACAAGACTCCGCCCGAGGTCCAGGAACCCGGTTCCTCGAATAGTCAATCCGCCGGAAAACCTGCAGAAAGCTTGGTATTTATCGATCTTCCAACGACCGCAAATCTCGACAATCCAATGGTCGACGCACTCGCCTTGGCCCGCGCCGCAATCAAAGACACACCGATTGTCGTGAGTGCCGCCGATCCATCGCCGCCGCTCGCGTTAGCAATCCTGGCCCTGAACGACGACAAAGACTCGCAATCCGCCGACACCGGCGACGGCGCTGAACGTGCTCGTCTGTTCGGCATCTATACCGGGCAGATTCAGGCACGCAGAAATTCTGTTACCCAATTGTAATGGCTCTGTCACGTGGCAGCGCTCTCTCGTGTTAGCTATCCAACAAACCTCACCGCTCCCGGCGCCGCCCAGCGCGAGCGTATTCAGTCATTCGATCAGCTTGAAATTCCTCGGACTTCCCTACGTGGCGGGCAGCCCAGAGGACGACTACGAATTCGCACCCGTGAAAACAGTGCAAGCGCTGTCCGCACTACCGGCGAGTCGCACACATCGATATAAACCTCCGAACGAATTCCTAAGCGCACTGAGAGAGCTGGACCCACTCTTTGAGACAACGGGATAAGTGGCCACTCCGTTCAACACAGGCGAGGAAGGAGAGCCGTGACGAAGAGATCCCGCCGCAATCATTCTGCGGCATTTAAGGCCAAAGTGGCATTGGCTGCGATCAAGGGCGAAGAGACCCTGGCGCAGTTGGCCACTCGGTTCTACAAGCTCAGCACGCGGGTTTTTCCGGCAATCATCGAGAACAACGTGTGCGAGGCAATCTATTTATCACCCCAGGCGCGCGCGAATTCCTTCATCAGGGCCCGGCGGCGCCCGCTGTCGATCGTGCCATACAGCGCCACATGCGGAGGTAACTTAAGCCCTGGGAGCACGATGCAGCCGGGACTCAGCGTGCTGGACGCGCCGAAGCGAACGCCGTCACCGATGAGAGCGCCCAGATTGGTACGCTTCGAGTTGACCCGAGCGGCGCGATAGCGCAGGCCCACGGGTCCTTTTTCGACCAGTGTGTTTGCCATCATCACGTTGCCGGCGACCACGATGTCGCGCCCCCCGATGCTGTCCCCCATGTAGACGAAATGCCCCAGATAACTGTGCGGACCCAGAATGACCGAGCGCACCACCTCGCAGTGCGCGCCGATGAGGCAGTCGGCGCCCACCACCACTTCATGCCGTAACACCGCACCGGCGCGCACCACGCTACGCGCACCCAGTATCAGGCGGCAGGAGTGATCAATCACGGCGCCTGCTTCTATCACGCTGCCTTCTCCCATGGAGACGATCTTGCCGCGTACCAGGGCGGCCGAATCGACGGTACCTTCCATTTGGACCGGCGCCGCGGCGACAAATTCGCGCAATCGCGGGAGAAACTCCTCCAATGAGGTACGGTCGAGCGGCAGCAAACAATGCCGCGGATCGTGTGGGGCCAGATCCCAAAGCGATCGAAGAACATCGAACACGGCATCGGCGTCGTTTGGCATCAGCGTTTTGCCCCTCTGGCCTGGTGCTGCAACACCCCGCGATGTTCGGCGATCCTCTGCAGCAGTTCATCGCCCGCCGATTCGACGTTGCGTGCTAGATTGCTGTGGAGGGTTCCGAAAATGGTCTCGCGATCACGATCGTGCTCGGCCCAATTGATGGGATGCAATGCCAGTTGAAAGCGCGGCGGCGTGTCTCCGGAACACAGCATGTCCCACGCGGGATTCCACCAAGCACGGCATGAATCCGAAAAATAGGGGATGTCGCGGTAAAATCGATCGTCGTAGGCGTTCATGTACTGCCCTGCATGCCGCATCGGATCCTCGCCGTTGAGACCGGGTTGATGCATGGCGATCGCCGTTACACGCGTGCCACTGAGTGTGCCGAGCAACATTGCCTGCATGCGGATCAAATCGCGCCATTCCGGCCGGGGAAACGCCTCGAGAAACTTCACGTCGTAGTGCAATCCTACTTCGTGGCCCATGGCGGCTAGTCGGCGTCCGAAGGTCCCATGTTCCGGGCTGAGCATGTTGTAGTACAGACCATTCAGCAATAAGAAATAGGTGGAATGCACGCCGCGCCTCGCTTCTTGATCTGCCAGATTCAGCGCCGCAGCAGGGGAGTAGTCGACATCGTGTCGCAGAATGAAGAAGGGTGCCGTCGGGAAGCCGCCGGCCAAGTCCGCGAAGCGCAGCGGCCGATTGGTGCGGGAGAGTCGCTCGATGATCCACCAGTAGGTGTCATAGTCGAAGCTGTCGCGCATCGCATCCGCGTTCATGTTTCGCGTCCGTCACTCTCGACACATACATGGACAAACAGCGCGCATCGTTCAGCTCCATCGCCCCCGCCGAGTGGCATCGTACACCGTCGGGTGAGGGGACTGCGGAAAGCGAGCCGAGCTGGCGCGGTTTCCCGGCGATTTGCTCGTGTCCGGTATTCTCCGCCCTGGCCATCGATAAATTACCTGATTGCCCGCGTCGATGAACACCCTACTCTGGTGGTCCAGTCGATTCATTGACGATTGTAAAAGGTGCACTCCGGATGACCCGAGTAGTTGAAATCACGGGGCCGCCCAGGGTGCTCCTGATCGGTCCGTACGATCCGCACTGCGGTGAATACACGTTTCTTGCCCCTCCGCTGGGTGTCTGGCGGCTCGCGGGTGTACTCGAATCGGCCGGGGTCGAGGCCAAAGTCTTCGATCCGAACTGCTGTCGCGAGCCGCCGCAACGAGCGCTCGAGCGCGAGCTGCGGAGCGGTGCATGGGACATTGTCGGTGTCTCAACCACGGGGAT
>Ga0210394_10006780_pt1 | contig 12296 bp, 13 predicted proteins | sample IncBWC12MmetaG_FD_160121 | JGI IMG/M metagenome (GOLD analysis project Ga0210394, IMG submission 160121) | Forest soil microbial communities from Barre Woods Harvard Forest LTER site, Petersham, Massachusetts, United States - Inc-BW-C-12-M | ecosystem: Environmental > Terrestrial > Soil >... | reverse complement strand
TATACGTTCGCGATAGTTGCGAATCGTTTCGACTTCGTTGTTCAGGTCAAACTGCAGCATCTCCTTGGCTTTCTCGGAGGTCTTGACGGGCTTAGGCACCACGCTCGGCATCCCACCCAGGTAATCGATCTGGCGAGCGATCGTCAGCGCATGATCCAATTCTTGTTTCGCATGTATTTCCAACTGGTCGGCAATGTTCATGTATTCCGCGCCCTTCAATACCTGCGAATACACCACATACGCGATAACCGCTTGATACTCGCGCGACAGGTCCTCGTTCAGCAATTCTATTAGCTTTTCGCGGGAAATTTCATTCTTGGAACCGTTAGAAGATTTGCTCTCAGCCATCTTGGAACTCCTTGCAGTGGGGGATAGTATTCAGTGGAACAAAGGCGAGTGAGCGTCGCGTCGCCCAATTTCAACGAAGCTGTTTTAACACACCACGGCCCGGATATCCCATGAAATATGTGGAAATGATCCGTGGGGAATTAAGTCGTGCGCCCCTTGCAGCCCGGCGCCCTCACTTGCAATCCATGGCTGCCAGCTCCACAAAATCTACAACGCCAAAAAGCTGGACTTGTCCGCGGCGTGCCCGGTAACAAACACTAATTGACTGAGTGTGGAGTAACTTTTTCCCATAAGTCCCAATACATCTGGTCGTCCGGCCAGCGGCAATTCCGTATGAAAATATTTTTTGTAGGCAGCGATCCAGTCCGTAGCGATATCGTTCTGTGCCGTACTCAGATCGATCTTTCCTGCACACACCATCTGGTGAAGTTGCTCTTCCAAGGCGTCCTTCACCCGTGAATTCCACACCTTTGAACCCTCCGGCTCGGGCCACAAATTTCGAATGTCGTCCGTGCCACCCAATCCCGGAGCGATCAAGTAGTCAATCTCATAGTCATTCGCGCGGGCGTTCGCGATTCCGTATTCCTGGAAGACTTCCTGGCGCAGGTTCGTCGGGACTTCTCGAACCACTTCTTCATGCTGCATCGAACATACCGTGCCAACCGAAACTTGACGAGTCGCCCCGGGGGTTAGAGCGCGATCCGGTTCAACTCCTCGTTCCGGCGAGGCAGCCGCATTCCAGGTCCGCGGCAGAAGGTGGTATCCGAAGACGAATTGGCCAACGATCACCGCAACAATAAGCGCGGCGCACACACCGACAGCCATACGGACCGGAAAGCTGAGATGCAAGTGCCGATGCCATGCTCCACCCGCAGGCGCCGCGGCCAATTCAGCCAATCGCGCCTTCAGCAACGCGCGCGGCCCAGCAATCGGTGTCAGCTGAGGATCGAGTTGTTGCCGGTTCGCTCGTGTGAAATCGGCAATCGTTCCTTCCACTTCCGCCATGCGCGTGCGGCATTCCCAACAAGCCGCCAGGTGCGCGCGAACCTCCGCAATGCGGCGTGAGGGAAGTTCGCCGTCCGCGGTCAGCAGTAATTCCTGGTCAGTAGGATGAAGTAGATCGCTTTGCATAAGTTCAACCCCTGTCAGCACGCGTCAATCGTGCGAGTGATCGAGTCAGCGAAATGGATACCGAGCCCAGGGACATGCCAAGTACGTCCGCGATTTCCCGGTAGCGAAGCCCCTCCGCCCGCAAGCGAAGGCAGCACTGGTCCTCTTCGGGCAGTACCGCAAGAACCGCCAGCAATCGGGTGCGTCTTTGCTTGAAAGACATTTGCTCTTCCGGATCCGGAGACGGATCGAATTGCCGCTCCGCGACCGTCCAGTCGGGGGAAGTGGTGTCGCGCACCTTCTGATTTGCTTGCCGTCGCTTCAGCGCAAGATTGTGTCCGACGCGAAAAATCCAGCCGCGCAAATTTTCTCTAGACCGCTGTAACTGCAGGTGCCGGAAAAGCGAAATAAACACCTCTTGCGAGACCTCTTCTGCGTCCTGCGCCGGGACCCCGAACGACAAAACATATCGCAGCAAGGGATTGCGAAATTGCTCGAACAGACTCATGACCTCGCGCTCAATCTCCGAGGGGTCCGCCGAAAAGGAAGCAGCGTCGCTGACCAGCATTTCATTGATCGAATCTGTCGGATAATCGGGCATGACTCCTAATAGTTATATTCCGTTCCCGGTGATTTTGTTCAATGTTTTCGGGCCCTTTTGCCTCGTTTTCAAGGATTCGGGAGGGTTCCATTGGCAGGTGGGTCACAGCCGTGACGAAAGACTGAACAAAACAGCTTAAAAAGGAATATTCAGGTTGAAGGGCCCGATCGGACCTCGTGACGCTGTGTGTCTGTCCATTCTTGCTTCTGTCCGTGCTATGCCCAGGAATCTAATTTCAGAACCACCGGGACTCCTATCGCATGAAGCGTTTTATCGGCTTTTTTCTTCTTCTCGCCGCGCCGCTCTTCTGCCAAAGTAACCGCGGCGAATTGCGTCTGAAAGTGACCGACCCCTCCGGTCTTGGCGTAAAAAGCACGGTTCGCCTCGCCAGCGAAGCCAACGGATATCGCAATACATTGCTGACCACCGACCAAGGTAACTTGGAGGTGCAGCGCCTTTCCTATGGGATATACCAATTGGAGATCGAGCACTCTGGTTTCGCTACCGTATCCGAGACTGTCGAAATTCGATCGTCCCTTTCCACCGAGCGCACCATCCAACTGAAATTCTCCACTGTGAGTCAGTCCGTTACCGTCAGCGACGCAGACACGTTGATTGATCCTGACCGAGCCGGTTCCGTCAGCCAGATCGGCCCTGACCTCATCCAAAACCGCGTCGGTTCGGTTCCCGGGCGTTCCTTGCAGGATTTGGTTAACTCACAACCCGGCTGGCTCTATGAAGGCAACGCCGTTCTGCACCCGCGCGGTTCGGAGTATCAGGTCCAGTTCGTCGTGGACGGCATACCTCTCACCGATAATCGTTCGCCCAGCTTCGGACCTGCGATGGAAGCGGATGATGTGGACTCCATGACGATCTACACTGCCGGATTCCCTGCGGAGTACGGCAGGAAAATGGGTGGCGTCGTGGAAGTCAACACCCTTCAAGATTCACAGGAGGGTTTCCACGGTCAGGTGACTCTCTCCGGCGGTAGTTTCGATTCGGCAAGCGCCTATGCCAAGGGACAGTACACCTGGGGCAAGAATACGCTAGGCGCCAGCGCCAGCGGCGGCATGACGGACCACTACCTGAACCCCGTGGTTCCAGAAAACTATTCGAATACCGGGACCCTGGGCGATTTCTCGGCTTACTACGAGCGCGACTTGACGCCAAACGATCGCCTGCGGTTCATCGTGCGCCATGAAGTCTCGCGCTACGACATTCCCAACGAGCTTCTGCAACAAGCCGCCGGGCAGCGCCAAAACGCCGACAACATGGAGACCATGGGCATCGTCTCTTACCAGCACACCTTCTCGCCCAACCTGCTGGCCGATTTTCGCGGCATGGTCCGCGACACCGCCAACGACTTCTACTCCAACGAGCAATCCACACCCATCGAAGTCTTCCAGCACAATTACTTTCGCGAGGGCTACTTCAAGGGCAGCATCATCTATTCTCACGGCCGTCACGAAATCAAGGCGGGTGTGGAGTCCGACAACATTTTCCTGAACGAGGATTTCCGCTACTTCATCACTGACCCCAGCCAGTTCGACCCCGGCACGCCGCTGACCTTCACCTTCCAGCAAAATCATCCCGATCTCGAACAATCCGCCTACGTCCAGGACTTGATCCATCTGGGAAACTGGACAGTCAATGCCGGCTTGCGCTGGGACCACTATCAGCTTTTGATCAATCGCCACGGGGTCCAGCCGCGCCTGTCGGTCTCTCGCTTTTTTCCTTCCGCCGGTTTGGCCGTGCATTTCTCCTATGACCGCGTGTTCCAAACCCCTTCGTTCGAGAATATTCTCCTTTCGAATTCGTCCGCGATCTTGTCCCTGGACCCGGAAAACTTTCTACGACTCCCGGTGCAGCCTTCCGAAGGAAATTATTTCGAGCTCGGTTTGACCAAAGTCTTTCTCGGAAAGCTCAGGCTCGATGCCAACTATTTCCGACGCTATGTCAACGATTTCGCCGACGACGATCAGATTCAAAACACCACCATCAGCTTCCCAATCGCCTTCCGCAAATCGGTCATCTACGGAGCCGAAGCGAAGCTCGATCTTCCGGACTGGCATCGTTTTTCGGGCTTTTTGAGTTATTCCTACATGGTTGGGAATGCCTGGTTCCCGGTAACCGGCGGTCTGTTCCTCGGCGATACTGCCGCGGCCGCAGCCTCGCAACTCACCGGCCACTTCCCGATTTCACAGGATCAGCGCAACACCGTCCGCGGCCGCTTGCGTTACCAAGTCGCTCCACGTTTCTGGATCGCTGGCGGAATTCAGTACGACACCGGCCTGCCATTCCAATTCGGCGGCGATCCGGACACGGTGCTTGCCCAATATGGCCAACAGGTCCTGGACCGCATCAACTTCGCCAGGGGCCGCATCTACCCTGCGTTCCAGGTCAATGTGTCGGCAGGCGCGGACCTCTACAAGTCGGAGCGCCTGAATATGCGCTTTCAGGCCGACGGTCAAAATCTCACCAACGTCCTGAACGTGATCGACTTCGGCGGCCTTTTTTCCGGCAACGCTATCGGCCCCTCGCGCAGCTTCGCACTCCGGCTGACCACCACCTTCTAAACTCTACCCGGCAGCGCTCGAAGCGCCGGCTTGGTCTGGAGTGCGGCGCCCAGGCGCCGCTTTACCCAATAGCCCACCCTCTCCTAAACTCCGCAACACCCTCGCCGCATAAACCCTACTCTGGTACACTGGTACATAAGTACCAGCAGTAAACTGGAGGCACAGATGATCGAAGTAGAACGCGTACAAACCGGCGTACGCATCGAAAAACGCCTGCTCAAAGTCCTGAAAGCCTTTGCGGAACTAAAAGATCTAAGCCTGGGCGATCTATTGGAAGGCATCGTCCTGCACGCCTTTGAAGGCAAAACGCCGTTCGCAAAGGAATCGCTGGCGCAAATCCGCGAACTCAAAAAAATCTACGGCATGTCGCTGCGCGCCACCGACAGTCATCAGCTGAAAGAGAGGTCGTCGTGAAAATGTTCTGGATCTTCTCGCTTGGTCTGGGGTTTGGCGCTGCTCTGATGATGCTCCCGAAAGCCGTCGCGCACCTGCACGCCGCCGGTCATGCGTTACACGGAAAAGACACTCAATCGGGCCCAGCCCGAGCGCACACCGAAGAAAAATTCGTCTTCACTGCGCAAGCTCCCATGGAACAAGTCGCGCCGCTATTCGGCGCCGACAAAGAGCGCGTCTGGTCCCCGCAATGGGATCCGCAGTTTATCTACCCGTTGCCGGTGGCGGATGCGCAAGGCATGGTCTTCACCGTCGCGCACCATCATCTCCATGCGGTCTGGGTGAATACTGAACTAAATCTGAAAGACGGCCGCGTGCAATACGTGTACGTAATCCCCGATGTGCTGGTCACGGTAATCACGCTGAACCTGAAACCCGATGGAAATCAAACGCTCGTCGAAGTCCGCTACCACCGCACCGCCTTGAGCCCCGAAGCTGACGCCCACGTCCAGGAAATGGCCAAGCAGGATCACGACGCCGGGCCGGAATGGCAAACGCAGATCAACCAATATCTCGAAAAACACCCCGGTTCTTAGCAGCTAGCGCAATGCCCCTAAACAAAAAAGAAAAGAGGGAACGTTTTCACGTTCCCTCTTCCGGGCTGACAACGCTTGCAGGCGCTGCGGTGATTAATGCGCGATGTTCGCGGCAACGATTACCAGTTCCGGCTTCTCATGGTTTTGCGCAAGCTGGACCTCTACTTTGCTCACGCCGAATTGCCGGCCTGTCGAACTTCCCTCCTGCCAGATCTGGTACAGGAAGTAGTGGTCGCCCAAACGGTGAAATACCAGCTTGCTGGAAGCCGCCGGTGCGTTGGCGCTGCAAGCGCTGGAAAGAACGATTCCGCTCGTGGATTCCTCAAGGTTGTTGACGCGGATCGCAACGCCGCTGTCGAGCATGGATTTCAGATTGTACTCGCCAGCCGAATAAACCTGGTCGCCTACCACGAAGTCGAAGGGTACCTTAGCCATTACGTTGGTCTGCTGTGCCTGTGCGGCTGCGGCCGTCAGAAGCACCGCGAAAGCAAATAGAATCGATCGTAGGTTTTTCATAAAAAACTCCTTGTGTCGGAAGTGGGCGGTCAAAAGGGAAAGCGGGTGAATCAAGATTCGAACCGCTGCTGTGTGTTTCCGTGTCGCGAACTCCCTTTTGCCTTTCAGAATCGCCGACGCAGTTAGCTAATGCAGTCGGAGTGCCAAGCCGATGATTTGCGAAACAGTGGCCCGCACTCACAGATTCCACAGCCTTTAAGCAAAATGACAGGCGCTTGCATCGCTCCGAGTCTCTAACGAAAAAGATAGCCCTTGCCACTTTCGGATAGCCCTCTGGAGTGCGTCAGCTCAGCTGCGGCTTTTCCCAAGCCGCCCACACCAACCAGCCCGCGTTTCAGGCCAAGCTCGTCCCACAAACTCCCCAAGAAATAATCGCGCGCCAAAAACTCCATCAACCAAATTTCCCCTCGCGTTGACTTTTCTTTCCGCTGCCCATAGCATTTTATGTTCTACCTGCGGCGTGATTCATACCCTTACTGTCGCCGCAATTTAATCCACGCACCGGAGGAAGCATGCCGATTAAGGTTGGTATCAATGGCTTCGGCCGCATTGGCCGCAACATTGTGCGCACGGCCATCGACGACAAGGACATTCAATTCGTCGCCGTCAACGACATTACCGACGCAAAGACGCTCGCGCACCTTTTGAAATACGATTCCGTGCTCGGAAATCTTCCGCACAAGGTCACGCACACCGAAGATTCCATCGCCGTCGAAGGCCGCAGCTTCAAGGTATTCAAGGTCAAGGATCCCGCGGAAATCGATTGGTCCAGCGTTGGCGCCGATATCGTCGTCGAATCCACCGGCCTCTTTACCAAGGGCTCGGACGCCAAGAAGCATCTTCGCGGCACCGTAAAAAAAGTGATCATTTCCGCTCCTGCGGACGGCCCGGACGCCACCTTCGTGCTTGGCGTGAACGACAAAACCTACGATCCAGCCACGCACAACGTGGTTTCCAACGCGTCCTGCACCACCAATTGCCTCGCGCCCGTCGCCAAAGTTCTTCACGATACCTTCGGCATACAGGCCGGCACCATGACCACCATTCATTCCTATACCAACGATCAAAAACTTCTCGACCTGCCGCACAAGGATTTGCGCCGCGCCCGTGCCGCCGCGTTGAATATGATTCCTAGCTCCACTGGCGCCGCGAAAGCGTTGCATCTGGTCATCCCGGAATTGAAGGGGAAGCTCGATGGCTACGCCATGCGAGTGCCCACCCCAAACGTCAGCGTCGTCGACCTGACCGTGTTCGTCGAAAAACCGGCCACTAAGGATTCCGTGAACGCCGCGCTGAAGGCCGCCGCCACCGGTCCGATGAAGGGCATCCTCGGCTACACCGAAGAGGAACTCGTTTCCGCGGACTTCAAGGGCAACTCCAACTCCTCCATCGTGGACGCGGAATACACCAAGGTAGTCGGCGACCGCTGCGTGAAAGTGTTGGCTTGGTACGATAACGAGTGGGGCTACTCCTGCCGTGTCCGCGACCTGATCAAACTCCTCGCTTCCAAATTCTAAGAGCGCCGGAAGCGCGCCACAGGTTAGCCCCGCCCGCAAGGGTGGGGCGCCAATTCCAGCACCGTAGGCGCGAGACTTCCGTTCGAACTTTGCAATGTGCGTTGGCTCCCATGGCCATTAGATTCAATAAGATGCACGGATTGCTGGCAGATCTTCGATTGCAACCGCGGCACCGATGACAATTTTGATGCCAAACCAATTTCCCATCATCGCCACACTTAAAGTTTTACTTGAACCCTTTTTGCTTGGGAAAAATCGCAAATGTCGGCGCGCCGACATTTTTTCCTCACGCACGAATGGCAAGCCTCGTTCTCCGAGAGATTCTGGGTTAGGCTTTATGACGAACATCCCGGACGAGAAAGCTCATGAATAAACTCACCATCAAAGACCTGGATTTGCGTGGTAAACGCGTTTTCATCCGCGTGGATTTCAATGTTCCGCTGAAAGATGGCGTTGTCACCGACGATACCCGCATCCGCGAAACCCTTCCTACGCTGAAACTCGCAATAGAAAAGGGCGGCCGCCTGGTGCTGGCCTCGCATTTGGGACGGCCAAAAGGTGGACCGGATCCAAAATATTCCCTGAAGCCTGCTGCGAAGAAACTCGAAGAACTGCTCGGCAAGACCGTCGCATTCGCTACCGATTGCGTGGGCGCCGATGCCGAAGCGAAGAGCAAAGCACTGAAAGATGGCGACGTCCTGGTGCTGGAGAACGTTCGCTTCCATCCCGAAGAGGAAAAGAACGACGAGACTTTCTCGAAACAGCTCGCAGCACTATGCGACGGTCTTTTTGTTTGCGATGCTTTCGGCTCTGCTCATCGCGCACACGCCTCAGTCGTCGGCATCACCCGCTTTGTGGAGAAATCCGCGGCTGGGCTGCTAATGGAAAAAGAGCTCGCCTACATCGGCAAAGCCATCAGCAATCCCACCCGGCCGTTCGTCGCCATTCTCGGTGGCGCAAAAGTCAGCGACAAGATCGAAGTCGTCGAAAACCTCATGAAGGTCGCCGACGCCATGCTCATTGGCGGCGGCATGGCGTATACCTTCCTGAAATCGCAAGGCCTGGAGATTGGCAAGTCTCTGGTTGAAACCGACAAACTCGATCTCGCCCGCAGAATCCTGGTCGACGCCAAACAAAAAAACTTCAAATTTCTCCTTCCGGTCGATCAGGTAGTCGCGCCGGAATTCAAACCGGATTCTCCGGCTAAAATCGTGGACGCGGGCGCCACTCCACCGGACTACATGGGTCTGGATATAGGCCCCAAAACAATCGCTGCGTATTCCGCGGAAATCGCCAAAGCCAAAACCATCGTCTGGAACGGCCCGATGGGCGTATTTGAAATGCCAGCTTTCGCGAAGGGCACCCTGGAAATCGCCAAGGCAGTTGCTGCCGCTACAAAGGCCGGAGCCACATCTATCGTCGGTGGAGGCGATTCCGTCGCCGCCGTGCATCAATCTGGCCTGGCCGGTCAAATTTCACACATCTCGACGGGTGGCGGTGCCTCCCTCGAATTCCTCGGCGGAAGAAAACTCCCGGGTGTGGAGGCCCTCACCAACAAATGAGCGCCCCGACTGGCAAAACGAAACGTCGCCGCGTCATCGCCGGCAATTGGAAAATGTACAAAACGCAGGCGGACACGCGGGCATTTTTCTCGACATTCCTGCCACTCGTGGACGGTGTCACCGATTCCGACATCGTCGTCGCTCCGCCGTTCACCGACATCCCCGCAGCGGTAGAAGCCGCCAAGGGCACCGCCGTCGCCATTTCGGGACAAAATGTCTATTGGGAAAAAGAAGGCGCCTTCACAGGAGAAATCTCCGCGGGCATGCTGGTGGAAGCGGGTTGCCGCTACACTTTGATCGGGCACTCCGAGCGCCGCCAATTCTTCGGCGATACCGACGATACCGTCCTGAAAAAGACCAAAGCCGCCCTCGCTGCTGGCCTCACTCCTATCGTTTGCGTTGGAGAAAAGCTTGCCGACTATCAAGCCGGCAATACGGAGCACATTTGCCAAACCCAGTTTCTGGGCAGCTCCAACTCGTTGACCCCCGAGGAGTTCTCCCGTATTCTGTTAGCTTACGAGCCTGTGTGGGCCATCGGAACGGGCCACACCGCCACCCCGGAAATCGCTAGCGCCGTTCACAAGTTTTTGCGAAGTTGTGCGGCCGCAAGATTTTCGGAGAGCCTTGCCGCCAACCTGCGGATTCTTTACGGCGGCAGCGTCAAGCCCGACAATATCAAGGGTTTAATGGCACAGGAAGAATTGGATGGCGTGCTCGTCGGTGGCGCAAGTTTGGACCCCAAATCTTTCGCCAGCATCGTAAAAGATTGGCCGCGCTGAAAGCGCATTCCAGAAATTCGATTGAGGTATAGGCAATGAACGATTCGAAGAAAATCATCAAGTGGGCGCTATCGCTGCTCATCGGCTTTGGCATCATCGCCATCGGCTTTCATTTCTCCTGGGGTGGCTACATTTTGACGCCCTTTTTCGTGCTCAACTGCATGATCCTGATCATCGTGGTGCTGCTGCAAAGCGGCAAAGCGGCGGATCTCGCCGGCGCCTTCGGCGGAGCGGGTAGCCAGACCGCGTTCGGCCCGCGCGGTGCGGCAACCATCCTTTCGCAAGCTACCACCTGGTGCGCCATCATGTTCATGGTCTGCGCACTCGCCATGGTTGTGCGTGTGGATCGCGCAGTAGACGCGGGAGGAAGCGGCGGCTCCATTCTTGAGAAATATTCCAAGCCTGCGCCCAAGACTGCGCCGGTCACCTCGGTGCCAGTTACGCCCGCTCCGGCAACGCCTGCGCCGGCTGCGCCGCAAGCGACGACTCCACAACAACAAGCGCCGGCAACTCAGCCCAAGAAATAACTGCAATTTTGTGGCGTATTTTTCGCCGAGCCGACCATGGACGATGGCACTCGGCAAGCTTTACGGGTTATACTCGATTTTGCGCGGTCGTGGCGGAACTGGCAGACGCACCAGCTTGAGGGGCTGGCGGTAGCAATACCGTGGTGGTTCGAATCCACTCGGCCGCACCATCTTCTTTTCTCGATAGGCAGCAATCCACAAATCCAAGTTCCTCTCACCCCACTGGTCATATTAAGTGTCAGGCACGATTTTCGTACCCGCTGGGAGTGAACTATGCGAAAAATTCTGCTGCTTGCAGTCCTTGTCTTTGTCGCGGTCCCTCCATCAGTATTCGCTGAGCGTCACTCCGATGGCGTTGGGAGTTCTCAAGCAACCTCCTGCGCCAGCCCTGATATCACGTCGACGGCACCAATTCTCGTCACGCGCCGTGGCCCAAGTTACCTGCCCGTGCATTCACCGGGCTAACGGCGCTGTTCACCGGTACAGTGCCGCTATTCCCCGATTTGCTCCTGACGCGCATTGCCGGGTCTTCTATTTTGGCTTTGGGCGGCCGAGATGGCCGACCCGGAGGCGCAGATGGCAAGCACGCGGAACAAAAATGGCCAGGGGAGCGGACCGTGGGGCGACGCGTTTTGGTTCGCCGGGGTAGCGATGTTTGTGGTGGAATTGGGCGCAGGTCTGGACTATGTTCAGGCGCAACTCGCCGCAATCGTTCCGAGCTTTCTGGGAAATGTGCCAGTCTTGGCTCTCGCTGGGTGGCAGATTGTAGCAAGCGCATTCTGGAATTTCGGGCAACTGGAAGCCACGTTCCGCGTCGTGCCGCTTGTCACGCTACCCTTCGTGCTGCTGGGGTTGGCGGTTTCCATGAAGCAGAAATCGAATTCATTGTCGAGCGCAGAGCAACCAGTAAGCGACCGCGGGCAAGCATAGTAGCAAGAAATCAGGGGAGCCGGATGAGCGACCAGAGCCAATTTGACGGCAAGAAATTCGGGGCCAACCTTCGCGATCAAATTCATCAGGAGATCGACCAGAATATCGCCGCCAGGAATTTGCGGCCGGGGCGTCACAGCGGAATGATCCCCGGAATCATCCTGATCGTGGTTGGAACACTGTTTCTGCTGGATCACATGGGAATTATCCGGGCGGAACAGTACTGGATATATTGGCCATTGACACTCGTTGCGGTGGGATTGGCGAGAGTTTTCAGGCCCGGCGAACGCGTGATGGGGACCGGTTTTATTCTCGTGGGGATCGTTCTGCCACTGCATGAAATGCACTTCACGAATCTATCGTGGAACGCGATTTGGCCTCTCCTGCTTATCTTCGCGGGCGTGCAGATTATCTGGAGCCGGTTCGGAAGGCCGGGATTGCCGCAAGCAACCGCCACCAGCGGCGGAACCGACACCGTGAACGAGTATGCCCTGTTCGGCGGAGTAGAACGCCGCGTAAACGTAAGCAATTTTCGCGGCGGCAGCATCACCGCGATTTTCGGCGGCGTCGAGGTGGATTTCCGATCCGCGGATATTGAAGGCGAGGAAGCGAACATTTTCGTGGAAGCGATTTTTGGCGGAGTGGAAATCACGGTTCCGGAACGCTGGATCGTAACCTTCCAGGGACAGAGCATTTTTGCCGGCTACTCCGATGAAACCAGACAACCGTTGCCAGACGCGCCGGGAGCGCCACCCAGAAAAATGTTAATTCTGCACGGCCGAGCGGTGTTCGGCGGAATTTCCGTAAAGAACTGAAGAAGTGGCTGATCAATTCAACATCC
>Ga0210394_10006779_pt1 | contig 12297 bp, 8 predicted proteins | sample IncBWC12MmetaG_FD_160121 | JGI IMG/M metagenome (GOLD analysis project Ga0210394, IMG submission 160121) | Forest soil microbial communities from Barre Woods Harvard Forest LTER site, Petersham, Massachusetts, United States - Inc-BW-C-12-M | ecosystem: Environmental > Terrestrial > Soil >... | reverse complement strand
GAGGTGATCGATTTGTATAAGTTCCGCACCGCCAACCGTCTCGACCGCCCACGACATGGCGTCGATGTTTCCCAGGATTTCTTCAGCGGTGCCGTCACTCTGTCGATCGCCGAGCGACCGTGCGACCTCTGCGTGTAGAAGTCGCCGCCCTCCCACTTCGAGGCCTTCAATCTTTGAGGAGGCTACGGCCTCCGCTCGCAGCAATAAGCGAGCCAAACCTTCGAGACCGGTGAGGGTAGTGGCCTCTGCATTCAGTACTTGAACGGCGGATTCCGCATCGGTGATATCCGCGGAAACGTCGCCATCGAGAAGGAATGGTCGCCTCGCGACTGGGTCAGGCAAATAGGCTTCGTAATCACAGCCGTGTCGATCCCACCGCGGCAGTCCTTCTCTAGTGGTTGGGTCCCATCTAAGAGCGGTCAACCCGGCCATGGTTATTATAGGTTAGCAGATAAGCTCCTATGTGGCTTCTCCATATTATAGATTACTGAGAAAGCTCCAATAAGCCGGTTGCTCCATTTTGGGCATCTCTGCTAACCCTTTGGTTGGCCCGGGTTTTGCGACTTGCGGCGTTCGACTGCCTCCGACAGCAGCGTTGCGAGGTCGATGACCTGCAGCTTGGCTCCCGTTTCGCGCACGCCGTCGTCGAGCATCACCGTGCAGAACGGACATGCCACTGCGAGCGTGTCGGCGCCGGTGCCGGCGGCTTCGCGCACACGCTCCTCGTTGATCGGCCGGCCGCGCTTTTCTTCCATGAACATGCGCGCTCCGCCGGCACCGCAGCAGAAGGTCCGCTGGCGGTTGCGTGGCATCTCCACCGCCTGTCCTGATGCCGCTACGAGCTCCCGAGGCTCATCGATCACATCGTTGTGGCGGGCGAGATAGCAAGAGTCGTGGTACGTGATCTTTCGCTCGCCCGCGAGCGTCTTGAGCCGTCCCTCGCGGATCAGGGCCGCCAGGAACTCGGTGTGATGGACCACCTCGTAGCGGCCGCCGAAGTCGGCGTACTCGCTGCCGATGGTGTTGAAGCAATGCGGGCAGGTCGTGATGATCTTGGTCACTTTTGCCTCGTTCAACGTCGCCACGTTCTGCTTGGCCTGCTTTTGGAACGTGTACTCGTCGCCCATGCGTCGCGCAGGGTCGCCGGTGCAGGCTTCGCGGGGCCCGAGGATGGCGAAATCGACCCCTGCCTCCTTGAGCAGCTTGGCCGTCGAGATAGCTGACTTCTTCGCGCGTTCGTCGAACGAGGGGGCGCAGCCCACCCAGAACAGCACGTCGGGCGGCGTCTCGCCGGGCTCCAGCACTCGAACGTCGAGTCCGTGGGCCCACTGCGCGCGGTCGCCCTGCGCCCGACCCCACGGATTCGAGGCACGGTCGATGTCTCGAAGCATCGATCCAGCCTCCTCGGGAAAGCGCGACTCGACCATCACAAGGTTGCGCCGCAGATCGACTATGTGGTCGATGTGCTCAATACCGACCGGGCACTCCCGCACGCAAGCCCCGCATGTGACGCAGTCCCAGACGACGTTGTCGGTGATGGCGTCTGGCACGAGCGGCGAAAGCTTGGCAGCCTTCGAGGCGAGAGCCCTCGGGCCGTCGGCGAGCACCTGGTCCCGCAAAGCCATGATCAGCAGCTTTGGCGAGAGCTCCTTTCCAGTGTTGTAAGCGGGGCAGACGTCCTGGCATCGGCCGCACTCGGTGCACGACAGCGTGTCGACCATCTGCTTCCAGCTCATGTCGGCCACCGTGGCCGATCCAAAGCGCACCTCGTCCGCCGGCGCCTCGAAGTCGACGGGCTCCAGTCGGCCCCGCGATTTCGTCCGGCCGAAGAAAACGTTGACGGCGGCTAGGAAGATGTGGAGGTGCTTCGAGTACGGCAGGTAAACCAGGAAGCTGAGGATCAGCAGCACATGCGCCCAGACGGCTGCGCGCTCGACGGTTGGGGTCAGCGCGCCACCCAGCATGCGCGCCAGCAACCCCGAGATGGGGGCCCATGCGGCAGGGTATTCGTTGAGCCCCAGCGCGATGCGGCTCGCGTGCCAGAGGAAGAGCGTGATCACGATGCCCGCGATCCACAGCAGGATGACGTCGGCCTCGCCGAGGTGGCTGCCCACGAAGCGCGGCGGTCGCTGGATTTTGCGGATGACAAAGGCGGTGATCACTCCCACGAGCACGAGGAACGCGAAGACATCGACCATCAGCGCATACCAGCCCTGCTCGCCGAGCCAAGGCAGGGTTGCGTGCTCGTCGACGATTCCGATCATCGCGATGAGGATGGTCGGCAGCAGCACCATGAAACCCCAGAAGATCGCCGCATGCATGAGCCCGGGCAGCCAGCGTTGCAATAGCTTGCTCTGGCCGATGACGACGACAGCCTCGGCGCGTACTCGGCCCGGCAGGTCGTCAAATCGTTTCGCCGGCTTGCCGAGACGGATCAGGCGGTAGAGCAAGACGGCGCGGCGCGAGAACAGTGCGAATGCGACCACGAGGACAACGCCCAGCGCGATCGCCGACGCCGCGTTCACCGCCTCACCTCCTCGGGGAGAGGGGTGTCAGCTGGCACGACGGTTTCGAATCTCCGCCGATATGGCCGGGACTATCTCCTTCAGGTCGCCGATGACCGCGTAGTCGGCGTTGAGCATGATCGGGGCCTCCGCGTCGGAGTTGATGGCGAGGATCCGTTTGGCGTTCCTGCACCCTGCCATGTGCTGGGTCGCGCCCGAGATACCGCATGCGATGTACAGGTCGGGCGCGATCTTCGTGCCCGTCTGCCCGACCTGGTCGGTGTGCGGTCGCCAGCCGGCGCTGGTGACCACCCGCGAACAGCCGACGGCGCCACCCAGGAGCGCAGCGAGCTCCTCGATGATGGCGAAGCCCTCTTTTGAGCCGACGCCGCGCCCGCCGCTGACAACGACCTTGGCCTCGGTGAGCGAGATACCGCCTCCGGCCGCAGCCATATGCTCCGAGACTCGGACCAGGTGGTCCTTGGCGTCCAGCTGTGCGAGGAACGGCTTCAGGTCGACCTCGGCCGGCGGCGGCCCAGCCTCGATCGGAAAAGTGTGCGGCGGGACCGTGATGATCGGGCGCGCGCTGTGCAGGCGCGCCATCTCCCACAGGCTGTCACCCCACCGAAGGCGAGTCAGTGAAACCGCCTCCCCCGGCTCGGCGGCGACGCAGTTCGCGGCGAATGGCAGGCCCGTGCGCGCAGCGAGGCGTGCCATCACGTCATTGCCGCGATCGGTGCCGGCGGCCAGCACGGCCGATGCATTCAGGTCTTGTGCGACCAGGGCCAGCAGCGCGGCGACGGCGTCGGGCGCGTAAGGCTGCACCGCTTCCATGGACACGGCGTGGGTGTCAGCGCCGAATTTGCGGGCCAGCGTGAGCATCTCCTTCGACGCCTCGCCCTGCTCCATCAAGACCAGGACCGTCAAAGGACCCCAGCCTTGTGCAACATCTCCACCACCGCCGGCGCCGCGGCCGGCCCCGTGCCGAGGACCTGCACGCTCTTTCCCTTGCCCTCCGGCACCGAGAGTCGCGTCATCTCGAGGCGAGGTTCCGGTCTGGCCGGGGCCGAGGTCGCGACCGGTTTGCGCGCCGCGCGCAAGCGGCCGGGCACCGATGGATAGCGCGGGAGGTTCAGACCCTCTTTGACGGTGACAACCGCCGGGAGCGGCACAACGTAGACGTCGCGGCCGCCCTCCACCTCCTGCTCACAGCGCACCTGACCACCTTCTGGGGCCACTTTCTTCAATCCGGTGACGCAGGGGCGGCCCAGGGCGTAAGCGACCCGGGGGCCAACCTGAAAGCCGCCTGAGTCGGCCGACTCATTGCCGAAGAAGATGAGGTCGAAAAGTCCGGACGCCGCCTCGTCCGTGTGTATCGCCTCGGTGATCGCGGCCGCGGTGCCCTGCGGGTCCCATTCCCGGCCGTCGGTCTGCAGGTGGATGGCGCGGTCGATGCCCAGCGCCATGGCGTCGCGCAGCTGCTCGGCCGCCTCAGGAGGTCCGAGGGTGAGCACGACCGACTCACCTTGGCTCGCTTCGATCAGGCGGACGGCCTCTTCGACACCGCACTCCTCGTGCGGGCTGATCGTGAACCCGAGATGTCGTGTCTCCAGCGACATCCCGTCCGGTGCCAGCACCATCTTGCCGCCGGTAAACGGCACGCGTTTGATGCAGACCAGGACCTTCACGAAGAACGCTTCACGCTTTGATACGAAGGTTGTCCGGGTCAAAGATCGGCGTGGCGCCGGCCACCGCCACCGTGACCGGGTAGCGCTCGCCCATGTACTCGACCGCCAACGGGGCGCCGGCCACGGCGTGCTCCGGCGGTAGGTACGCCATCAGGATGTGCTTGCCGATCGACGGCCCGGCACCGGCGCTCGTCACGTACGAGCCTCGGCCCTTGCTGTCGACTATTCGTTTGCCATCACGGGTGAGGATCGGCTCGCGGCCGAGCATGTAGCGCTTTTCGCCGCTCTTCGAAGTGTGGTCGTCGACGGTGAGAGTGCACATGATCGCCGCAGGCTCTTCTTCGCGGTGGCGCAGGTGCGCCTCCTTGCCGACAAAGTCCTCGTCCTTGACTCGAGGCGCTGCCATCCCCGCCTCGACCACGTTGTACTCGGTCTCCAGCTCGTTGCCGTGCGCGCGGTAGCTCTTCTCCAGGCGGCCAGTCGTGCCGTACACGCCGATCCCGCAGGCCGCCAGGCCGCGGGTCTTCCCGGCGTCCCACAGGAGATCCCAGAGCTTGAGGCCCTGGTCCATCGGGATGTACAGCTCCCAGCCGAGGTCGCCGACGTATGAGATGCGCGAGGCGAGCACGCGCAGCGTGTCCATCTCGATCGTTCGGCACGTGCCGAACTTGAAGGCGTCATTCGAGACGTCATCGAACGTCACCTGCGCGAGGATCTCGCGCGCTTGCGGTCCCCACAGGCCGATCGTGGTTAGCGATGTGGTCAGGTCGGACAGCTGAGCCGTGCCGTCCTCGGCGAGGTGATCGGCGAACCACTTGCGATCCGACATGCCGGTCGCCCCGCCCGTCACCACCCGAAAGCGTTCCTCGCTCAGCCGCATGATCGTGAGGTCGGACTTGAAGCCGCCGTTGTGGCTGAGTACCGGCGTGTAAACCACCCGGCCCACCGGCACGTCCATCTGGCGCAACGCGACGCTCTGCACCGACTGCAGCGCGCCCGGACCGGCAATGTCGAAGATCGTGAACGCCGAGAGGTCGAAGAGGCCGGCGCGCTCGCGCATCGCGAGGTGCTCCGCGTTGATGATCGGGGACCACCACCGGCTCTCCCACTCCGCCGACCGGCGTGTCACCCGATCGCCGAATTCTTCGAGTAGCGGCGCGTTGGAGTCATACCACTGAGGCCTCTCCCAGCCGGCGGCTTCGAAGAAGGTGGCGCCCAGCTCCCGCTCGCGGGCGTTGAACGGCGACAGCCTCACGTTGCGGTTGGACGCCCACTGCTCACTGGGGTGGACGATGCCGTAGGTCTTGTTGAATCCCTCGGCGGCGCGCGCGCGCACGTGCGCGCGTGTCTTTTGATGTTCGTGGAAACGGGCGATGTCCGATGAGTGAAGGTCGATCTCCGATTCGCCGTGCACCATCCATTCCGCGATCACCTTCCCCGTCCCAGGGCCCTCCTTGACCCAGACCGCGGCAGCCGACCACAAGCCCTTGACGTCGGGCGACTCGCCCAGGATCGGCATGCCGTCCGGCGTGAGCGACAGGATCCCGTTGATCGCGTATTTCACGCCGACCTTCTCGTCGCCGACGATCTCGGGCATCAGCTCCAGGGCGTGCTGCATCTGTACCTCGAAGTCCGCCTGAGTGAACGGAAACTCTGTGGGCGACAGCGCAGCTTTCTCGATCGGCGGGATGTCCTCGGGGTCGTAGAGGATCGGGCGGTGCGCGTACGACCCTATCTCGAGGTCGCCGCCCGCCTGCCGTTCGTACATGTTGGTGTCCATGTCTCGGACGATCGGAAACTCGATGTCGCTTTTCGCCCCGGCGAACCGAGGCACCGGGCCTACATCGATCATCTGGTGCACCGCGGGCGTGAGCGGAATGTGCGCCCCGGCCATGCGGGCAACTCGCGGGCTCCAAACGCCACAGGTGATGACCACGGCCTCGGCCTCGATGTCCCCGTTCGTGGTGCGCACCCGCCGTACGCGCCCGTGCTCGACGTCGATGCCCAGGACCTCCGTCTTGGCGGAGACTGTGAGCGCCCCGGCGGCCTGACCTCGCTCTCGCATCATGGTGCCCGCCCGCAGCGAATCGACCACCCCGACTCCAGGCGTGTAGAAGCCGCCGAGGATGATCGACTCATCGATGTATGGGACGAGGCGCTTGACTTCGGCCGGCGATATCAACGAGACGGGCTCGATGCCCCATGACCTGGCGGAGGCCATTCGCCGGGTCAGCTCTTGCATCCGCTCCTTGGTTCGAGCGACCTCGATGCCACCCGATTGGGTGAAGACGCCCAGGTCCTTGTATTGATTGACGCTGTCAATGGTCAGCGCGGTCATCTCCTTGGAGTGGTCGACCAGGTAGATGAAGTTGGAGGCGTGCCCGGTCGATCCCCCGGGGTTGGGCAGCGGGCCCTTGTCCAGCAGGATGATGTCGCGCCAGCCCATGCGGCCGAGGTGGTAAGCGACGCTATTGCCGACGATTCCGCACCCGATGACGACCACGCGTGCGTGGCTTGGGAGGTTGCGATCAGTCGGGCTCATCCTTAACGCCGCCAGGCGCGCCTCACTCGGGCTGGTAAGGCGAGCGGACCTCTTCTGGCAGCTCGTACCAGCCGACACGCTCACCCACCTGGGCGCGAAGCCTCCATTTCAAAGGCTTGGGTTGGGCTTCGACCGCTTGCCATATCTCGGCGATCCGGGACTTCACGAGATCTCGATCGACGTCGAGCTCGAGCAGCGTGGCGCGGAGCTTTTCGATGTTGACCTCGAGCGCGTGGTAGAGGCGCCAATCGTCGGCGGTCAAGCGCGCGATGTAGACAGCATCGATCGCGTCATCGTTGTTGCTGGCCACCGGGTGGTCGAGCAGCAGAGCCGTGAGGTCCACCAGGTCTTTGCGGTTCACCTCAAAAATCTGCAGCTTGCTCAGGAGCAGGTCCGAGGGGCTGCAGCACGGCCCCTCGTGATCGAGCCGATCGCGCAGGTCGATCATGTGCGACATCCGAATCGAGTCGATGAACACGTCGAGCTGGCGGCCGTGCAGAGTGTCGTAGAAGTACAGCCGCCGGTCTCCCTGCATGAGGTTGAACCGCTCGTTGGCTTCATAGCCGAGCGATGGAAAAAAAGCGAGCGCAGCTTTCCTGTCGCGCTTGGAGATGACGTAGTCGAGGTCGCCGTACTTTCGCCGCAGCGGCGGTTTGTGCGCACTCGGCGAGTGGAGATGGATGCCAGCGCCGCCCATCAGCTTCACGCCGACCTTGGCGGCCGCGGCAGCCGATGCGATGCGTTCGGCCTCCGCTATCGGATCCTCGAGCGGGCCGCTATCCCCCATCGACCTCGATCACGATCGTCTTGAGGTCTGTCATCTGCTCGAGGGCGAAGCGTCCGCCGACGCGCCCGATGCCGCTGTGCTTGCCGGCGCGGCCGCCGAAAGGCAGGTGCGCCTCCCAGTAGTTGGTGGATTCGTTGACGTTCACCCAGCCCATCTCCATGTTGTCGGCGAACCGAAGGGCGCGCGAAAGGTCGCGCGTGTAGACAGCGCCCAGGAGCCCATACGGGGAGTCGTTGGCAATCGCCAGCGCCTGCTTCTCGTCGTGGAACTTGATGATCGGCGCGATCGGGCCGAACGTCTCCTCTTTGCTCACGCGCATCGTGGGCACGACGCCGTCAATGATCGTCGCGGGATAGTACAGCCGCGTCGGAAACCCGTCGGCGCGCTTGCCGCCGAGGATCAGCTTGGCGCCGCTCTCCAGCGCATCCGCGACGTGCTCGTCCATCTTGGTCGCCACGCCCTCGTTGTTCAGCGGCCCTAGCGTCGTCTGCGCCTCGAACGGGTCGCCGAGGCGCAGCGCGCGGGTCGCCTCTTCCAGCCGGGCCACGAACTCGTCGTGGATCGGCTCCTCGACCAGGATGCGCTCGCCCGCCGTGCAGCTCTGGCCGGCGCACAGGTAGCAGCCCACGATCGCGCCTTCGACCGCGCGCGTGATATTGGCGTCGGCGAAGATCACCATCGGGCCGTTGCCGCCGAGCTCGAGCATCACGTGCTTGCCGGCCGCGCGCCGCGCCACCGACGCCCCCGTCTCGGTCGATCCGACAAAACCGACACCGTCGACCAGCGGGTGGCCGGCGACCTCGTCCCCGACCTCGGCGCCAGGACCGGTCACCAGGTTCACCGCCCCCGGCGGGAAGTCGGCCTCAGCGATGCACTCCATCAGCGCGACCGAGATGACGCTGGTCGAGGTGGCAGGGGTCCAGACGACCGTGTTGCCGGCCGCCAGCGCGGGTGCGATGAGCTCCGCCGCCATCGTCAGCGGCCAGTTCCAGGGCGTGATGATTCCGTAAACGCCACGCGGGTAATGGCGCGTCATGACGAGCTTGCTGGGGCTCGCGGACGGGATCACGCGACCCTCCAGGCGCTTTAAGTCTTCGGCTGCGATCCGGAAGTATTCGGCCGCCTCGTCGACCTCGCCGAGCGCTTCGGCGTGCATCGGCTTGCCCTGGTCGAGCGTCAGCAGATGGCCGAGCTCCTCGCGGTGCTGCTCGATCGAGTCCGCGATCCGGTGAAGGCGGGCGGATCGTGCGAAGCCCTTCAGGTCGGCCATCGCCTGTCGCGCCCGATGCGCGGCTACCACCGCTCGCTGCGCGTCAGCGCGAGTGCCCTTCGGCACCGAGGCGATGGTTTCGCCGGTGGCGGGGCTGACCGCATCGAAGGTGTGCCCGCTCTCGGACTCCACCCACTTGCCGTCGACGAACATCTTCCGAACCGACCGCGCCACGTCGACTGTCATGTCTTTTTCTCCAAGAGGTTTACTTCGTCGCCTTTACGTTGCGATGGCGGCCAAGCTCGAAGGCCTGGGCATAGATCCGCCGGTAGGCGGCGGCGTCGACGTCTCGCGGGTTGCCGATCGTCTGCGGGTCGGCAAAGGCCTTGTCCGCGAGCATGGGGATCTCCTCTTCAGAAAAGCCGAGCTCCTCCAGGCTCTGGATCTCGACATCCCGGGTCAGCTGGTGCACGTACTCGACCGCCATCTCAGCCGCGCGCCAAATCGGCTTGCCTCGCACATCGAGCCCGAATGCCTCTGCCATTCGGGCGAACCGCACCGGCTCGCCGGCGTGGTTGTACTCCATGACCGGGCCCAACAGGCGGGCGGTCAGCTGGCCGTGAGGCGCGTCGTGGACGCCGCCGGCGGACTGGCTCATCGCGTGGGCGGCGCCCGCGGAATCGGTGCCGTACGAGAGGCCGCCCAACATCGCCGCCGCGCTCATGTAGTAGCGCGCTTGCAGGTTCTGACCCTGGGAAAAGGCGACCCGCAGATAGCGGGCGACGTACTCCATGGCCATCAGCGCGACGGCGTCGGTGAACGGCTGGTAGTAGACCATCGTGAAGCACTCGACCGCGTGGGCGAGCGCGTCCATCCCGGTCCCCGCGGTCACCGGGGCAGGGAGACGAACGCTCAGCTCGGGATCGATCAGCGCCACCCAAGACGCGATGTTCGGGGTGCCGCCGACATTGAACTTGATCTTTCGCTTGGGGTCGGTGATCACTGCCCAGAGCGTCACCTCGCTGCCGGTGCCGGCCGTGGTCGGCACCGCGATCATCGGCGGGATGCGCGAGGTGAGCGGGCTGTGCCCCATTCGTAGTCGAGGATGCTGCCGTCGTGAGCGGCAACCACGCCGATGCCCTTGGCAGTGTCCATCGAGCTGCCACCCCCGATGGCGACCAGTCCGTCGCAGCCCAGGGCTCGATACTCGGCTGCTCCGGCGTCCACGAGCTCGACCCCCGGGTTGGCTTTCACCCGATCGAAAACCACGGGTTCGACATCCGAGCCCCGCAGCGCTTCGAGCGCGGTGTCCAGCAGACCCGCGGCTTTCACACCCGGATCGGTCACCAGCAAGGGGCGTCGAATTCCCAGCAACGAGGCCTCGTTGCCGAGCTCGCGGATGGCGCCAAGGCGCTGGACGAGCCGCGTCGGGCTCTGGTATGTGCGAAGTGTGTGTTCCAGCATTTCTGTCTTATTTACGAGGCGCGGCCGCCGGACCGAAGCCCGGCGGCCGTTGTCGAGCCTCTATTCAACCGGAATCTCGTGGTGGATGCGTCGGAGGTCGATGCCCTGCCGGCTGCGCACCACGCGTGCGACGACGTAAATGACGACGGCGACGATGTATGTCGCGAGGAAGTAGTAGACGGAGTTGGGGGTCGAAGAGAACGTGGTCCCGTACAGGTCTGCGGAGTTGAAGGACCACTCCCAGAGCATGAAGAGGAGGAACGCCCCGGTGATCACCCCGACGATGGTGATGGCCGGTATCCCGGCGAATTTCCAGCTGGCGATTGGTGACGCGTTGTAGAGGTCCCTTCGCCGCCAGGGCAGGATGATCGCCGCGACGGTGGTGGCGAAGAACGTCAGCGCAAGGACGGCGGTGGCGTCCAGAAAGACGCTGGTGAACGAGGCCTTGTAGGCGTAGATCGCGCTGATCACGATCGACGGCACGATCATCAAGACGAGCGAGCCGTAGGGCACGCGCCGCTTGGCCGAGATGTTGGCGGCCCATGACGGCAGCACACGATCGAAGGCCGCCGCGAAGATGACGCGGGTCGAGGACAGGAACAGCGTTCCCGCCCAGCCGAAGAACCACAAGCCCATGACGATGATCAAAAGCGCCTGGAAGAGGTGGTTGTTGACCAGGAAGCCCGCGAACATCACGGGGTAGGGCCAGATCGGAACCGGCGGAGCGACGGCGCCGGGGATCAGGAAGAGGTTGTTCCAGTAAGCGGCGTTAGCGGACTGATAGAAGTTCCAGCCGATCGTCTTGTTGATCAGGAGCACGACGACCGCCACCATGGCGACAGTGACCCACAGGCCCCAGAACATGCTCCAGAAGGGCTTGCGGAAGTCCTTGGCGCCGCGAACCTCGCCATAGAGGGTGGCGCCCCAGTTGGGCCACAGCAGGTAGAAGGCAAGCCACGGCAGGAGCAGGAGCACCGGCCCGAACGACAGGGTTCCGAAGTCGGAGCCGCCAAACGTCTTGCTCGCGGCCGCGATCGTGGCCTGGTAGGCGCCGGGCGGCGCGTTGAAGATGCTGGTCGCCTCCCGGTTGAAGGCGTTCTGGAAGTCGCTCTGGCTGTAGATGAGCAAGAGCCCGCACACGACGACCAGGCCGGCGATACCGATCCAGAAGCAGACCTTCTGGATACGCGCGTAGGTCTCCATGCCCATCGTCACGACGATGCTCACGAACGCGAGGACGATCAGGCAGGAGACAAAGATGCCGTTCTGGCTAACGAAGAAGGTGGCGACCCCGGTCCAGCCCAGCGTGTAGGCGAGCGGCGAGAAGAATTGGACGACCAGGATGTTGGCGTAGATGGGCGCCCAGAGAAAGAGGGTGAACCACCATCCCGTGATCGAAAGGACGAAGCCGAGTCCGCCACCGAGAACGCGACTCTGCCAGGCGTAGTCGCCGCCTGTTCGCGGCATGACGCTGACCAACATCGCGTAGGTGATGACGAGGAATGTCGTGAGCACGCCGAACAGCAAGATCCCGGCGATCAGCTGGCCGTTGGGGACCGTGTAGACGTACGACATCCCATAAAGGCCGAGCGTGATCAGGTTCACCGACCAGAACGAGTAGATGAACGCGTCGAATGTGGACCAGGCTTTGACCAGCCCGGTGGCGTTGCGGAGGAACAGGCCGGGCCTCGCCGGCGCGCCCCCCATCGTCGATTCAGCCATCTTGCTTCCTCCTTACCTCTTCATCCGTTTACCAGCTGATAGCTCTTGATGCCTTTCTTGGGATCGAGCTGGATGATCGCTCCCATGAGCATTCCCTCTTCATATGAGCTGCCTGGATTGATCGAGAGGGTCTTGCCGATCTTGATTGCGCCTTTGCTCTCGTGGATGTGCCCGTGCAGGGACAAGAGGGGCTGATGCTTCTCGATCGCGGTTCGCACCGCGGTCGAGCCGACGGGCCGGAGCGCCCGCCCGCCGTGGAGCAGCCTGAGGTCGGCGTCGATCGCAGGAGCTTCGTCGAGGCCTGATTTGTACGGCGGGCAGTGCAGGTTGAAGATCGCGCGCGAAGCGTCAGGAACCTGCTTTGCCATCGACTCGATGCG
>Ga0210394_10006778_pt1 | contig 12297 bp, 9 predicted proteins | sample IncBWC12MmetaG_FD_160121 | JGI IMG/M metagenome (GOLD analysis project Ga0210394, IMG submission 160121) | Forest soil microbial communities from Barre Woods Harvard Forest LTER site, Petersham, Massachusetts, United States - Inc-BW-C-12-M | ecosystem: Environmental > Terrestrial > Soil >... | reverse complement strand
CTAAACCCGCTTGGGAATCGTTTTGGACTCCGGCGTCCTCATCGCCGCTGAGAGAGAAGGGAAGAACCCCCGCCAGGTCATTGAGGAGATCGCCGCCAAGCTCGGCGACACGGAAGCGACGCTCTCGGTGATAACGGTCACGGAACTGGCGCATGGAACCGAGCGCGCGGATTCTGCCACGCGCCGGGCCACCCGCGAGCGCTTCCTTCAAGAGCTGCTCAGCGAGATCTCTGTCGAACCGGTCACCACGCCGATTGCACTTCGCGCAGGGAAGATCGCTGGGAGCCTTCATGCAAAGGGCCTGCGGGTCGCCTTAGCCGATCTGCTGATCGGCGCCATGGCGCTGGAACTGGGCTATTCCGTTGTGACGCACAACATGCGGCACTTCGAGGTGATCCCGAATCTCGAAGTCAAGAAGTTTCTCTGATTCCACAGAATAAGCCTCCCAAATGCGTCTGTCCCATTTGGTCCTTCGCTGACGCATGGGGCTCCTTGAGGCCGCTGCATCAAACGGGATGGCGGCACTACGCCAACATTTTTTGGACGACGCGGCCTTCTACATCCGTCAGCCGGAATTCGCGGCCCATGTATTTGTAGGTCAGCTTCGTATGATCGAAGCCCAGGCGATTGAGGATGGTCGCCTGCAAATCGTGCACGTGGACTTTATCCTCAATTACATTGAACCCGAGCTCGTCCGTCTTGCCGACCACCGTGCCGCCCTTCATTCCACCGCCCGCCATGAACATGCTGTAGCCGAAGGGATGATGGTCGCGGCCGGCGTTTTCTGGGTCGCTCGAATTGCGGATCTCGACCATTGGCGTGCGGCCGAACTCGCCCCCCCACAGGACCAGAGTGGAATCGAGCAGCCCTCGCTGCTTGAGATCGCGGATGAGCGCAGCAGTGGGTTGGTCGGTAATGTCGCAATTTTTCTTGAGATCGCGATTGAGGTAGGTATGCTGATCCCAACTGGCGTGCATCAGCATGACGAAGCGCACCCCGCGTTCGACCATCCTGCGGGCGAGCAGGCAGTTGGTGCCGAAGGCTCTCGTTTTCTCGGCGTTGACGCCGTACATGTCGAGCGTCGATGGCGATTCCTTGGAGAAATCGAGCAAATCCGGTCCGGCGGCCTGCATGCGAAACGCCAGTTCATAGGACGCGATGCGGGAGGCGATTTCTGCGTCGCCGGTAGTCTGGAGACGCTCCTGATTGAGGTCGCGCACGACGTCAAGCGATGCGCGCTGCTGCTCCTTCGTGACGCCTTCGGGAGATTGCAGGTAGACGATCGGCTCCCCGCCGCCGCGGAACATGACGCCTTGATACGACGATGGCAGAAATCCGCTGGCAAAGTTCGATGCGCCGCCGCTGGTGCCGACGCCGGAGCTCAATACCACGAAACCCGGGAGATTCTGCGATTCGGACCCGAGCCCGTAGACGACCCAAGCACCCATCGTCGGCCGGCCGAACTGCTGCGAACCGGTAAATAGAAGCAACTGGCCGGGATGATGATTGAATGCGTCGGTGACCATGCTGCGAACCAGGCAGATATCGTCGGCGCAGGAGGCGATGTTGGGGATGTAATCGGAAAATTCGATGCCGCTTTGGCCGTGCGGCGTGAACTTGCGAGGGCTGGCCAGCACCGCGGCGGTGGGCTTGATGAACGCCAGGCGCAAGTCCTTGGTCATCGACGGCGGGAGCGACTGGCCGGAATATTTTTGCAGCGCCGGCTTGGGGTCAAAAAGATCCATCTGGCTGGGCGCGCCTTCCATGAACAGGCAGATAACGTTTTTGGCGTGCGGCGCGAAGTGGGGGGCTTTTGGAGTTAACGGGTCCGCGAGTCCTTCTCGCTCCAAAAGGCTCGCCAGCGCCAGCGTCTCGATGCCTCCGGCGCAACTGCGGAAGAACGACCGGCGCGACTGGATTTTCAAAAACTCGGGGAGGTTCATGGTTATTCTCGCGTGATCAATTCGTCGAGGTTGAGTAGAATGCGGCTGACGCCGAGCCAGTCGCCGCCTTGGGCGCGGTACTGTTCGATACGCGCACGCTCGGTTTTGCTTGGTGTGCGAGCGAGACACAGTTCGAACGCGTAGCCCAGGGGATCAACGCCGCCGTCACGTTGGATTCTCGCGGCCAGTGCCTGCGCCGCTTCGTAGAATACCGGGTCGTTCAAAAGATTCAACGCTTGCAGGGGCGTGTTCGAGCGGCGGCGGCGCGTGCAGCTTACATTCGAATCCGGCTCGTCGAAATTGCTCATCTGCGGATAGGGAGTGGTGCGCTGATAGTGGACGTAGAGGCCGCGGCGATATTTATCCGAGCCGGTCGATTCTTTCCATTTGACGCTGTTCGCGTAGCCCAATTCGGCGACGCCTTTCGGTTGCGGAGGGCGGACGCTGCGGCCGCCGATTTCAGGGTTCAACAGGCCGCTGGCGGCCAGCGCCTGGTCGCGAATCAACTCAGCCGGAAGGCGCACGCGGGACTGGCGGGCAAGCAACGTGTTTTCCGGGTCCTTCGTTTCGAGCTCGGGCCGGGCTTTCGAAGACTGGCGATACGTCGCCGACATCACGATCATTTTTTCGATGCGCTTCATGCTCCAGCCGTTGTCTCGAAACTCCGATGCCAGAAAATCGAGCAGTTCCGGATGCGACGGGCGGTCGCCCTGGGTGCCGAAGTCTTCCGAGGTGAAGACGATGCCTCGTCCGAAGAATTCCTGCCAGATGCGGTTGACGGTGACGCGGGCAGTGAGAGGATTCTCCTTCGAGACGAGCCAGCGCGCGAGGTCCAGTCGCGTGGCGTTGGGTGCGTTGAGCGGCGGGAGAATCGCCAGCGTGCCAGGCGTAACTTCCGGGCCGAACGTCTTGTAATCGCCGCCGACGCGGAGATGCGTCGGAGGAACGCGCGGGTCGGTATGCATCGCCTGCGCCTGGGTGTAAGGAGGCAGTGCGGCGGCCAGCGCGTCGAGTTTTTCACGGGCCTCACGCAGCGCGCCGGCGGCCGCGCGATCCTTTCCGTAATCCACGCCGATGTGGTTCAGGAACCACATAGTCAGACGGTCGCGATCGCGCGGGGAGCGATTTTGGGGATCGTCGGTGAGCAAGTCGTGCGGACGATCGATGCTCGATGTGAAATCGGTCAGCGTGAAATCCCACTCGCCGCTTTCGCCCGGATGATTGTACGCCTCGCGCAGACGGCGCTCCCAGGGCGGCTGGAGTTCCGGAATCCAATACTGCTCGAGGATCTCGCGGCGCTTGGCATAATAATCCGGCGGCGGTGGTTTTTCGCCCGGCATGGGCGCATCGATATCCTCCTCCTCGGCGTGATCGAAGAAGGCGAAAAGGGAATAATATTCCTTCTGGCTGACGGGATCGAACTTGTGGTTATGGCACTGCGCGCAGCCGGTGGTAAGGCCCAGCCAGGTGGTCGAAACCGTGTTCGTGCGGTTCACGATCTGCTCGAAGCGGGCTTCGTTCCGATCGACGCCACCTTCACGATTGGTGAGCGTGTTGCGCAGAAAACCGGTGGCGACGCGATCGTCAGTCGTGGCGTTGGGCAGCAAATCGCCGGCGATTTGCTGAATAGTGAATTGATCGAACGGCTCGTCGCGGTTGAGCGCGTCGATCACCCACTGGCGGTATCGCCACGCCCACGGGCGCGAGAGATCTTTTTCATACCCGTCGCTATCGGCGTAATGCGCGACGTCGAGCCAGGCTCGGGCCCACTTTTCTCCATAGTGAGGCGACGCGAGCAGGTGGTCGACGAGTTTTTCATACGCGCCCGGCCGCTTGTCGGCCACGAAGTTTTCGACCTCGCGAGGCGTCGGAGGAAGGCCCGTGAGATCGAGGCTGACGCGGCGGATCAAGGTGCGGCGGTCGGTTTCGGGCGAGGGCGCGATGTTTTCTTTAGCGAGTCGCTCTAAGACAAACGCGTCGACCGCCTCCGCTCCCTGCGGTCGCGGCTCAGTCAAACAGCCAGCCGAGCCGCGACCACAGGGAGCGATCTTTCGAATCGGCTGAAAGGCCCAGTGGGTTGATTTTGAGATCGCTGCGGGAAATTTAGCACCGGCATCGATCCAGGATTTGATTTTCCCGATCTCTTCGGCACTGAGCGCCGCGCCGATGGGCGGCATCATGAAGCCTTTTTTCGGGCTGCCGATGCGATCGAGCAGTTTTCCGTCGACGACGCGCGCGATCGACGCCGGAGAATCGAGGCGCAGATTGCTCATCTGCTGCGTCGCGCCGTGGCAGCCCTGGCAGCGACGTTCGAAGATCGGCTGAACGTCTTTGGAGAAATCCTGAGCCGTTACGAAAAAGGACGCCGCCGCCAGCAGCGTGGCAATGCGGAGGTACATAATTAATCCTATTGTAAACCCCATGCGAATTAATAAAATCGAGGCGTATCGAGTCGAACTGCCTTTGCACGAAGGCAGCTACAAATGGTCGGGCGGAAACGCTGTGGCGGTGTTCGATTCCACCGTGGTCGCTGTGTCGACGGACGAGGGAATCACGGGCTATGGAGAAGTCTGCCCGCTGGGATCGGCCTATCTGGCGGCTTACGCGAACGGGGCGCGGACGGGAATCGCGGAACTGGCGCCGTCGCTGATCGGGCTCGACCCGACGGGGCTGGGCGTGTTGAATGCGCAGATGGACCGGGCGATGCGCGGGCATCCCTACGTGAAGTCAGCCATCGACGTCGCGTGTTGGGATATTTTGGGAAAATCGTGCGGGAAGCCGGTGGCGTCCTTGCTCGGCGGACGGTATGGCGCCGATTTTCCGCTGTATCGCGCGATTTCCCAGGACACGCCGGAGGCCATGGCGGAGCGCGTGGCGCAGTATCGCGCCGAAGGCTATACGAAATTCCAGTTGAAAGTCGGATCGGACGTCGAGACCGACGTCGCGCGCATTATCGCCGCGGCGGAACAGTTGGAAACCGACGACGTGCTGATCGCGGACGCGAACACGGGATGGACGCAGCATGCGGCGATGCGGGTCGCTGCGTTCGTTCGCGATGTCGATGTGTATATCGAGCAGCCGTGCCGGACGTATGAAGAATGCCTGGCGGTGCGCAGGCATACCGACCGTCCCTTCGTGCTCGACGAAGTGATCGACGATCTGGCGATGGTGGTGAGAGGGCACGCGGATCAGGCGATGGACGTGATTAATCTGAAAATTTCGAAGGTCGGGGGATTGACAAAAGCGCGGCAGATTCGCGATTTGTGCGTGTCGCTGGGGATCGCGATGACCATCGAGGATACGTGGGGAGGCGACATCGTGACGGCGGCGATCGCGCATCTGGCGCACTCCACGCCTCCGGAATTGCTGTTCACGACGACGGATTTCAACAGCTACGTGACGGTCAGCATCGCGGAAGGGGCGCCGCGGCGGAGGGATGGCCGGATGACGACGTCGGATGCGCCGGGGCTGGGAATTACGCCTCGATTTGAGGTGCTGGGAGCGCCGGTGATTTCGGTGGGACGCGCGTAGGGCCTGCTGTAAGCATGCCGCCCATCGCGAAGAAATGTCTTTACCATGCCATCCGCTCCATGACTGTCGGGGTTTCATTGGAATGTCGAGGCTGGGCCAGGTACTGTTAACGATCTGTCTGTGAGCGGCCACTAACTGCCAATTGAAGGCATCACCTCGACCGGGCGCCGCGACGTTCCACCATGGCCGAGCGCAGCATCATTGACGCCGTATAGACCACGACGATAATCACGATCCAGCGCAGTTTGGTCACGTCCATCGATTTGATCCAGTAGGCGGCAAGAAGAACGCCGGGCACGCCTCCAATCGCCAGGCCGATGGAGGCTTTCAAATTGTAGCTTCGTTCGCGGATAAAGCGAATGCTGCCGGTGGGCATCAGGAAGGCGCAGGAGCCCATCATGATGGGATACGCGGCGGCGGGGCTCATTCCCAGCATCGCCACCAGCACCATGCATGGCGCGAAAAGGCCGATGCCGAGGGTCATTAATGCGCCCAGCACGAAATTCCCGGCGATGGCGAAAATCAGCTTCATGCCGGTGACGCCGACGTCGCCCGAATCGCCGGGGAGCATCTTCAGTTGTTTCAAGAGAAAGAAAACGGCCGCGACGAGCAGCGCGAGACCCATGCCGATCTGCACGGCGCGGCGGGACCATTTGGCGACGATGCCCGCTCCCAGCCAGGCGCCCGCGCAGGACGCGAGGATCATCGAAACCAGGGTGGTGGGATCGACGGTCATGATCGCGATGGAGATGAACGCCTCGGCGACGGTCGGAGGGGTGTGGCCGACGTTCAGGGTTCCGGGGATTTTTTCGTCGCTCACCAGCTTGCCCAACTTGAAAGCCGCGGTGGTGGGCGCGAAAGACCCGATGCCTAACATGTCGAAAAAGTTGGTCACGAAGCCGATCAGCAAGTTGAAGATTCCGGGCGAGGGCGATCCGCCGTCGTGGTGCTGCCGGGCTTCCTTTGTCCAGAACACGAGGAAGCTTACGGCGACGACGCCGAGGGCGATAAAGAGTGCCGTCTTCATATAGTTCATCAGAGTATAGCGGCTTATTACTGGACATCAATAATGGAGTCGAAGAGAATCGAATTATGTGGAAAGGATCGCGATGACGCTGAGGATTCTTCGCGGACAGCCCACTAGTGGTGCTACGCTAATTCCTTGGCTCCGATGACCGTCCGCGAACTCATCATCCGCAATATTGATGGTAAAAATGTAACTGTTCCGCTCGACCGGGATCGCATTACGCTCGGCCGGTCGAGCGCCAACGAGCTTTGTTATCCCGACGACGCCGGATTATCCCGTCAGCATCTCGCGCTGACCCGCTCGGGCGACCAGTGGCAGGTGGAGGACCTGGGCAGCAAGAATGGCACCGTCCTGAACGGCAAGCGCATCGAAAAACCCGCGCCGTTCAAGGAAGGCGACCGCATTTCCGCCGGGCATCTAACCATTGAATTCGCGGAGACCGCCCTCAACACCTCCAACACCGTGGTTTTTGTGGACCAAAACGAGGCGTTTTCGAATACCTCCACCACCGTCGTCGCCAGCCTCGACGCCGTGCTCGGTCCGCAGGCCGACGATTTGAACAAGACCCACGTCATGCAGGGCAGTCCACAGATGCGCGCCCTCATCCGCGCCGGCCGCGAACTTGCCGGGCATCGTCCGCTGGACGAATTATTCACCGTCATCATGGATCTGTCGGTGGAGGCCGTCATGGCCGGCCGAGGCGTACTGATGACGCTCGAAGGCGACGAATTGGTGGTGCGCGCGGCGCGCGGCGACGGGTTTAAAATCTCGACCACGGTGCGCGAGCGGGTGCTGCGCAAGAAGGAATCGCTTCTCGTCCGCGACGCGCAGCTCGACCAGGCCTTGCGCGAGCACGTGAGCATCGTGGAGCAAAAGGTCCGCAGCATGATCGCTGTCCCTTTGCAAACCAACGACCGCGTCATCGGGCTGATTTACGTCGATTCGCCGCATCTGATCCGCGAATTTTCGCGCGAGGATCTGAACCTGCTCACGGTGATGGCGAACGTCGCCGCGATACGCATCGAACACGCGCGGCTCAACGAAATCGAAGAGGCCGAGCGCGCCATGGCGAAGGACATGCAGCAGGCTGCGCTGATCCAGCAGCGCCTGCTGCCCGAAAAGTCGCCGGCCGCGCCGGGCCTCGATATCGCCGGCCGCACCAAGGCCTGCCGCACCGTCGGCGGCGATTATTACGATTACCTGGCCTTTCCCGACGGCCGCATTGGCGTGCTGGTGGGCGACGTGGCGGGAAAAGGGATGCCCGCGTCGCTGCTGATGTCCAGCCTGCAAGCTCGCGTGCAGGTGCTGTTTGAAGACGGCGACGAGCTGGCGCGCAAAATCGGACGACTGAACAAGGCCGTCTGCGCGAACTGCCCCGACAATCGGTTTATAACGTTTTTCATGGGCATTATCGACCCGAAAACGGGCGAGTTCGTCTATACCAACGCGGGCCACAATCCCCCCGTTGTGGTGCGCGACTCGGGAGAATTCGAAACGCTGAAGGAAGCGGGCGGCGTGATCCTCGGCATCCTGCCCATGGCGGTGTATAAGGAAGCGCGCGTCACGCTGAACCCCGGCGATTCGCTGGTGCTGTTCACCGACGGCGTCACCGAAGCCGCGGACCCTAGCGATGAGGAATACGGCGAAGCGAGGCTGGCCGCGCTGGTCGGGTCGATGAAGGATCGCCCGTCGGAAGAGATTGTCGAAGCGATTCACCACGCGGTGGCGACGTATACGCAGGGCGCCCCGGCAGCCGATGACATCACGGTAGTCGTCGCGCGGCGTTTTTAGTTACTGTCCGCATGCTGACGCATGGCGGCTCCGCGCGCGCCCTGAGCCGCGACCGTCAGAAAGGGGACCGGCTACTCCGCCACCACCTCGATATCCCCCGAGTCCGTCTCCAGATCCACAATCGACCCTCCGCCGCGAACATCTCCCTCCAGTTCATGGCGCGAAAATCTCTGGCCTGTCAACACTGGCAATTCCACCCGGCCGTGGTCCGTGCGCGCACGCACACTGTATGCGCCCTCCGGCGCAAGGTGCACCCGGATGCGCCCGGAATCGGCCTGCGCGCAGATCGGCTTCACGATGGTCTGCGAAAGCCGAATATCGCCCGAATCCGTCTTCGCGTCGATGGTGCCTTCAATCTCCAGCGCCTCAATCGCCCCGGAATCGGCGCGCAGATCCACAGACCCTTTCACCCCCCGGACATAAATGCCGCCCGAATCGCTGCTGGCGCGAACTGCTGACCCGATATCGGAAACATGAACTGCCCCCGAATCCGTTTCGCACTCCACCGGCCCCTGGATGCCTTCGATTCTGATGTCTCCCGAATCGGCCAGCGCGCGCACTTCCGTATCGGCGGGCGTGGTGATCTCCAGCAGCAGATTGATGCCGCGCAACAGCCAGCGGTCCGTCACATCGCCCACGCCGATTGCGTTCCCGTCCTGCGCAATGGGCGGGCACGCCTCCAGCCGGCGAATTCTTTCCGTCGGCGTGCCGCCCATGAACACGCCGGCAAACAAGGAGGATCGCGGACGCAGCACGCCTCGAATCCGCACCGAGCCGGCCTCGCCCTTCAGCACCCGGATCACCCCCGAATTCGTGCTCACGTCCAGCGTCACCGGGCCGCTCACGGCCAGCGTTCTCTCGAACGCTCCTTCCATCCGGCCTCGTGTGGGATTCATCGAAATCGAGCATAAACGATCGCCGCGGGCGGGTGTTTTGAAAACCGGCGAACGGCGAAATCCAGCGGATGAATGACGGTGGTACGCTGGAGGAAGAGTGGCCAAGTTTGTCCTTCTCGTCGCGCTCGCATTAGTCGTCAGCAGCGTCCAATGCGCCGCTGCCTGCACGCCGGTGTCGTGCGCCCCGCAGCCCCCCTGCCATCATCACAAGCAAGCGCCGCTGAAGGCGGATTGTCATGAACTTGTCCCGGCCACAACTGTTCAATCTTTTGTCGTCAGCGTATTGTTCACGACTGAGCCCGTCGACGTTTCACCGGTTGCCGCACCCAGCATCCAAATCACCCACGACCGGTATCAGCCATTCTTGACCGGCCCGCCTCATACTGTCCTCAGAATCTGATTTCGCCGCAAAGCCCCATATTTTAAATTGACACCGCTTCCTACGGTCGCGGCTCGGCTGGCCGTATACGCGATTCCGAGCCGTGACCGCAGGGAGCGGAGAGCATAGGAGCTTTTGTGAAACTGATTCCCGTCGGGCTGCTGCTAACCGGATTGGTAGCCGCGCAGGACATGAATATGCCCGGCATGAACATGCCTGGCCCCATGGTCGACATGAACCCCGCTGCCATGTCGCTGATGAACCTCGCATCGGGCACGTCCGCGAATCCTGCGGCCTGGAACATGCCCATGCTCATGACGCATCTCGGCTCCTGGAACGCCATGTTCATGGGCATGGGATACGTCGTCGACACCCAGCAGTCCGGTCCGCGCGGTGGTGACAAACTCTATTCGCCCAACGCATTCATGGCCGCGGCCGAGCATCGCGCCGGTGCGAAAGGGGCTTTCCAGGTCGATTTAATGTTGAGTCTCGAACCCGCCACTATCACCGGCGAGCGCTACCCTCTGCTGTTTCAGACCGGCGAGACTGCCTACGGCCGCGCGCTGGTCGACGCGCAGCACCCGCATAATTTCGTGATGGCCCTCGGACTCCATTACGCGTATGAAATTTCCGAGAACACCACCATCGACTTGTACGCTGCTCCGGTGGGCGATCCCGCGCTGGGGCCTGTTGCTTATCCGCACCGCGCGTCGGCAGCGGAACTTCCCGAAGCGCCTATCTCTCACCACTTGCAGGACTCGACCCATATCTCGGACGACGTCGTCACCGTCGGCATTTCGCACAAGAAACTGAAGCTCGAAGCCAGCGGTTTCCACGGAGCCGAGCCGGGAGAAAATCGCTGGATCATCCAGCAGGGCCGCATCGATTCGTGGTCCACGCGCTTGTGGTTTTTCCCCACCAAGGACTGGGCGGCGCAGGTTTCCGTGGGACGGCTCGCGCATCCGGAAGCGCTGGAACCGGGCGACCAGCTTCGCTCCACTGCGTCGGTGAGCTACACGCGTGGAGGCTGGTCGTCCAGCCTGATTTGGGGACGCGTTCACGATACCGCAAACTACCGCAATTTGAACAGCTACCTCGCCGAATCGGTCGTACCCGTATCGCGCCGCAATTTCATAACCGGCCGTTTCGAACTGGCGGATAAAGATGAGCTCTTTCCGTACACCCCCACATTCCGCATCGGCGCGTACACGCTTGGCTACACGCGCGATATCGCCCTGTTTTCCTACGTCAAGACAGGCATCGGCGCAAACTTCAGTTTTTACACTCTGCCCGACGCGATCAAGCCGGTCTATGGCGGCCACCCCGTCGGCGGCAATGTTTTTGTTCGCTTCAGATTAAGGAAACCAACATGATCACCATATTTCTAGCGCTCGCATTGGCCGAGACATTCACCGGCGTCGTCACCGACACCATGTGCGGAGCCAAACATACCATGATGAAGGACCAGCCCGACGACAAGTGCATCCAGATGTGCGTGAAAGGATCGAGCGAATACGGCCTGTTCGACGGCCAGAATGTTTTTAAGCTGAGCAATAAAAGCAAACCCGCGAAATTCGCCGCGCAAAAGGTGAAGGTGACAGGCACGCTGGACCCGAAAACGAAGACCATCAAAGTCACGTCAGTCGAGCCTTTGTAGCGCTTTGGTGGCGCGAGCTTCAGCTTGCAGCATCGGCTTTAGCCGATGTCCGGGAACGCCGGCTAAAGCCGGCGCTGCAGACTAAAGTCCGCGCCACCACATCAGAACATCGAATACAGCAGCTTCGCGGTCAGCAGAATCATCGTGACGCTGGTCGCGCCCGCGATCACATTTTGGAACCGATTGTTCTTAAACTCGTGCATCACATGATTGTTGTTGATCAACGACAGCATGTAGAACAGCACGAACGGAAGCAAAATGCCGTTGGCTACCTGCGATAGCACGATCACCTTGAACAGAGGCATTCTCGGAATCAGCACGAACCCCGCCCCGCTGACGATCAGGAACGTGTACAGCGCGTAAAAAACCTTGGCCTGCGAAAAACGCTTCTCGACGCCTGATTCGAAGCCCAACCCTTCGCAAACATTGTAGGCCGTCGCTAACGGCAGAATCGCCGCCGAAAGAACCGAGGCGTTGATCAGCCCGATCGCGAACAGTCCCGCCGCGAATTTGCCAGCCAGAGGCACCAGCGCGACGGCGGCCTGCGCGGCATCGCTGATCTTGCCGTGTCCGGATTTGAAAATCGTCGCGGCGCACGCCACCACGATGAAGAACGCGATCACGTCGGTAATAATGCAGCCGATGATCACGTCCCAGCGAGCCAGCCGGTAGCGGCGCTTGTCGATGCCCGCTTCGACAATGGACGCCTGCAAATAAAACTGCATCCACGGCGTGATGGTCGTCCCGATCAGACCGACCACCATGATTACGTAATCCGGATTGCTGGATAGATGAGGAACCAGCGTCTCCTTGAGAGCCGCCGGCCAATCCGCATGGACAAAAAAGGCGGACACCGGATACGCGAAGTAGATCAGCGAAAAAATCACCAGCGTCCGCTCCACCGGTTTATAGCTGCCTTTCACGATCACGAACCAAACGATGAACGCGCCGATGGGGACGGAAATATATTTGCTGACGCCGAAAATTTCCATCCCCGAAGCGATACCCGCGAATTCGGCCGCGATGTTTCCGAAATCCGCCAGACCCAGAATCGCCATGGTGATGAAGGTGGC
>Ga0210394_10006777_pt1 | contig 12299 bp, 10 predicted proteins | sample IncBWC12MmetaG_FD_160121 | JGI IMG/M metagenome (GOLD analysis project Ga0210394, IMG submission 160121) | Forest soil microbial communities from Barre Woods Harvard Forest LTER site, Petersham, Massachusetts, United States - Inc-BW-C-12-M | ecosystem: Environmental > Terrestrial > Soil >... | reverse complement strand
CCGTAACGCAGTGATGCAGGACGACGGCCGCTTCCTGATCGTACTGGTGACCGCGCTCGGCGCGTTCGCCAGCATCGGCGCGATCGTATTCGAACTTGGCGACGCCCATCGCAGCGCGCAGGCGTTGTCGCTGGCGACCGTCACAATCGCGCTGTCGTGGGCAGCGGTGCATACCGCGTTTGCGCTACACTACGCCCATGATTATTACCGCGGCACCAAACCCGGCGGCCTGCAGTTTCCCAGCGGCGACCAGCACGATCACGCCGACTACTGGGACTTCGTGTATTTCTCATTTGTGATCGGCATGACCGCGCAAGTGTCCGATGTCGGCATCACCGACAAGACCATCCGCCGCACCGTGACCGTGCACGGGATCATTTCGTTCGTGTTCAACACCGCGCTGCTCGCGTTAATGGTCAATATCGCCGCAAGCGCGATTTAGATTTAGAAACGTCAAACCGGGAGCAAGACCATGAGCCATGATCGTTCCAGTGTCGAAGCCGTCGTCCAGCATTATTTCGACGCGCTTTATGAAGGCGACGCCGACAAGCTCGCGGCGATCTTCCACCCCTCGGCCGATCTGCGCTGGCTGGAAAAGGGCGCGCTGCAGGTCCTGACCGTGCCCAATTGGATCGAGAACGTCAGGAAGCGGCCATCGGCAAAAGCCGAAAACAAGCCGCGCGAGGACTTCGTCGTCACCATCGACCATTCCGACGAGAACACCGCCTTCGTCAAGGTACGCTGCCAACTGCCGCCGCGTTATTTCACCGACTATCTGGTGGCGATGAAACTGCCCGACGGCTGGCAAATCGTCTCCAAGTCGTTTCGCTACGATCTGAAGGGCTAAGCGCGCTCGCACCACGGGCATCGCGACAAGTTTTCCGAGGACGGCACCGATGATCCCACCCGTCAAACCAGGTGTCACGTTACCCATGCCGATGGATCTGGTCATCGAGACCGAACGTCTCCTGTTGCGGCGGTGGCGGGACGCCGACGTGGCGCCGAACACGGAGATGCTCGGCGACCCTGCGGCGGCGCGATTCATCACGTCCGACGGAAAGGCGGTCACCGACGAATTCGTCGGCTGGCGGAACGCAGCCGTCATGGCCGGGCATTGGGCGCTGCATGGCTTCGGCCTGTTTGTGGTCGAGGAAAAGCAGACCGGCCGCTACGTCGGGCGCGTCGGACCGTGGTTTCCCGCGGGTTGGCCGGGCTTTGAAGTCGGCTGGGGTATCGCCAGGAACTTTCGCGGCAAGGGCTACGCGGTCGAGGCCGCGAGCGCCTCCATCGATTGGACCTTTGCATGCTTCGAGGCTGACAAGCTCGTTCACTGCATTCGCCCGGAGAACGTCGCATCGCAAAAGGTGGCACAACGCCTCGGAGCAACCATCGAGCGCCAGGTCGAATTGTTCGACCATGTCGTTGATTTGTGGGTGACGCGGCGTGAGGCCTGGATGGCGCGACCCAGGCTGTAGATTTCAAGGCTTATTGGCGTCCGAGATGAGTTGCCTTCTCGACGCGATCAAACCTTTCCAGCGAGAGAATAGCATCCGCGAGCTGATCGGCGCGGCCATTGAGAACGGGGCGAGCGAGGGTGAGAAATTTCTGCGCCATCGCCTGCGCATCCGGAAATGAGTTCGGCTCGCCGGAGGGATCGTCATGGATGCGCTCATGGACGCCGTCGTCCGTTGTGATGCTGACGCGGGCGCCGAAGGGATGCTTGCGGCCGGTTTCCAGACGATCGTCCTGCACGACGTCGAACTTGTCGGCCAGCGCGTCCACAGCGGCATCGCCGAGCCTCGCATAGTCGTCCCAGCCGAAACGACCCTGATCGAGCGCCACCGCGCCGGTGAAGAACATCGAGAACTGCCCGCCCACGACCGAGGTCGGGTGCCGCTTGGTCGCGGCATCGCCGGTCAGCGTGATGCCGTTGCGGTGCAGCCCGATCTCGACACGCTTGATCTGGTCCGGCGCTAGGTTGTGCTCGCGGCGCATGGCGATCAGCGCATCGAGCGCGGCATGGGTGTAACGGCAGCTCGGATAGGGTTTCACGCCGATCTTCATGGTCTCGTAGATCTTGCCGAGGCCGGCGATGGCCTTCTCCGGATGGGCATTGTCGCTGTAGCCGACGAGCAGGCCGTGCTTGCCTTCGACCGATTGGCTCGAACCGACGAAATCGTTGCGAGCGAGCGTCGCGGCGATTACGCCATTCATCGCGGCCGCCCCCACCTGATAGCGCTTGTTCCAGGCGCCATTGACCAGAAATTGCAAGGAGCCGGCCGCCTGGCTGCCCGAGACGCCGAAGGCTGCAACGATTCTCGCCTTCGACAATCCAAACAGCTTCGCTGCGGCCGCCGCCGCGCCAAAGGTTCCGGCGGTGGCGGTCGGGTGAAAACCCCTCGCATAGTGCGAGGTAGGATCGAGCGCGTTGCCGAGCCGGCAACACACCTCGTAACCGGCGACGATGGCGGTCAGCACCTCGCGGCCCGAGGCGCCAACGAGTTCGCCGACGGCGAACGCGGCCGGCACCACCGGCGCACTCGGATGCAGCGAAGCGTCGGCATGCGTGTCGTCGAAATCCAGCGAATGGCCGAGCGCGCCGTTGAGCAGGGCCGCGACCGCCGGCGTCCAGCTTCTGGTGTCGCCGAACACGGTGGATTCACCATGCGCGTCGAGCGCGAGCGCCTCAAGCGTCTTGAACAGCGAGGGCGTGGATTCGGCATCACGCCGCGCCCGGATCGCGCTGCCGAGGAAATCGAGCGGCAGCGCCTTGGCGCGTTCGCGCACCTCGTGCGGAATGTCCTCGAACTTCAGATCGGCGACATAGGCGGCGAGTGTTGCGGTTTCATCGGCCATGTTGGTGCCCTGGCGTTGTCCCGGTTTTCGGCTTCGTTCTTGCTTGCAAAGGATTTGGTACGGCTTTCGGCCCTCCGCCGTCAACAGCGAGAACAGCAGGTTAGGTCTGCCCCGACGATCCCAACCCAAGGAGCTTAGCGCAGGGCATGTAAGTCAAATAGGTAGATCGATCTGTCCCAAAATCCAACCTTCGCCCGGCTTCATTGATTTATCCGTGCAAGGCCCTTCGGCTCGACGACCGTCTGCCACTTCGATCATGCCGCAAAGACCGGCAACGGCGTCGAACGGATCTTCTCCGTCCTCACCCTCTCCAAAACCACTTAGGATTTTCATCTTGATATATTCAGCGAAGCTGACGTCGCGCTTTGCTGCCCATTCAATCATCGTGGCACCGGCGGCCTTCCGTCCCGCTTCGGACCGCTTCTTGATGGTTTTGGCCATCCCGATGTGCTGATAAGCCTCAGCCGGATAGGTTTCTGCGATCGTCAGCTTATTACGCGCCAAGGACGAAAGCGGGCCATCAAAGGGCCAAAGGCCCGCTCCTCGCGCAAGGGCAGAGACAAGCATTTCGCGCCAACCCGCAAGCGCAGCCTTCCCTACTTGCTTTGCGCCCACAGTCCAAAAAATTGATTCTGCGCGCAGTCTATTACTTGTCCTCTTGTCGCACTCGCGAAGTAAATCACAGATCGACCCGCATTCGATACCCCTAAGCAAGTCCCCATGACGTCCGCCCTTTGGATGCTTTCGATAAAAAGGTTGATCGGGAGAAATGTCGAACAACGTCTCCACGGGGGTCAGAAAACGCTTGGCCCGGTCAGAAGATGGATTGAGAATCAGATCGCGCAGGCTGAGACCCGTCTTCATTGTGTAAAAAGAAGGTAAGCCGATTGGGAAGTCGAACCCTGCAAGGGTGTGCCCTGAACAATTGAATAGATAATCCACAAAGTTGTCGGATGGCGGTGTCTGTTCCAAGCAAACAACCAGCCAACCTTGCGACGAATGCACGGCAGTGGCAGTCCACCGCTTTTGCGGCGATACACTCCAATCCGAATGAACAAGGCGGTCAAAAGCAAGCCGGACACCCATGTCACGATCCCCGCCTCGGCTTGTTTAACTCAAGCGCGCCGGGACGCGGGTGATTTTCGCGCCAAGTGCGTTGAGGCGTTCGTCGATGCGCTCATAGCCGCGCTCGATCTGGTCGGCATTGTTGATGGTCGAGACCCCGTCGGCGCAGGCGGCTGCGAGCAGCATGGCCATCCCGGCGCGAATGTCGGGCGAACTCATCAGCGCGCCCCTCAACCGGCTCGGACCTGCGACGATGGCGCGGTGCGGATCGCACAGCACGATGCGGCCGCCCATCGCGATCAGCTTGTCGACGAAGAACATCCGGGATTCGAACATCTTCTCGAACATCAGGATGACGCCGTCGCATTGGGTCGCTGTCACAATGGCGATCGACATCAGGTCGGCCGGGAAGGCCGGCCATGGCTGGTCCTCCAGTTTTGGCACATGGCCGCCGAAATCGTCCTGGATTTCGAGGGTCTGACGATCGGACACAATGAGATCATCGCCCTCGACTTCGCAAGAAATTCCAAGCCGTTCAAATCCCATCCGGATCGAGCGCAGATGCTCAACGCCCGCCCGCGCGATACGAAGTGGCGAGCGCGTGACCGCCGCAAGCCCGATCAGCGAGCCGACCTCGATATGGTCGGGCCCGATCGCATAACTGACGGCGCCAAGCGCCGCCGGTCCGTGCACCACCATCGTGTTGGTGCCGATCCCGTCGATCCGGGCGCCGAGCGCGACCAGGAAATGCGCAAGGTCCTGCACATGCGGCTCGGAAGCGGCGTTGCGCAAGTAAGTCGTCCCGTGGGCGGCGCTAGCAGCCATCAGCGCGTTCTCGGTCGCGGTCACGCTGGGCTCGTCGAGAAAGACGTCCGCACCCTTGAGGCGGGAGCAGCGCAACTCAAGCCGGGCGGATGCGGTGACGGAGGCGCCAAGCTGCTCGAAGGCCAGAAAGTGCGTATCGAGACGCCGCCGTCCGATGACGTCGCCGCCCGGCGGCGGCAGCGCCACCTCGCCACAGCGCGCCAATAGCGGCCCCGCGAGCAGGATCGAGGCGCGGATCCGCGCGCAAAGCTCCGGATCGAGATCGGCGGCACGGATGCTCTTGGCGTGAATGGCAAGCGTGTTGGCCCCGCGCCAACAGGCGTCGGCCCCGACCGAACGGATCAGGTCGACCAGCGTTTCGGTGTCGCGAATCCGCGGCACATTGTTGAGCGTAACGGGGTGCTCGCTCAGCAGCGCCGCGGCGATGATGGGCAAGGCCGCATTCTTGTTGCCGGAGGGTTCGATCGTGCCCTTGAGCCGATGACCGCCCTCGACGATGTACTGGATCGGCGCGCGCGGGTGGCCTGGGTTCCGAACTTCGCGATCCATGACGGCTCCTGACGTCCCTTTGGGCAAATTATCGCAGACCGATCGCGCATCATCAATGCTGATGCCGCGCCGGCGAATTGCGCCCGCGATCGATCAGACAATCCGTGAGGCGCCTGGAATACGAAGCACACGTCCTGCCACGATATAACAGAGCGCGCAGGCCACCGAGCCGGTGAGAAGGAATTTGACCAGCGCCGGCGCCTCGACACCGCGCCAGGCCAGCGCGACGCCGACCAGGATCGGCGGATGAATGATGTAGATGAGATAGGCGCGCCGCGCGAGCTTCGGCCAAACGCCGCTCAAACGGCCGAACCGCCGCTGAAAATACCACAACAGGCCGATAATGAAGCCCCAGGCCACCAGCGGTTCCCAGAACGCGTAAGTCAGCGCCTGGAGATTCCAGCCGCCTTCGGCCTTGCCGGAAAGCCATGAAATCTTGCTTCCGAAAAGCGCGACAAGAGGAAAAATGGGAAAGGCCAGCCACCCCACACGCAGCCAGATTTTCTTGGCGTGTTCCGGAATCTGTTCGAGCCATCTGCGGTCGGCCCCAGCGCAGCCGGCGGCGAACAACACGATATAGGAAGCAAAATAACCGAGCTGCAGGAAGGCGACGTTCACGCCGACCGGCCACATCAGCCGCAGCAGGAAGGCCGCGATGCCCGTGACAAGAGCGGCCGCTAGCAGGACTGTATTGGATGGAAACGCGATGTTGCCCGGCATGGACAAGTTCTTTGGCGCCAGCCGCCACAACAACCAGATAGCCGTCAAGATCAGGAGCGCCTCGGTAAACCACAGCGGGCCCGGCTCGAATTTGCCGTGGCTCCAGAGATAGGCGAAGACGCCGACGAAGGGGAGGCCATTTGCCGTCAGGGCCAGCGCAACGGTGATCGGGTGCAGCACAAGCAAATAAATCAGGATCGGGACGCCAAGCCGCAGCAGCCGCTCACTGACAAAACCCGACATGCCATGGCGCTCAAACGCAGGCGGCGTGTAATAGCCGGCCAGAAGAAAGAACAAGCCCATGAACCAGGCCTGGTTCGCCGTGCAAAACAGGATCAGCAACAGGCTGCTTGCCGATTCGGAAGGCGCGATCTCCCGGTAATACCAGCTTCCAATGGCGCCGTAGGTTAGAGCGGTGTGGTGAAAAACCACGAGTAAGGTGACGGCCGCGCGAAGCGCGTCGATGCCGCCGTTACGCTCGCCCCCACCGGCCTTGGTCGCGCTTGATGTCGGGGCGGGACGGGCCGCGCCGGCCGGAGCCATCCGAGGGGCGCCGTCATCGAGAAGGCCGACCGACGGTTCTCTTGCAGAGAATTCAGTCATTGCCGGCCCCACGAATTAGCCGCCAGAGCGGAATGCAAGTGTCAGAACCGGACCGAGAAGGTCACACATCCACGTTCGCGCTGAGCGAATTGTCCTGAATGAACTCGCGGCGCGGCTCGACCACATCGCCCATCAGCTTGGTGAAGATGTCGTCGGCCTCGTCGACCTCCTTGATCTTGACCTGCAACAGGGAGCGCTCGTTGGTGTCGAGCGTGGTCTCCCAAAGCTGGCTCGGGTTCATTTCGCCGAGACCTTTGTAGCGCTGAAGCTTGACACCCTCGCGACCGGCGTCTGTCACCGCCTCGAACAGGCTGACCGGGCCGTGAATCGCGGTCTCGCTATCCTTCCGCCGCAACGTGCCGGGACGCGGATAGGCCTCCTGCAATTTCGCGGCATATTCGTCGAGCTTGCGCGCATCGGCAGAGCCGAGCAGCGCGTCGTCGATGATCGCGACGTCCTTGACGCCGCGAACCGTTCGCTCGAACAGAAAACCCTGACCCTCGGTGAAGCGTCCGACCCAGCCGCGCTCGACCTCTTCGGCCAGGGCATCGAGCCTTCGGGCGATGTAATCGGCGGCGGCGATTGCTTTCGGCAGATCGCCAAAGACTTTATGGCGCAGCACACCGGCGATCGCCGCCTGCTCGACCACCTTGCGGTTGTAGCGGCTATGCAGGTTGTGCAGCACGCCCCGAATGATCCGCGCGTCTTCCACCAGCGCCTGCAGGTCGCGACCACTGCGATCCTCGCCAGAGGCGAGCTTGAAGACGCAGTCGTCGAGACCGGTCTCGATCAGATAATCCTCCAGCGCGCGCTCGTCTTTAAGGTACTGCTCGGACTTGCCGCGGTTCACCTTGTAGAGCGGCGGTTGGGCGATATAGAGGTAACCGCCCTCGATCAGCGCCGGCATCTGACGGAAGAAGAACGTCAAGAGCAGCGTTCGGATGTGCGCGCCGTCGACGTCGGCGTCGGTCATCAGAATGATCTTGTGATAGCGCAGCTTCGACAAGTCGAAGTCGTCGCGCCCGATGCCGGTGCCGAGCGCGGTGATCAGCGTGCCGATCTGCTCGGAACCCAGCATCTTGTCGAAACGCGCGCGCTCGACATTGAGGATCTTGCCGCGCAGCGGCAGCACCGCCTGAAATTCACGGTTGCGGCCCTGCTTGGCGCTGCCGCCGGCTGAGTCACCCTCGACGATGAACAGTTCGGACTTGGCGGGGTCGCGCTCCTGGCAGTCGGCGAGTTTGCCGGGCAGCGAAGCGACATCGAGCGCGCCCTTGCGCCGCGTCAGCTCGCGCGCTTTCCGGGCAGCTTCGCGGGCGGCGGCTGCCTCGACCACCTTGCCGACGATGATCTTGGCTTCCGAGGGATGTTCCTCGAACCAGGCCGCCAGGGCCTCGTTGATGATGTTCTCCACCACCGGGCGCACTTCCGAGGACACCAGCTTGTCCTTGGTCTGGGAAGAAAATTTCGGATCGGGCACTTTTACCGAGAGCACCGCGGTCAATCCCTCGCGGCAATCGTCGCCGGTCAGCGCGATCTTCTCGCGCTTGGCCATGGCATCGGCGTAGCCGTTGACCTGGCGGGTCAGCGCGCCGCGAAAGCCTGCGAGGTGGGTGCCGCCGTCGCGCTGCGGAATGTTGTTGGTGAAGCACAGCACGTTCTCGTGGTAGCTGTCGTTCCACCACAATGCCGCCTCGACGCCGATCCCGTTCATCTCGGCGTTGACCATGATCGGCGCGGGCACCATCGCCTTCTTGTTGCGGTCGAGATATTTCACGAACTCCTCGACGCCGCCCTCGTAATGCATCGCCTCGCGTTTCTCGACCGCATGGCGCATGTCGGACAACACGATATTGACGCCGGAATTGAGGAAGGCGAGTTCGCGCAGCCGATGCTCAAGCGTTGCGAAATCGTATTCGACGTTGGTGAAGGTTTCCGTGGATGCCAGGAACGTCACCTCGGTGCCGCGTTTGCCGTGGGCATCGCCCACGACCTTGAGCGGCGCAACCGCATCACCGTGGGCGAATTCGATAAAATGCTCCTTGCCGTCGCGCCAGACCTTGAGCTGCAATTTGCTCGACAGCGCGTTGACCACGGAAACGCCGACGCCGTGCAATCCGCCCGACACCTTGTAGGAATTCTGGTCGAATTTTCCGCCTGCATGCAGCTGCGTCATGATGACTTCGGCAGCGGAAATGCCCTCGCCCTTGTGGATGTCGACGGGAATCCCGCGGCCATCGTCACGCACCGTGACCGAGCCGTCGGCGTTGAGGACGACCTCCACCGCGGTCGCATGACCCGCAAGCGCCTCGTCGATGGCGTTGTCGACGACCTCGTAGACCATGTGATGCAGGCCGCTGCCGTCGTCGGTATCGCCGATATACATGCCGGGCCGCTTGCGAACGGCATCGAGCCCCTTCAATACCCTGATCGATTCCGCGCCGTATTCGACAGGAATGGAATGCTCGTTGTCGGCGATCGATTGCCGGGCAGATTCTGTCATGTGAGGCCTTCGAGGTATCCGCTCGTGAATGTCAAATCCACTCCACGAATCAGCGGCGCAAATCAGCCGCTGATAGAGTGCATTTGTGCCATGAAAGGCAGGGCGCGCCTAGCGCAAAGTCTTGCCCCACAAAGCATTGAACAGATAGGGTTTTTTAAGGATTTTTCAAGCCTCTTGGAAGCCGTTTCAAGGGCCGTGAAAAAGCGCGATTCGGCCCGATGTCCCGCACCTCTTTTTTGAGAAATTTCGCCTCACGCAGTCGGCTTGATCTGCCCCGAATCGACGCCGAAGATTTCGCCGGACAAACCGATATCCGCGAACGCGGCAGGGTCCGCTCCGGTCATCCAGACCTGCGCGCCAAGTTTTGAGAGTTCATCGAACAGCGCCGCGCGGCGGTACGGATCGAGGTGAGCCACGACCTCGTCGAGCAAAAGAAGCGGCGTGATGCCGGTCATTTCCGAAACCAGCCCGGCATGCGCGAGCACAAGCCCGATCAAGAGCGCCTTCTGTTCTCCGGTCGAGGCATCGCGCGCGGGCATGCCTTTCGGCGCGTAGATTACCTGCAAGTCGGTTAGATGCGGGCCGTCGAGCGTGCGGCCAGCGATCGCATCGCGCGCGCGGTTCTCACGCAGGATCGCACGGTAACGATCCTCTACCGCCGTCGCCGGCTCCGACATCAGCGCGTTTTCCATCCAGCCGTCGAGCATGATCTGCGCGGACGGAAATGGCGATGTTTGCCCCCGCGCCCGCAGCATCGCAGCCAGTCTGGCCGCGGTCTGGCCGCGCATGGCTGCGACCGCAACCGCCAGTTCCGCCGTTTCGCGTTCGATCGCGTCGCACCAGTGATCGTCGTAGTTGCGCACCTCCAACAGGCGGTTGCGCGAACGCAGCGAACGATCCAGCGCCGCAACCCGCGCCGAATGCTCGCTGTCGATGGCCAGAACGAGACGATCGAAGAAACGCCGCCGCTCCGAGGCCGGGCCCAGAAAAAGTCCGTCCATCGCGGGCGTCAGCCAAACCATGCGCAGGTGATCGCCGAATGCCGTGGCGGAAGCCACCGGCTCGCGGTCGATGCGGCATCGCCGGCTGCTCGACGATGCATCCGCAACCGGCGCGTCGATGCCGGTGCCGAGCGTGGCAAGCCCTAGCGCGCCTTCGACCTCCGCCGAGACCGCCCACGAACCATCGCCTTGATTGTCCGCAACATCCTCCAGCGTCGCGCGCCGCAAGCCGCGGCCCGGCGACAAAAACGATATCGCCTCGATGCAGTTGGTCTTGCCGGCGCCGTTCGGGCCGACCAGCACGACCAAGCGGCCTTGCGTCTCTAGCGCGGCCGCGCGGTAATTGCGGAAATGCGTGAGGGTCAGGCGGAGGATTCGGGATGCGGTCATGCGTGAGAGACGTCGATCTTTCTTCCCTCTCCCCTTGTGGGAGAGGGTGGTGCCTCACGCAGTGAGGCGACGGGTGAGGGGTTCTTACGGCTTGGCGAGCTTTGCGAGAATGTCCTCCAAGACGTCGGATGGCCGCTGCAAAACGTCATTATTCCAGTAGCGGGCGATCTGGAAACCTTCGGCCGCCAAAAAAGCATTTCTATTCGTGTCACGCTCTGAGAGTGCGTGCTGACTACCGTCGATTTCGATGACGATCCGCTTTTCGAAGTATACAAAATCGAGAATGAAGTTTTGAAATGGGACTTGACGCCGAAATTTAAAGACCGCGAGCCGTCGGTCTCGAAGCAATCGCCACATGGCTGCCTCGGCGTCGGTAGGATCACGGCGCATCCTCTTTGCAAAGCTGCGGATGCGTTTGGCGGTTGGCCGATGGTGTGGCGTGTGCGGCACGAACCCCTCACCTGACGCCTCACTTCGTTCGGCGTCACCCTCTCCCACAGGGGGAGAGGGAAGATAAGCCTGCGGTATGCGGATATCTCTTACACCCGCATCGGCATCAGCACGTAGAGTGCGCCCTTGGAATCCTTGTCCTGCACCAGCGTCGGCGAACCGGGATCGGCAAGCTTCAGCACCGCGACTTCGCCTTCGATTTGCGCCGCGATATCTAGCAGATAGCGCGAGTTAAATCCGATATCGAGAGGATCGGAGGCGTATTCGACCTCGAGTTCCTCCGTCGCACTCCCCGAGTCGGGGTTGGTGACCGACAGCACCAGTTTTCCGGGCGAAAGCGCCAGCTTCACCGCGCGGCCGCGTTCGCTTGAGATCGTCGACACGCGATCGACCGCGGCCTCGAAATCCTTCTTGTCGACGACGAGTTCCTTGTCGTTGTTTTGCGGAATGACGCGGCCGTAATCCGGAAACGTGCCATCGATCAATTTCGAGGTCAGGACCACATCGCCGATGGTGAAACGGATCTTGCCCTGCGACAGTTCGATTCTGACCTCGGTCTCATTGTCCTCGATCAGCCGCTGCACCTCGCCGACGGTCTTGCGCGGCACAATCACGCCGGGCATGCCGGCGGCTCCCTTCGGCAAGGTGAGGTCGATCTGCGCCAGCCGATGCCCGTCGGTCGCAACGGCGCGCAAGGTCGCCGCCTTGGCGCTGCCGGCCGAGTGAAGATAAATGCCGTTGAGGTAGTAGCGGGTCTCTTCGGTCGAGATCGCAAACTGCGTCCGGTCGATCAGCCGCTTCACGTCGGCCGCCGCAAGGCTGAACGAGTGCGTCATGTCGCCGGCGGCGAGATCCGGAAAGTCGTTCTCCGGCAGGGTCTGCAGCGTGAACCGCGAGCGGCCGGTCCGGATCGCCAGCACCGCGCGATCGCCGTCGCCTTCCAGCACGATTTGCGCACCCTCGGGCAGCTTGCGCACGATGTCGTAAAACATATGCGCCGGCACGGTCGTCGACCCCGCGGTCGCGGCTTCGGCCGCCAGCGTCTCGGTGACTTCCAGATCGAGGTCGGTGGCCTTCAGCGACAACCGCGCGTTCTCGGCCCGGATCAGCACATTGCCGAGAATTGGAATGGTGTTGCGCCGCTCGACCACGCGATGCACGTGGCCCAGCGATTTCAGGAGTTGCGCACGTTCGACGGTAACCTTCATTGCCATACCCGCCTGATCCGAAGAGGGAAAAGCCGGGCGGCGCTCGAAAGCGCGCCGCGGCGTTTGACCCGAAAGGCCCGATCGAAGCTGGATTCGACCCGCCCGCTCGGGGGGACCCCAAGGTGGCGC
>Ga0210394_10006776_pt1 | contig 12301 bp, 11 predicted proteins | sample IncBWC12MmetaG_FD_160121 | JGI IMG/M metagenome (GOLD analysis project Ga0210394, IMG submission 160121) | Forest soil microbial communities from Barre Woods Harvard Forest LTER site, Petersham, Massachusetts, United States - Inc-BW-C-12-M | ecosystem: Environmental > Terrestrial > Soil >... | reverse complement strand
ACGCGGACCAGGCTGGACGATTCGCCGATCAGAATCGCCTCCATCATTCCGGAGTTGTAGGAATCGCCGGAGTAAAGCTGGTCGATCCTTTCGAGCGCCTCGGTGCGCAGGGCGAAGACCAGCCCCAGAAGCCGGGAGCCGCAGCGTTCGGGCAGGATGGTCGCCTGCGAAGCTCGCGTCATTGTTGCGGTCCAGAAGATGTTCTGGCGTGCGAGATAGGCGATGTAATCGAAGCCGCCGGGGTTGTTGAAGTTGTGCGGGCTGCGAACGCGGGCTTCGATTTCGACTCGCTGGCCGTAGGCCAGTTTCTGCCATGGCGCGGGGTTATCTTCGAGGGGAAGACTGACGCGAGCCCGAGCCCGATCGGCCAGTTCCAGCGTGAATTGCTCGCGCCCCGGCGAGAACACCGTGGGCTCGACGACGCAGCCGTCGAGTAAGACGGTTTCGCGGAATCCCGCGTCGATCTCAGGCGCGGGCAGCGGCCGATGCAGCGCGAGGTCCAGCGTCCCGACGAACACCAGAGCCAGGCAGATGCACGCGCCGCGGAGAGGTTTGACTGCCGCTCCCTTACGGTCGCGGTTCAGCCGGACCTCCGGTGGTGTCCCGATGGCAGGTCGGAGACCTGCCCCACAGCATAGCGCCAGGAGCATGAAGGCGGCGATGGGCCATGCGGCTTGAGCCACGGAAAACGGAAGCCAGTGCCCCAGCAGGATGCCCGCGACGACGGCGGCGAGAGGTGGGATGAGGGGATCGCGCATACTGCGCCACACGTCATCCCCTTAGTCGCGAAATATTCGAAAAAATCTCAGCGGGTGACAAAAAAACGGACAAGTCATGTCTGAGAATTAGCCGCCGCTGGCGGCGAGCAGAGTGACCCAAAGGCGCGCGCCGACCCCCCAGTCCGGCGGTGGGCTTGTAGTCAAGGGCCGCCGAGAGCGTCGGCCGCCCACACATGAAAAGCTGGCGCTCAGCCCCACCTTCCGGCGAAACGCGGGTACTGTCCCGGTTTCTTGCTTAGGCTTTCTTGCCGATGATTCCGATTTCTTTCTTCGGAAGCTGATCGATCATGGAGCGAGAGATGCCGAAGTTGGTCTCCAGGATCGAAACGGGGTTTCCGCCCAGCCAGTTGGTGAGCGAAATCTCCTGATACTCGCCGCTGTTGAACAGGATCAGGAGCTCGGTCGGCTCGTTGCCCAACTGCTCGACGTAATGCCCGTAGCCTTGCTTGATGAAGGCCACCTGGCCGGGGCTGAACTCCTCGGTCTTGGTGCGGCCGTGCGAGCCGAAGATGCGGATGCGCGAGCGGCCCTTGAGAACGTATTGCCACTCGTCGGCATGCGGGTGCCAGTGCATCTCGCGCAGTGCGCCCGGTTGCAGAGTCATCTTGACCGCGGTGAGCGTGGTCTGGATGGGGAACTCCTTGGAGGAGACCAGGTGCTCCGTCCCGCCGGGGAAGTTCTTGGCCGGGCTCGTATCCATGCGGTATTTGTGATTGCTTTGGCCGGGCTCGATATCCGCGTTGCGATAGGGCTCCATGGTCTGCGGCGGAATGGCGCCGGGTCCGATGTACAGTTCCTTCTTGGGGAACTGGGCAAAGGCGCTGGCGGGCAGGTTCAGATTCCTGGCGAGAATGTCGGGAGGAGTGTTATAGATCCAGTCCGTGACGCTGAAAGTTCCGAACTCGGAGAAATGCCCGTTGTCGAAGACCAGCAGGAAATGGCAGGGGCCAGGTCCCAGGTTCTGCAAAACGTGGCCGTGGCCGCGCGGGAAATACCAAGTGTCGCCAACGCCGAAATCGGCGATGTCGGCTTGGCCTTCGGGCGTGATGACCGTGGCGCGGCAGCGGCCTTCGATCATGTAGGCCCACTCGGCGGCGAGCGAATGCCAGTGCAGCTCGCGGATGGCGCCGGGGTCGAGGCGCATGGAGACGCCCGCGATGCTCTGGGAAACGGGGAATTCTTCGGCGGTGGCTTCCTTGGCGGAGCCGCCGGGGCCGACCCAGTGGGTCTGCTTTTCGAGGTCGTACTTGAAGTCTTCGAGATCCTCGACTTTCTTACCTTCCTGGGGAGCGGCGCCGGCGCGCTCGGTGGTAAGCGCCGTCGCCGCGACTCCAAGAGAAGTCAGCGCGGCGGCGTCGAAAATCTTGCGCCGAGTCCATCCCTGCGACTCTAGTTTAATTTCCTTTGATTCGTCCGACATGGGCACACTCCTGAGAAGTTTTAGTATACATCCGTGGGAGCGGCTTCGGGCGGGCACACATAGACACACTACGGCAGTACATCGCCTACGCGATGGGCCTCATTCGCGAACGAGACCCACCGCGGATGGAAAGGTTCCTCTCAAACGATTCGGCCAACACCGGTTTGTCAGACCGATGCGACCGAAACCGCCAAGATTTCCTTCGTCAAGAGAATCGATTCTCCCTCCGGCTTGCTACTTACCGCTCACCGGATTCATCACAGACGACGTTGCCTGGCCAGGCTGTGCACGTCCTTCTGGCTCCATGATGCGGCTGAAACTCGCGCGTGACGGCGGGCGTACGCGGCAAGTGGCTGAGGATGCGGGGGAAGAAAATATTTGCGAGCGCGGTCACCGCTTTTACGTATAGTCGCCGAGCCATGAAGTAGCCGGCAGGTCACACACCCGCACCCACACGTTAGGTCCCTCGGGCCATGGGCATAGGCCGATTTGGGTATATCGAAATGCTAAACTATACCGATTAGCATATATCGATCGGCCTATATCGATCGGCAGCCTATATCGATCAGCATATGGAGATCCGCGAATGTCTCACTTCGGAGTCATCTGCCCGCCGGTTACGGGACATATAAATCCCATGGCGGCGATTGGCCGCGCTCTGATACGCCGAGGCCATCAGGTCACTCTCTTCCATGTGCAGGACATAGAATCCAAGGCTCGCAGCGAAGGCATGCAGTTTGCGGCGCTCGGTCAACGGGACTTCCCTACCGGAAAGCTGGCGCAGTCTGTACTCCAGCTCAGCAATCTTTCGGGCAAGGCCGCACTCGATTACTCAGTCGAATGCGCCTGTACTATTTCGAACTTGATCTTGCGAGACGGCCCAACCGCGATGGGACAGCAGAAGCTCGATGCGGTGTTGGTGGATCAAAATGAGCCGGCGGGCGGAAGTGTGGCGGAACATTTGAGAATCCCGTTTCTGAGCGTGTGCACCAGCCTGCCTCTGAATCGGGAGCCGCTGATCCCGCCTCCATTTGTGGGCTGGGGTTTCAGTAGCTCAACGCTCGCGAAGGCGCGAAATCGAATCGGGTATTCGATCGCGGACCGTCTGATTGCGCCCATTCAAGCAGTACTGAATCAGTATCGCAAGGGATGGGGCTTGCCTCAGGTTCAGGCGCCGGACGATACGTTTTCACAAATCGCCTCCATCGCTCAGCTGCCGCGAGAATTTGATTTTCCGCGCGACCGATTGTCCCCTACGTTTCATTATCTGGGGCCTTGGTTCGACGACAAATCCTCGTCTGGCGTCGATTTCCCGTTTGAGAAACTGGACGGGCGTCCGATCGTCTACGGATCCCTTGGCACTTTGCAGAGCAGGGACAGCGGCTATTTCCGGATTATGGCCGAAGCCTGCGCCGGACTGGACGCGCAACTGGTGCTGTCTCTGGGTCACGGGACGGGCGAGGCGGCGCTGGATTTGCCGGGCAATCCTATTGTCGTGAACTACGCGCCTCAGTTGGAATTGCTGGCGCGAGCCGCGGTCACCATCACTCACGCGGGTATGAACACCACGCAACAGTCGCTGTATTTCGGCGTGCCCGCCATCGCCATTCCGTTGGCACACGATCAACCTGCCATCGCGGCGCGGCTTTCACGGACCGGGGCTGGAATCGCGATCCCGCCGGCGCGATTGACGCCCTCACGTTTACGGGCCGCGGTTCAAGCTCTTTTGCCGGAATCAAGCATCTTCCGAGCGCGCGCTCGCGCATTGAGGGAGTCGATTCGAAGGTCCGGCGGGGTGGAGCGAGCCGCCGATATCGCGGAACACCTGACCGCGCGCCACTGCTGAGGGCTAATGCGCCGAGGGGGTGTCGGGGAGCCGGAGGAGCTCCAGCTCGGGCATGGGGAAGTGTTTGCGGTTGTCCGTTACAAGCACCAGCTTATGGGTAAGCGCGACGGAAGCGATGGTCACATCGGCCAAACCGAGAGTCTGGCCTTTCTGCCGCCATTCGCGGAACAGATGGCCGGCAAGTTGGGCGATATTCCACGTCACTGCGTAGAATTCCAAGCTGCGGAGAAGTTTCTGGGTCTTGTCCTCTTCGCCGGGAAGCATACCCATATACAGCTCGGTGACGTTGACGGCGCAGCAGGCTAGAAGGATTTCCTGTCGGGAGAACTGGGACAGAAGCTGAGGCCGTCCTCTGCGATTGTTCAGAGCGTCAATAAGGACGCTCGAATCGAGCAGGTAGGTCACTTTCCTGCGCGACGGCGTTCGAGATCGTCAAACCGCCGGGCGTCGACGGCGCGGATTTTCCGCACCCACGCGGCAGCCCCCTGGGCCAGTTCGGGGTGGTCTTCGTCTTTCCACGCGCCGGCGACCTCGCCTAGAGCTTCGCGCTGGCGGCGAAGCATGATCTCGCGCTGAGCCACTTCGGTGATGAACGCACTGCGGCCTCGCTTACCGACGAGTTTGTCGATATCGGCAACCAAGTCAACCGGGAGGACGACGCTTACGCTCTTAGGCACACTTCCACTTTGACACAGCCACACTTGCAACCTATTACTTGCGTGCGGTGAGGATTCAGGTCGGAAGGCGCCAAACCGCGCCGCGCGCAAAAGGACTGGTTTTTGCGTTTTCCAGTGCATACAATGTAACTTGCTTTGTGCTTCAGGCAGGGGCGAGGAGCGGCTTATGGAGGACTTCTAAGGTGAACTGGAAGAGCCGAAACGGCTTGTTGCTTTCTCTTGCGGCGTTTTGTTGTGCCGGCGCGGCACAGACGCCGGCGCAGCCTTCCGCAGCCGGGGCTCAGCCCTTAAACGCTCCGGCTCCGCAAATTAATCCGAAGGACGCGAACCAGGTCCCGCTGGCCGTTGATTCGAAAAGCTACATCATTGGCTCCACCGACGTGATCCGAATCGAGGTCTTCGACAACGATGCCTTCACCCGCAATCTGGTGGTTCGGCCGGACGGCAAAATCACGCTTCCGATGATCGGCGACATGCAGGCCGGCGGGCTGACGCCGGACCGTCTCGGGCTTCAGATTCAAGAGGCCGTGGTTCAGTATCTGAAGAATCCGGATGTCACCGTCAGCGTGCTCCAGGTGAACAGCCGAACCTACAACATCTCGGGAAGAGTGACGCACCCGGGGACTTTTCCGCTGCTGAAGTCCACCAAGATTTTTGAAGCGCTGAATATGGCGGGGTCCTTCCTGGATTTCGCCAACAAGAGCAAGATCATCATCGCGCGCGGCGACCAACGCATTCCTTTCAACTACAACGATGTTCTCAACGGCAAGAATCTCAAGCAGAACATTGAGCTGGAACCGGGCGACACGATCATCGTGAAGTAACCGCTCCCTGTGGTCGCGGCTCTGGTTAGGCCATCGGACCGAGGGTTGGCGGAGCCCGTGTGGCGCACGCACTTTGCGTGCTGCGTTCACACTCGTGTGAACGTTTGCCTCTTCAAACGCTCACGCGTTTGCGTCTCCAAACGCTCACGGGTTCGCGTCTCCAACCGCTCCCGGGTTTGCGTCTCCAACCGCTCGCGCGTTTGCGTCTCCATTCGCTCGCGCCATCTCGGGTTGCCGCTGGACCAAGCGTACTCTCCCGGTCGCTGCACCAATCCAGCCTTGAGCGGATTGTTCTCGATATAGGTGGCAATCCGCGCAAACTCAGCCGAATCCCTCACGCAGCGGTCGTATGACTCGCGTTGCCAGAACGGCTCTCCGGTGCGCCCGAGCAAACGGTTGGCCTCGCGGGCGGTATGCCCCTTGAGCGACTTCAGCAGGCAGCTTGGCGATATCTCAGGCAACAGGAGCACATGGACGTGATTTGCCAAAACCGCAAAGGATCCGAGCTTATAGTGACCCAGCTCCACACCACGGAAGAGTGAGTCGACCACCAGATGGGCGATCGCATCCTGGCGAAGGAAGACGGGACCGTCGCGGGCAAGATCCAAGTACCGATCGATCCAGACGAACGCTTCTCCAGCCGAAGCTTTCGCCGGAGGTGGATAGCGGCCCGGCGGGAGACTTCCATGCAAGTGCCAAGTCACGAACAGCCAACAACCTTCCGGATAGAAGTGCGGCAGGCGGCGTTGAGAATTCATTTATCGACTTAGTAGCGTGGCGGGCTGGAAAATCTCGCGTTCACACGAGTGTGAACGCGGCACGCAAAGTGCGTGCGCCACAACCTAGTGGAGGGTCCAGCAAATAGCTGGACATATGGGTGGGCCGTCGGATTGGTTGAAATCGCCGCGAAGGCGTCACTTGGCATGGACAGTACACTAGCACTGGCTACTTGCGGGCGGTGCCGGTGCGGGCCCAGCTTAGGGGCGATAGCTCGACGCTTTGGGCTCCGGCGTCGCGCAGGGTTTGGGCGTATTCGCCGGTGCGCAGGACATCGTATATCGCCAGGCGGCCGCCGGGTTTCAAGACCCGCAACATCTCGCGGACCAGTTGCTCGCGGACATCGGATTCGCCGGCGTTGTGCAGCGCCAGCATGCTCACGACGACATCATAATGATTGTCGGGATAGACTAGCTTGGGCGTTTCCAAGGCCTCTATGCGCACCTTGTCGGCGACGCCTTCGAGCTTGGCGTTTTTCTTGGCGATCTGGGCTTCGCCAGAGAGGTCGAGGCCGGTTACAACCCGCCCGGGTTTCAGTCGTTTCGCGACGCCGATCAGCATCAGCCCGGTGCCGGTACCGAGATCCAGCACACGCTCCTCACCCTTGAGAGCCAGGGCGTCCAGAATGCGGTCGCGAGCCTCGAATCGGGTCACGCGGCTGGCCTGCACCATCATTACGCCGACGGCAATGAATGCCAGACCGATCAAGCCCAGGGCGATCAGGATATGCGCGGCCGGGCCCGGATACTCGGTGCGATTGATCAGGAACATCACGATGCCGAAGGCGAGGGTCCAGGCGCCGCGCCCGAACATGTGCCGGACGGTGATGCGGGACTCCAGGCCGTAATCGGGCTTGGTTGCGGCGGCAGCGGCCATTTACGCGGCGGCCTCCGCGATCGGCTTCTTGTACTTGCATTCGGGGTTGGGGCACTGCGCCACCGGACCGGCCTTGAGGAACTTCTCGATGAGGTAGCTGCCGCCGCATTCCGGACAACGCTCCGGAATGGGCTTGCCCCAGGCGACGAAATCGCACTCGGGATAGCGATTGCAGCCGTAGAAGGTCTTGCCGCGCTTGGAACGCCGCTCCACGACCTCGCCTTCGGAGCAGTTGGGGCACTTCACGCCAATGGTCTTCTGCTTGATGAATTTGCAGGTGGGGTAATTGGAACAGGCCACGAATTCGCCGAAGCGGCCGTACTTCTTGACCAACTGATTGCCGCACTGCGGGCACTTTTCGTCGAGGGGCACGTCCTTGGGCTTCTGCGCCTCGCCCAATTGCCTGGTGGTCTTGCAATCGGGGTAGCCGGAGCAGGCCAGAAACTGCCCGAATCGCCCCTTCTTGAGCACCATGGGACGGCCGCAGTTGGCGCAATACTCGGTTTCATCCTGCTCGGTAAGATCGGCCTTGTCGATATCCGGCAGGTCGACGGTCAGCTCGCGGGTATAGGAGCAAAACCCCTCTTTTCTGGGCCAGGATAAAGCGACGCCTTCCCCCGTATCTCTTAGATTGACTTCATAGAACTTGTGCAGGTGAGGGTAGCGGGTTTGAATACTTGCGAGACGGCGCTCAACCCCTGCGCGATCCTTCTGGCGGCGTTCGGCAATGCGCTTCTCAAGCGTCTTCAAGCCCCCCGCATACACCGCCTGGACCTTTCGCCGCCTCTCGACGCCCTTGCGACCGCTGAGACGCCCCGCGGCGATTCGCGCCTCAAGCTCTTCCAATTCGGCGCGATGCTTTGCTTCTATCTTTTCCCGACGCTCCTCCAGTTCCTTAAGCGTTCGCTTCTGCCGCAGTGCGATGTCTTCATCCAGTTTTCCGAGGTCGGATTCCGCGCCCCGGAAATTGAAATCGGGAGAACCGGTGCAGGCCGCGAAGCTGCCGTGCTTGCCCCATTTGATCACCATGGGTTTGCCGCATTTTTCACAGATCAGCTCGGTGGGCCGCTCCATGCGCTTGATGTCGGTCATGTGGTGCTCAGCGTGTTCCAGGTTCTTTTCGAAACGCTCGTAGAACTCGCCCATGGAAACGTGCCAGTCGATCTTACCCTCTTCGATGTCGTCGAGCTCGGACTCCATGCGGGCCGTGTAGGTCACGTCGAACAGATCGCTGAAGCTTTCGAGCAACAGGTCCATGACCACCATGCCCAGCTCAGTGGGGATGAACTTGCCGCCTTCCTTATTTACGTACTCGCGCTCCTGGATGGTGGAAAGGATGGAGGCATAAGTGGAAGGGCGGCCGACGCCGTCGGCTTCCAGCTCCTTGACCAGCGTGGCTTCGGTGAACCGGGGCGGAGGCTCGGTGAAATGCTGCTCCGGCTCGATGGCGCGGAACTTGAGGATCTCGCCTTCGGTTACGGCGGGCAGCTTGTGCTTCAACTCCTCGTCGTCCTCGTCCTTCTGATCCTTGCCTTCGACGTAGACTTTGAGGAATCCGTCGAACTTGGGCACGCTGCCGGTGGCGCGGAACAGATAGGCCGCGCCGTCCTTGCCCTTGGCTTCGACGTCGATGGTGGTCTGATCGAAGACGGCGGGGGTCATCTGCGAGGCCACGAAGCGCATCCAGATGAGTTGGTACAGCTTGCGCTCGTCTTCCTGAAGGAATTTTTCGACGCTCTCGGGCGTCCGCAAAGCGGAGGTTGGGCGGATGGCTTCGTGCGCGTCCTGCGCATCCTTCTTACTCTTGTAGACGTTGGGCGAAGCGGGGCTGTAGTCGACGCCGTAGCGCTCCACGATCAGGGCTCGGGCTTCGTCCAGGGCGTCGTTAGAGATGCGCGTGGAATCCGTACGCATGTAGCTGATGAGACCGACGGCTCCCTCATCCGAGCCGAGCTCCACGCCTTCGTACAGCTTCTGCGCCAGCATCATGGTGCGCTTGACGCTGAAGCGCAGCTTGCGCGACGCTTCCTGTTGCAGCGTGGAGGTGATGAACGGCGGCACGGGATGACGCCGCTTCTCGCGATTGGCGACCGACTTGACGGCGTATTCCGATCCGTCGAGCGCGGCGACGATGGCCTGCGCCTGGTCCGTGTTGGCGATCTCGACGTTTTCGCCATCCTTCTTAGCGAGGTGGGCGGAAAGCTGGGGCGGTTTCTTGGCTCCCAGGCTAACGTCGATGGTCCAGTACTCGCGCTTCTGGAAGGCGCGGATCTCACGCTCCCGGTCGACGATCAGCCGCAGCGCCACGGATTGCACGCGGCCGGCGGAGAGCCCGCGGCGAACCTTGTCCCACAGCAGCGGCGAGATCTTGTAGCCCACCAGCCGGTCCAGTACGCGGCGCGCCTGCTGCGCGTCCACCAGATGCAGATTCACCGCGGACGGTTTGTCGAAGGCCTTCTGGACGGCGTTCTTGGTGATCTCATTGAACATCACCCGGAAGATTTTGGAGGCGCCGCCTTTGCCGTCCTTGAGCTCTTCCTGAAGGTGGTAGCAGATGGCCTCGCCTTCGCGGTCCGGGTCAGCCGCCAGGTAGATGGCGTCGGACTTTTTGGCCTCCGCCTTGAGCTCCGCGATCAGTTTCTTCTTGCCTTCGATGACTTCATAGACCGGCGTGAAGTTGTGTTCCACATCGACCGACAGGTCCTTCTTAGGCAGATCCTTGACGTGGCCCAGCGAAGCCTTCACGACGTACTGCTTGCCCAGATACTTCCCGATCGTTTTCGCCTTCGCCGGCGATTCGACGATGACGAGATTCCTTGCCATAGATGAGTGCGCGACCTTCCTATAAGAAACAACCGAAATCTTAACACGAGCGCGGGGCCTACACAGAAGCGGCCTCGGCCGCCGGTTTTCAGCCGGCCCAGACCTTGAGAAAGTTCTTCCCCGGAAGCTGCCGTATCGAACCGGCCATTTCCAGATCGAACAGGCCCGCGATTACTTCAGAGGGAGAGCAGCCTGGCGTGGTCTCGCCGAGCCGATCGACGAGGTGATCCAGGGACACCGGCACATCCGGCGCCAGCACGGCCAAAATTGCCTTTGCCACTGCTTTACCCGGTTCGCTTGAATGAGATGGTCCGGTGGGGCTGGAAGTTTCATCATCCTGCATCTGGTTCAGATTCAATTGTTTACGAAACTGATCGGAGAGCCGGCGGCGGTCCTCGGCGGAAAGCTCGCCGATGACGTCGTTCCATTCCTGGACCAATTTCGCCCCTTGCTTGATGAGCAGATTCGGTCCCCAGCTCATCTTAGAGGTGATGTTGCCGGGCACGGCGAAGATCTCGCGGTTCTGCTCCGCCGCGAGCTTGGCGGTGATGGCTGAGCCGGAGTATTCGCCGCCTTCGACCACCAGCACTCCGGCGCTCATCCCGCTGACGATCCGATTGCGCACGGGAAAGTTTTGAGGATAGGGCGGCATGCCCATCGGGAACTCTGAAACGATCAGCCCCCTGGCGGCTATCTCCTTGGCCAGTTTGCGGTTTTCAGCCGGGTACAGCTCATCGACTCCGCATCCGAACACGGCCACGGTGCCGTTTTGAGAATCGAGCGCCGCCCGGTGCGCGGCCGTGTCGATGCCTCGCGCCATGCCGCTGACGATGGTCAATCCGGCCGAGGAGAGATCCTGAGAAAGACGAGTGGCCGCGGCCATTCCATAATGCGTCGGACGGCGGGTTCCTACCACGGCCAGCATCAGCGACCCCAACAGCTCCACGCGGCCGCGGGCGTACAACAAGGGAGGCGGATCGAAGATTTCTTTGAGTCGCGGGGGGTAGCGGGGGTCGGTGAGAGGGATCAGCTCCGCGCCGGCCTGGGCCAGCCGCTCCCGCTGGGTCACGGCATCCTCGAAGGCGCAGCCGCTGGCGATGCTCTGGGCGACGGCGGGGGCCAGCCCGGCGGCTTCGAGCTCCGACCGCGAGGCTCGAAAGATGTTCTGCGGGGTGCGGAAGATGCCGATGAGTTGCACGGCTTTGCGGGTTCCCAGGCCGGGGGCCATGCGCAGCGCCAGCCAATGGAGCTGGTCGTCCTCAGTGAGCAAAGGATTCGCGCCGGCGGGCTGAGCCATCAACTTCATGTGGCCGCCGGATGCGGGAATTCTCACTTCCTTGTTGTTGGGGGCGTCCGCCCCACCATCGCGGCTTCTTCGACGAACTCGCGATTCGCATCTGGAAAGACAGGCGAAACCGCCTGTCCCGCCACCCGACATCATCAGCTTGCAAGATTGGTGGGACAGGCTTTCAGCCTGTCTGGATTTTTGCCACGGGCTGCTAGCATTGGCAGGTCAGAGACGGTCGGAGACCTGCCCCACTGGGGGCTGGTAATCTGGAAGTTATGTCCAAAGCCACTTACGACGATGTGAACCTGATTCTGAAGCTGTATGAGCTTCGCCGCGAGGAAAAGATGCGCGCCGCACGCAGTTGGTTCAGCGCGAATTTCAAGTGCAAGAGCATGGCCGAGTTCGGGCAGCTCTGCCCGCCCGGCTCCGAGGCCAACGCCATGATGCGCCAGGTCACCAGTTATTGGGAAATGGCCGCGTCGTTTGTCACCGCGGGCGTGCTGAATGAGGAGCTGCTGTTTGCGAACAGCCGTGAGCTGCTGTTCGTCTGGATCCGCGTGGAGCCGATCATCGGTGAAATGCGCGCCGCCTTCAAGGACCCGAATTTCATGAAGAATCTGGAGACGGCAGCGAAATCCTACGGCGAGTATCTCAACCGCACCAGCCCGGAAACGTATCAAACCTTCAAGGCTCGCGTCGGGGGATAGGTGAGTGCGGCGGGAGCCGGACGACTTCGAGGGGCAGGAGCTGGCGTTGGTCTATGTGGCCAAGAAGCTCAAGGAAGCGCTACGCCTGGAAGAGGTGCTGACCGGAGCAGGCTTCGATTACCTGGTGGAGACCGACACCTACCGCGGCGGCGTGGTGTTTGTGTCGGAGCGGGTGGGTGCGTTCTTCTACGTGGCTCCGGCCGACGATCCCGCGGCTCGGGCGGCGATGCATCGGGCGGGGTTTGGGGCGTATCGGCCATAGGAGCGGAGCGGCCTGGCGCGCC
>Ga0210394_10006775_pt1 | contig 12301 bp, 8 predicted proteins | sample IncBWC12MmetaG_FD_160121 | JGI IMG/M metagenome (GOLD analysis project Ga0210394, IMG submission 160121) | Forest soil microbial communities from Barre Woods Harvard Forest LTER site, Petersham, Massachusetts, United States - Inc-BW-C-12-M | ecosystem: Environmental > Terrestrial > Soil >... | reverse complement strand
GAAGAAGCGGCCTTCGCGCTGCAATTCGGCCACGGTATCGGCCTGGCCATTTGGGAAAAGCCGGTTATCAGCCGCATGGTGTCGCTGGAACATTCGCATGAAATTAAACCGGGCATGGTGTTCGCTCTGGAAACCTTCTGGCCCTCAACCGATGGCTGGAGCGCGGCGCGCATCGAAGAAGAAATTGTGGTCACCGAAACCGGCCACGAAGTCATCACCCGTTTCCCCGCAGACCAATTAATGGTGGCGGGCGCGCACTACTTCACGGTAAATGGTCCACTGCCCACAACGCGAGAGAACGAACAACCTCCCAGCAAGCGCGTAAAAGAAATGGTGCAAGCCAGCGCGAAACACGAAGGAGTGGCGGCCACGGACTAGTTCCTTCGTTCCTGGCTCCTGAAAACAAGACTATGGCAATCAGTGTGGTGATGCCTGCGCTCGAAATGGCGCAGGAAAATGGCAAGTTGCTGGCTTGGCGCAAGAAAGAAGGCGAGTCCGTTCGCAAAGGCGAGCCCTTGCTCGAAATTGAAACGGACAAAGCGGTCGTGGAGATTGAAGCCCCTGGCGATGGTGTGCTTGCTGGAATTACCGCCGCTGTTGGCGCCGTCGTCCCGGTCGGCGAAACGATCGCGTGGCTTGTTGCTCCTGGCGAAGAAGTTCCGGCGAAAGCAGCAACCGCCGCGCCCACGGCACGCGCCACTAGCGTTGCTACAACTCCATCCGCGGCGCCCGCTCAGCAACAATCAGCCATTGCTACTTCAGCAGCGCAAATTTCCCCAAAGGCGCGCCGGCTTGCCAAGGAACTCGGCGTGGATACCGCACAGATTCGCGGCACCGGGCCCGATGGAACGATCACGTCGGAAGATGTCCAGGCCTTTGCGAGCGGCAAATCCGGATCGGCATCGGCTCCCGAAAGCACTGCCACCACCGGCACGACGCAAGCGCTGAGTCAGATCGCACGGCTCATGGCCGAACGCACTACGCAAAGCTGGACCAGTGTCCCGCATTTTTTCTTGGTGCAGACTGTGGACGCCGGCAAGCTTATTGACACCCAGAAAAAGTTTGCCAACGGCGCGACTACCGGCACGGCTCCCACAATCACCGATGTATTGATCGCTCTCGTAGCTCGCGCGGTGGCAAGACATCCGCGCATTAATTCAAGTTGGACCGGCGACAACATTCGCGCGAATCCCGACGTCAATATCAGTGTGGCCATGGCCGTCAAAGATGGCGTGGTCGGCGCCGTGATCCCTAAAGCGAATACCGCCAAAGTAGGTGATATCTCCGTCCTTCGCCGCGAGCTCACCGAGCGCGCTCGCGCCGGCAAATTGCGTCCAGCCGATATTACCGGCGGAACATTCACGCTGAGCAATCTGGGCATGTACAAAATCGACGCATTCACGGCCATCATCACCCCGCCGCAAGCCGCAATTCTTGCCGTTGGCGCGATCGCCGATGCGGTTGTACCGGTGGATGGGAAGCCAGGTATTCGCCCGTTCATGACCATGACGCTCTCCAGCGACCATCGCGTCATCGACGGCGCGCGGGCTGCGGAATTCCTTGTGGAACTCGCGAATGCCATTCGCGATCCGGAAAAATATTTGTAGTACGCGATTCGCACGAATTTGCGACTGAGAGGTATCGATTGACAGCGCTGCCAAATTTTCGGCCCCAACTATGACCACCCCCATCAAACGCAGAGTACCTTTCTACTTCAATCCCACAAATCAAGTCCTCTTTGCCGTAGTCGCCGCAATTGTTCTGGGATATCTGCGTCCCGCCACGGCCATTGCGATGAAGCCTCTTGGAGACGGCTTCATACGCCTGATCACCATGATCATCACTCTCGTCATTTTTTGCACCGTGGTGACCGGCATCGCCGGCATGCAAGACATGAAAAAGGTCGGCCGTGTGGGGGGGAAGGCCCTTCTTTATTTTGAGGTTGTTTCCACGCTTGCCCTGATCATCGGCCTCCTTGTTGGAAATGTGGTGAAGCCCGGTAACGGGTTCAACATTAATCCAGCAACACTCGATGCTAAAGCGGTCGCCGAGTATACCGGACAAGCCAAGGCGCAAAACGTCCCGGAATTTGTTCTGCACATCATTCCGACAACGGTGGTCGATGCCTTCGCCAAGGGTGACATCCTACAAGTACTGCTGATCTCCCTGTTATTTGGTTTTGCATTGTCGATCCTGGGCCCGAGTTGCAAACCGCTGGTCGACCTGCTGGACTCGCTTACGAACGTGGTCTTCGGCGTCGTGAAAATTGTGATGAAACTGGCCCCGCTGGGTGCGTTCGGCGCGATGGCGTTTACGGTGGGCAAGTTTGGCGTTGGGTCTTTGGGTCCGCTGCTCAGACTGATTGTCACGTTCTATCTCACCGCGATTTTCTTTGTCGTAATCGTGCTCGGTGTCATCGCGCGTCTCGCGGGCTTCAGCATTTTCAAATTCCTGCGTTACATCAAGGAAGAAATTGTGCTGGTTCTGGCCGTCAGCTCCTCCGAACCGGCCATGCCAACGCTGATGGCCAAGCTCGAGAAATTAGGCTGCTCTCAGGCGCTGGTAGGCCTCATCGTTCCCACCGGCTACATTTTCAACACCGATGGCACGAGCGTATACATGACCCTCTCGGCGCTGTTTGTCGCCCAGGCCACCAACATTCACCTGACCTTGGTGCAGCAATTGACGATCATGAGCGTAGCGATCCTCACTTCGAAGGGCGCCAGCGGCGTGCAGGGCGCCTCGTTCATCGCTCTGGTGGGTACGCTCATGGTCATTCCCACCATTCCCGTCGCCGGCATGGCGCTGATTTTGGGAATCGACCGCTTCATGAGCATGTGCCGTGCAACCGTGAATATGATTGGCAATGGCGTAGCAACAGTTGTTGTGGCACGTTGGGAAAAAGAAGTCGATCCGGAAACGTTGCGCGCCAATCTAGCGGCGTGAAAACCGTACCAGCGTCATGTAGTCGACGATGCTGGGTACGGGGTCGCAGACAGTGATGACTTAGCCTTGCCGCGGAGTTAGAGGCAGACCATGCCCGATCGTTTTGACATCGTGGTCGCAGGCGCGGGCCACAATAGCCTGCTCGCGGCCGCATATCTCGCTAAGGCCGGCTATCGCTGCGTGGTTCTCGAGGGCCGTCCCATAGTCGGCGGTGGTGTAAAATCCGCGCACCTCACGCTCGCCGGCTTCACCCATGATGTCTGCTCTTCCGCGCACAATGGAATTCACGGCAATCCCGTCATTCGCGATGACGAACTCAATCTCGGCAAATACGGCCTCGAATACCTTTATCCCGATCCGGTGTTTCACATGCCGTTTTCCGACGGCAGTTACCTCACGCAATGGCGGGACCTGGACCGCACCTGCGCGGAATTCGCGAAATTTTCAAAAAAAGACGGCGAAGCGTACCGCCGCATGATAAACGACTACGAAACCGTGAAGCCGTTGCTCAACGCAGTCGCCTTCACTCCCATCGGCTTCGGCAAATCACTGAACGAGCGTCTAGCCGCTCATCCACAAGGCAAAATCTGGCAGCGGCGCTTGGCCATGTCCGCGTGGGAAATCGTCTCCGAAACGTTTGAAGACGACCACTGCCGTGCGTTCATGCTGGGTTGTCCCTATTCGTTGCAGCCTGTAGACGCTCCGATGAGCGCCCGCGCCGCGTATATCCCTTTGCACCAGCAACGCGAAAGCCGCCCGTTGCCAAAAGGGGGTTCCGGAGCGCTCAGCCAAGCTCTCGCCGCGTTTATCGAAGCGCACAACGGCGTGGTTCTCACCAACAAGTGGATCCGATCCCTCGTCATCGAAAACGGCAAGTGCGTTGGCGTTGAATGCAGCGATGGAACTTTGTACCGCGCCGACAAAGCGGTCCTATCGACTATTCACATCAAGCAGTTAGTGGATATGGCGCCCAAGGAATTGTGGGGCGGAGATTTCCTCGACGGCGTAGAAACTTGGGAAGCGGGCCTGACCCTCTTTGCCACCAACTATGCAACAACGGAGCCGCCGAAATACGCTACCGCAGGCGGAACTCTATCGCCCGTTCATTCTGGCCTCATGGTCAGCTCGGAACGCGCCCTCGAGATGAGCTACGACTACGCCTCCGGCAACGTCAATTACCACAATCCTTCGCTGCATGTGATTTGTTGTACTATCGCCGATCCAACGCGTGCCCCACAAAACATGCACACCATCAAGGTGGTGGCCTATCAGCCGTACATGTTGAAGGAGGGGCCTGAACACTGGGACAAAATCAAGCGGGTGGTCTCTGACGCCAACCTCGAATTCCTTCGCCGTTTTTCGCCGAATCTAACCGAAGACAAAATTCTCGCCCGCACCATTGAAAGCCCGCTCGATCTTGAGCGGATGAATCCGCACAACTGGCATGGAAGCTGCCATGCCGGCGCCTCGGGTCCATCCCAGACCGGACCCATGCGCCCCATGCTCGGTTACGCGCAACACCGCATGCCCATTCCGGGCTTGTATCAGACGGGAGCCACGACACACCCGGGCGGATCCGTCACTGGAGGTCCCGGAAGAAATGCGGCCAGCGTGATGCTGAAGGATTTCGGAACCAGCATCGAAGAAGTGGTCAAGAAAAATACCTGAAAAATTGGTTGGACTTATTCAACCGCGGTTTGTTGGCCAAAGGCGATTTGCCAGCGACCGTCGTGTTTTTCAAACAATCGCGTCACGTGCAGGATTCTTCCGTGCAGCGGCTTGTGCTCCGAACGCATTACCGCACTTTCGCCAAAGACCCAGATTTTCATGGAGACAACTTCCGCGGGAATCAGCGTGGTATTGGTCCGCCGCAACTCCTCGATCATGGTTACCCGATCGGCTTTATTCAGCGGGGTGCCGCCGTCGGGTGTGACGAAAAGGAAATCGTCGGTGAAATTGGGAATCCACGCTTCGACATCGTTGGTCAGAACCGTTCTCTCCACCGCTTGCCACATTGAGACTATTTCCCTCTGCGCCGCCCCCTCCGGTTTGTACGGCACGGTTTTGCAGGGATTGTCGCAACTTACCGGAGCGCCGCCGCTCAGCGAACCAAACCCGCCGCGCTTTTCGGGCGGCTTTTCCGCCTTGTTCGTTTCTTGATACACCAGTAGTTGCCATGCCTGCGGGCGTTTCACCCAAACGCGGACAAAGCGCACCGAGGCGTTCTGGGAAATGAGGCGATGGCTGCCGCGAATCAACACCACCTGGTCGGCGTCCATCACCTGCATGTCGGAGTCGGCACCGGTCGCCAGCGAAGATAATGACGAAATAACTTCCGACTTGGTTCGCGTCTTTCCGGTGCTATCTGTCCAGGTGAATTCCGCGTCCATCAGTTTGTCGGCGGCTGCCTGGTCGGCCTTGGCGATGGTGGTCGTAAAGGAATGATCGACGGCTTGCGTGTCTTTTTGCGGCAAGGCCTCGGCGGTTGAAATAGCAAAGGCGATAGCGAGAAAGAAAGGAAGAGTGGGGAGCGAATAGCGGATGCAAAGAGAAGGAAACAAATGACCTCCGGAAAGACGATGGACTTGGTTGGACCACCGCACCGCGTAGACTGCAATCGATAATTATCATAATTTTGAATGAGTTACAATCAAGAAACGCTTGACCGCCTCTATTATATGGTGGCATAGTAACCAGACCAGTGGTTTGTTCTGACATTTACAGTTGTTGCATCCGCGCCCTTTGTATCTGTCTGTGGTCGTCGATCTACCCGTCGCAGGATGGAAGAAAACGCGCTAAATGCCTGACCAATTCGACGTTGTCATCGCTGGAGCTGGGCATAACAGCCTGATTGCCGCGGCGTACCTTGCAAAAGCCGGCTATCGGTGCCTGGTCCTGGAAAGCCGCGCGTTGGTTGGTGGCGGTGTGAAAACTACGGAACTCACCCTCCGCGGTTTCCATCACGACGTCTGTTCCTCGGCTCACGTGCTGATTCAGGACAGCCCCATCCTGCGCGACGACGAACTGGAACTGGGCAAATACGGTCTTGAATATATTCTCCCCGACCCGGTCGTGCACATTCCCTTCGCCGACGGGGCCTATCTCACGCAATGGCGCGACCTCGACCGCACCTGCGATGAATTCTCAAAATTTTCTAAAAAAGACGCGGCTGCCTATCGCCGCATGATGACCGAGTACGAAGCAGTGAAACCCATTTTCGCCGCAACCTCCTACACACCCGTAGGTTTTGGCAAGCCCCTGAACGAACGCCTCGCCTCGCATCCCCAGGGAAAAATGTGGCAGCGCCGCCTCGCCATGTCCGCATGGGAAATTATTCGAGACACGTTTGAGGAAGAACATTGCCGCGCCTTCATGGTCTGGATGGCCTATCAAACCGTCGAACCTCCGGAAGCTGCGGCAACCGGACGACTTGCCTACGCCATTTGCGCCGGGCGCCAACGCTGGAGTTGGACCACTCCCAAAGGCGGGTCAGGCAAGTTGACGCAGGCGCTTGCTCACCTCATCGAAGCCCACGGCGGCACTATCCTCACGAACAAGACAGTTACGCGCCTGATTCTCGAAAACGGCAAATGCACAGGAGTAGAGTGCAGCGACGGAACTCCCTACCGCGCGCAAAAAGCGGTCCTGTCCACGATTCACATAAAACATCTGGTAGACATGGCTCCAGCGGAAGCCTTCGGTGAGGATTTTCTTGAAGGCGTCCAGACTTGGCGCGCAGGCATCACGCTTTTCGTCACCCACTATGCCTCGAAGGAGCCACCGAAATTTCCGGTCGCAGGTGGCACACTGTCTCCGGTCGCCTCTGGCACCATGGCCACACCCGAGCGCGGACTACGCGTCTCCTACGATTTCGCGCGCGGCGCGGTAAACGTCGACGAGCCGCCTCTCTTGATCGTTTGCAGCACCGTTGCAGATCCCTCGCGCGCTCCAGCCGGCATGCATACGATCAAAGTCATCGGCAACCAGCCCTATGAATTGAAAGAAGGCCCGGAGCACTGGGACAAAATCAAAAACGAAGTCTCCGACGCGCATCTGAAATACCTGCAACGTTTCGCGCCCAATCTTACCGACGATAAAATCCTGGCGAAAATCGTGGAAAGCCCTCTCGATTTAGAGCGCATGAACGCGCACAATTGGCACGGCACATGTCACGGAGGCGCGCAGGACGCGGCGCAATCCGGGGGCATGCGGCCGATGCTGGGCTGGGCGCAACATCGCATGCCCATAGCTGGCTTGTATCAAACAGGCGCAACGACATTTCCCGGCGCCTCGGTATCGGGTGGTCCCGGCCGGAACGCCGCCACCGTGATGCTCAAGGATTTTGGCTCCAGCATTGAAGAAGTGTTGAAGAAAAAGACGTAGTATCGCGGTGTCAGTCGAACCTGCAAAAGTGCGGATGCGATCGCAGCAACCGCAACAGAAATTCGGGAGAGAGGCCGGATGACCAAATTCACGCGGCGTCGATTCGTTCAAGGGGCGGCGATCGCCCCGTTGGCAGTGAAGCATCTTGCGCTGCAATCGGCCACCGGCACATCCGATCGCTTTGACGTTGTAGTTGCCGGTGGGGGACATAACAGCCTCATTACCGCGGCGTATCTGGCGAAAGCGGGTTATCGCTGCGTGGTGCTGGAAGGGCGTCCGAAGATCGGCGGCGGCGTCAAAACCGCCGAACTCACGCTCAAAGGCTTTCACGACGACTGCTGCTCAACGGCACATGTGTTCATCCAGGACAATCCTCTCATCAAGAACGATGAGCTGAAGTTGGGCGACTACGGCCTCGAATACATCACTCCCGACCCCATTTTCCACATACCTTTCCCCGATGGCACATACCTGACGCAGTGGCGCGATCTTGATCGCACCTGCGAGGAATTCGCTAAATTTTCCAAGAAAGATGCGGCGGCATATCGCAAGATGCTGGCTGAACTAGACTCCGTGAAGCCGATTTTTCTAAACACTACGTTTTCGCCGATCGGATTTGCGAAACCTCTGAACGACCAACTCGCTCAGCATCCTCAGGGGAAAGTGTGGCAGCGCCGCCTGGCTATGTCCGCCTGGGACATTATCCAGAATACCTTCGAGGACGAGCACAGCCGCATATTCGCTTTGTATATGTCCCATCTGGCCGCCGAGCCGCCCGATTCGCCAGTTACCGGGCGTCTTGCATACGGCACTGCGCGCCAGCAGCATTCCGGACGCCCATTGCCAAAAGGTGGCTCCGGCGCATTGACCGTAGCGCTGAGCCGGTTTATCGAGGCCCACGGCGGCGTGATCCTCACCAATAAGTGGGTGAAAAATCTCATCATCGAAAGCGGCAAATGTGTTGGCGTGGAATGCGGCGACGGAAGCTCCTATCGCGCCAGCAAAGCGGTGGTTTCCACCATTCACATCAAGCATCTCGTCGACATGGCTCCCAAAGATTTATGGGGCGAAGATTTTCTGTTTGGCGTGGACACCTGGCAAGCCGAGAACGCCATGTTCGCCACCCACTATGCAACATCCGAACAGCCAAAATATGCAGTGGCTGGCGGAACACTCTCGCCTGTCGAATCCGGAATCCTCGCAAGTCCCTACCGTGCATTGCGTTTTGGTTTTGACGATGCGCGCGGCGCAGTGAACCTCGACGAGCCGCCCCTTCAAGTGATTTGTTGCAGCATCGCGGATCCCACACGCACTCCAAAGGGAATGCACACTCTGAAAGTGCTGAGCTGGCACCCTTACCAATTAAAGGAAGGTCCCGAGCACTGGGACAATATCAAGAACGACGTTTCCGATGCCCATCTCAAATACCTGCGGCGCTTCTGTCCAAATCTGACCGAAGACAAGATTCTCGCGCGCTTTGTGGAAAGCCCGCTCGATCTCGAGCGCATGAACCCTCATTTCTGGCATGGCAGTGCGCACGCCGGAGCGCAAAGCGCCTCGCAGACAGGTCCGATGCGTCCGATGCTGGGTTGGGCGCAACACCGCATGCCCATTCCCGGCCTGTATCAGACCGGAGCGACAACTCATCCCGGTGGCTCCGTCACGGGTGGGCCTGGCCGGAATGCGGCCACCGTCATCCTCAAAGACTTCGGCACCAGCATTGAAGAAGTAGTAGCAAAGAAAGCGTAACGCTGGCAGTGGCGCGAAAAAACTTTTTTGCGTGAGGAGAACTCGAGATGGGAAGGAATGGCAGAGTTACGGTTATCGTTTTTGCACAAGTACTGATCGCGCTTTTATGCTTCACCGGTGTCGCTCGCGCACAAAAAACTGCCAAGCCTCGCGCTGCCAAATTAATGGTGCCGGATAATCTCAGCGAGCACCCCGCGCCGGAACAGCCTATTCCTTACAGTCACAAGCAGCATCTCGCGCTGGGATTGCAATGCAAGGAATGTCATACCAATCCCGAGCCGGGCAAGCTGATGACTTTCCCGGCCACGGAAAGGTGCATGCAGTGCCATGTCACCATCGCGAAAGACAAGCCTTCCATTCAGAAGTTGGCGGAGTACTCGAAAACGCAGCAACCCATTCCCTGGGTTCGCGTGTACACCGTACTGACCGGCATTCAGTGGTCCCATCGCCCGCATCTCGAAGCCGCCGTGAAGTGCGAAACATGCCACGGCAAAGTGTCGGAAATGGCCGCGATGTCCGAAGTGACCAGCGTCACGACCATGTACGCTTGCCTGAATTGCCACGAAATAAATCACGCGAAGACCGCGTGCACCACCTGCCACAAGCAGTAATTTTCGCGGGGGTGTATCCTTTTTTTGAGGGACGTTCGTATGGGCCAAACAAAACCGATTGAGCTCGAAATCAACGGGAAGCGTTATCCTGTCCACTATTCCCCTGACACTCCTCTTCTGTACGTACTTAGAGATGAACTCGGCTTGACCGGCACAAAATACGGTTGCGGTGAGGGTATGTGCGGCGCGTGCACCGTTCTGCTCAGCGGAACGGCCCGCCGCTCCTGCCAGATTCCGGTGAGCGCGGCCGTATCCAAAGCGATCACCACCATCGAGGGCCTCGAAAAGGACGGCAAGCTGCATCCCGTTCAGCAGGCGTTCTTGGACGCGGGCGCCTTTCAGTGCGCGTATTGCACGTCAGGAATGATCATGAGCAGCGTTTCTCTATTGCAAACCAACCACAATCCGAACCGGGAGCAGATCGTCCAATCGTTACAAGGGAATCTTTGCCGCTGCGGCACACATCCCCGGATCGTGGAAGCCATCGACAAGGCTGCGGCGCATATGCGCGAGCGATCGTGATGACGAACAACAACACGGAAACTTTCCTTATTGAGCCCGAGCGCTACGAATTTCGGGCTGTTCTGATGCACCACTTCGCGTTGGCACGCCGCGATTTCTTTAAGCTTCTCGGAGCGGGGATTGCGGTATTCGCCGTGGCGAAAGATCTGCTTGCTCAGGAGACCGCGCCGTCGCCGCATGGATTCCATAACGAGGAGCTTCCCAACGAAATTGGCGCGTGGTTACATATCGGAGAAAATGGCATTGTTACCGGCTTCACCGGAAAGGCTGAAATCGGCCAAAATATTCGAACTCAACTAGCCCAAACGATTGCCGACGAGCTTGGCGTTCCCTTCAACGATGTGCGCATGGTAACCGGCGACACGGACCTCTGTCCCTTTGACGCGGGCACATTCGGCAGCCGCACTACGGCCACCATGACGCCGCAGTTCCGTCGTGCTTGCGCTGCAGCGCGCAACGCTTTGGTGGAGATGGCTGCGAAACAGTGGAGCGTTTCCGCGGATCGACTCGTGGCAGCCGATGGAAAAGTCACCGATCCCGCTTCCCATCGTGTCGTTCATTACTCTGAATTGGCTCGCGGGGATTTTTGGGCGCAGGCCGTTCCTGCGCAGATTGCCTACCGTCCGGCTTCGGAGTGGACGATTGCCGGCAAACCGGTTCCCAAAGTGAACGCACGCGAGTTCGTCACCGGAAAGCACCAATACACCACGGATCTGCGTCCCGAAGCTATGCTCTACGGGAAAGTACTGCGTCCCCCCTCGTTCGGCGCAACGATTGTCTCGTATGACGCCACCGCCACTAAGGCGGCGACGGACGTAATCGTTGTGCGCGACGGTGATTTCGTCGCTGCCGCCGCCCCGACCACGGAGGCAGCCGAATCGGCCCTGAAAGCGATTCGTGTGGAATGGAAAGAGGTGCCGCAAATTTCGAACAGTGAGATTTTTTCGTACCTCAAGCAAAACGCTAAGCCCTCGAGCGATGAGCGTTTTCGTCAACAAAAGGGTTCCATTGCAGAGGGCTTCGCCTCCGCGGCCCATCGTTTCGACGCGACCTACAAGGTCGCCTATATCGCGCACGCTCCCCTGGAGCCGCGCGCCGCGGTAGCCCAGTGGTCAGACGGCAAACTCACGGTGTGGATGGGCACGCAACGCCCCTTTGCCGTTCGCGACGATTTGGCCAGCGAGTTTCACGTTTCCGAGAAAAACGTTCGCGTCATCGTTCCAGATACCGGATCTGCTTATGGAGGGAAACACACCAGCGACGCGGGCTTGGAGGCCGCGAGGCTAGCCCGCGAAACCAACGGTCGCCCGGTAAAACTTGTCTGGACGCGCCACGAAGAGTTTACTTGGGGGTATTTTCGTCCCGCGGGTGTAATCGACGTGAAGAGCGGTATGGACGCCGATTGCAAATTGCTGGCATGGGAACATCACAATTATCATTCCGGTATGTCGGGGATTGAAACTCCGTACGCGGTAAATAATCAATACATCGAATACCATCAGGTTCCCCTCGTTTTGCGCAGCGGTTCGTATCGCGGTCTGGCGGCTACCGCCAATCATTTTGCCCGCGAAACGCACATGGACTCGTTGGCTCATATTGCCCAGATGGATCCGCTGGAGTTCCGTCTCAAGAATTTGGCTGACCCGCGGATGAAAGCCGTTCTGCGAGCGGCCGCGCAATCGTTTGGCTGGCCGCGCAAGAAAACCACCGATGGACAAGGATTCGGAATCGCCGCCGGCTTTGAAAAAGGCAGCTACGTCGCCACCTTCGCGGAAATTTTCGTCGATCGTAAAGCCGGAAACGTCCGCGTAGTGCGGCTCGTCGAAGCCTTCGAGTGCGGTGCTATTGTTAATCCCGATGGGCTGCGCAATCAGGTTGTTGGCGCCATGATCCAGGGTCTTGGCGGCGCACTCTTCGAAGCAATTGAATTCGAACACGGGCAAATCAAGAACTCGTATTTTTCTAGTTATCGTTTGCCGCGCTTTCGCGACGTCCCCGAAATCGAGGCAATCCTCCTCGATCGGAAAGACATTGCCTCCGCTGGCGCGGGCGAAACGCCCATCATGGCGATAGCCCCTTCCATAGGGAAT
>Ga0210394_10006774_pt1 | contig 12302 bp, 12 predicted proteins | sample IncBWC12MmetaG_FD_160121 | JGI IMG/M metagenome (GOLD analysis project Ga0210394, IMG submission 160121) | Forest soil microbial communities from Barre Woods Harvard Forest LTER site, Petersham, Massachusetts, United States - Inc-BW-C-12-M | ecosystem: Environmental > Terrestrial > Soil >... | reverse complement strand
CGATCTAATCTCCGCAATGTCCGCAGACCCAGAGACTGAAATGTGGAGCAGAAGGGATTTGAACCCTCGACCCCTACTTCGCCTTTTCATCGCAAAATTGTCCGCGAATTTGGCAACGAATTGCGTGAAGATTAAAGCAGCAATACTGGAGAGAGCATCATCGCCGCGCGTTCGCCTTGCATTTCGTCTCTCCTTGACATCCGTATGAGCGCACCTGGCCTGAAATGCCTAGGAACGCAGAAGCCGCTCAGTGTCGGTACTCGTAGTGCAGGACTTCCGAGTCCCAAAGCGTAATGCTTACGCTTCGGGAGCCGTCTTATTGTACCAAAGTACAATACTCATTCCTGAGGGCTCGCGATATTAAGGGGTCGGTATGCTGACAATAAACGGGGACCTCGAGCACTAAGCTGATGTTCGGCGGTCGATCAAATCTGGAGGACCTATGCGATCGTCAAAGTTGGCAGTCCACACCTGGCTTGCGATGTTCCTTTGCCTGTTTGCATTGGCAGGCGCGCCCGCTTCCGCCCAGGAGATCAACGGCGTAGCAGGATCGTCCAACGCCACCATGACGATCAAGGGGAACCAACTTCCGGCGCCACCGATGAAGTTTGGCGGTGTGATCAAGGAAAGCTACCTGGATTCCAAGCCGTGGTGGCCGCCGCGCGTCGTGCCGCCCAAGGGCGCGCCCAACGTTCTGCTCATCATGACCGACGACCAGGGCTATGGCGTGCCTGGCACCTTCGGTGGTGTCATCCCGACACCGGCGCTCGATCGCATAGCCGCCGCGGGTCTGCGGTACACGGAATTCAACTCAACCGCTCTCTGCTCGCCGACGCGAGCGGCGTTGATCACGGGGCGTAACCATCACTCGGTGGGTTTCGGCGTGATCACGGAGATTTCGACAGGCTACCCGGGATACAACTCGATCATCGGTCCGGAGAACGCGACCATCGGCCGGATCCTCGAAGACAACGGTTATGCCACCTCGTGGTTCGGCAAGGACCACAACACGCCCGAATTCCAGGTCGGCGTGTCGGGCCCCTTCGACCAATGGCCGTCGGGGATGGGCTTCCAGTACTTCTACGGCTTCCTGGGCGGTGAGACTGATCAGTGGACGCCGTACCTGTGGCGTGATCACACGCAGATCTTCCCGTGGATTGGGAAGCCCGGCTACAACCTCACCACCGACCTGGCGGACGAGGCGATCAAGTACATGAAACAACTTAACGCGGGAGCGCCCGGCCAGCCGTTTTTCCTCTACTACGTCCCAGGGGGGACTCACGCACCGCACCAGCCGACGCAAGAGTGGATTGATAAGTTCAAGGGCAAGTTCGACATGGGTTGGAACGAACTGCGCAATCAGATTTTTGCCAATCAAAAAAAGTTAGGAGTGATTCCCGCCAATGCGAAACTCACGCCTTGGCCCGACGATATCCTTAAGAAGTGGGATGACCTAAGCCCCGACGAGAAGAAGCTTTTCGCCCGGCAGGCGGAAGTGTTCGCAGCATATGTGGCCTATACCGATCACGAGATCGGCCGGGTCATCCAAGAGGTCGCAGATGAGGGCAAACTCGACAACACGCTGATCATTTACATCGATGGTGACAACGGAAGCAGCCCCGAAGGGACGACCGTCGGCACTCCCAACGACTGGACCGCGTACAACGGCATCCTCGATGTCCCGATTGCCGATCAGATGAAGTTTTACGACGGCTGGGGCGGGCCTCAGACGCACGCCCATCAGGCGGTCGGATGGGCGTGGGCCTTCGACACTCCGTTCAAGTACACGAAGCAGGTCGCGTCGCACTTTGGCGGCACGCGGCAGGGCCTCGCGATCTCATGGCCTGGGCACATCGACGACCCCGGCGGGATCCGTCCCCAGTTCCACCACATCATCGACATCGTGCCTACGATTCTGGAAGCGACGGGTATCAAAGCGCCGCAGCTGGTGGACGGTATCAAGCAAAAGCCGATCGAAGGGGTGAGCATGGCGTATACCTTCAAGAAGGCGAACGCCGATGCGCCAACGACCCACCACACCCAGTACTTCGAGATGATCGCCAACCGGGGCATCTGGCACGACGGCTGGTACGCCAATACGCATCCGCCAGTTCCGCCATGGATACTGAACGCGCCGATGCCCGGGGTGAATGACTACAAGTGGGAGCTGTACAACCTGACCGAGGACTACTCGCAGGACAACGATCTGTCGGCGAAAATGCCTGACAAGCTCAAGGAAATGCAGGCACTATTCGTCCAGGAGGCCGCCAAGTACCAGGTGCTTCCGCTCAACAATCAACAGTTCCAACGTGCGATCACGCCTCGACCGAGCCTGACAGCCGGCAGGACCGAGTTCACCTATTCAGGCGTAGTACCAGGAATTGACCTCGGAAACGCACCGAGCATTCTCAACAAGTCATACACGATTACGGCGGATGTCGAGGTGCCAGATGGCGGTGGCGATGGGATGATTGCCACCGAGGGCGGCCGCTTCGGCGGGTTCGGGCTGTACATACTCAAGGGCAAGCCGGTATTCGACTACAACGCCCTCGAGCTAGGGCAGTTCCATTGGCAAGATCCGCAGCCACTCTCCGCGGGCAAGCATACGATCGTGTTCGATTTCACGTACGACGGCCCCGGCGTCGCGAAGGGCGGCACGGGTGTGCTGAAGGTCGACGGGCAGGTGGTCAACACCCAGAAGATGGCGCGCACGATCCCATTCGTGATGCCGGTTGACGAGACCTTCGACGTAGGTTTGGACACTCGCACGTCGGTGAACGAGCAGGATTACCAGGTCCCGTTCGCCTTCAATGGCACTATCGACAAACTGACTTTCCATCTGGGGCCGGACCAGTTGACGGATCAGGAGCGCGAACAGATTCGCCTGGCGCAGATTCGGGGAGACTAGAGGGCTGGCAGTAACAAGCAAGACTCACGCGTCGGCGTACGAAAACACGCGGGCGTCCCATCGTGGAGGACGCCCGCGACTTGCCAGTGAAAACCGAAGGATCAGGAAAGGTCCCTAACGCGGAGAAATTAAGTTGAAGCGGAACCAACGACGAAACGACGCCACCGAAAGAGGAAATACTATGTACTTGAAAATGCTTAGTCGAACGTATCTGTTGCTAGCGTTCGTGGGACTCGGATGCGCTGGGGCGCAGGTTACGCAGCAAAGTTCAGCCGCCCCGATCACAGCCAGCGCTCCCACCGCAGTTGTCGTTTATCCGTTTGCGGTGAATTCTTCCGATGTCTCCCTTAACTCTAGTATCTTCCAGGTCGCCTACAGGAATATGACTGATGCCAACCAGACTCAAGAACAAGTCCAGATCGCCCGCCAGACGGCGCAAAACATCTGCGTCCAGGTCGCGGCTAACCTTACTCAAAAAGGCATTACCACCACTTGTCTGCAGCGCGGCGTGCCTCCTACCGGCAACAATGTCCTTATACTGGACGGCCAGTTCACCGACATAAGCGAAGGGAACCGGCTACGTCGAATGGTGATCGGTCTTGGCGCAGGCGCGTCGAAGGTCGACACCGTTGTCCAGGTTGTTCAGAAGACTCCTCAAGGCTCGAGTGAAATCATAGATTTCGCCACCAGCGCCGACAGTGGCTATATGCCAGGAGCAGGAATTACCGGACCTGCAGGCGCAGCCGCTGGCGGTGCCGCAGCAGCCGCATCGCTCGGCGTCAATATAGCAGCAGGCGGTGTGAAGAACGTTACGTCTTCGACCGGCTATTTGGTGGACAAGACGACCGATCAGATCGTTCAGCAGTTAGTCAACTACTACAATCGACAGGGATGGCAGTCCTGATCGTGTTTTGAATGATGGTCGCATCACGACGGCTGAGTTCGCGACGATGTACTTGTGCGAAAGATTCAACTATTGGCGAGGCCCAAGGTCCAATTGAACCTGCTTGCGCACTTCGATGAGGATGTAGACATAGTCTGTAGGCGACCAACGAAATTCATGCAAAATCAATTATTACGCTTTCTGTCGATAGCTGCCGCTTTTCTCATGGTTTCGTTCTCGACTCCGAGCCGCGGGCAAGAGCCCGCGCAGAGCGGCGAGTCTCCGGAATACGCACTCGCTTTGCAACGAGGCACTCAAGCAGTCATCTGGGGACTCCCAGCGGTGAGCATGATTGACGTGCGGAAGAGCGCAGAACGCCAGCTTGGCGCCACCTACAACGATATCATCTACTTCTCGAAACCGATGGTCTCGCGCCATGGATTCCTGACCGCGAACAACGACGTTCCGTATGCGGTCACGTTGTTGAGTACAACCGATGGGCCCGTTGTCCTCGACGTCCCGCCAGCATCTGACAAGGCGCTATATTACGGCAGCGCGATCGATGCCTGGCAGGTGCCCATAGTCGACGTTGGTCCCGAGGGGGAGGATCGCGGAAAGGGCGGCAAGTACCTTTTCTTACCACCGGGATTCAAGGGGGCGGTACCCAGCGGCTACCTCACGCAGCGCCCAAAGACCTTCCATATCTACGTGGCTCTGCGACCCGTGGCGATAAACGGCGGCACCTTGGAAGAGGCCGTGGAATACGCAAAGCGGCTCAGAGCATACCCGTTGTCGCAAGCCGGTGATCCTCCGCCGAGTCGCTACATCGACGCATATCCGAAGACTTGGGATACCCTGCCCAAATACGACATGAGCTACTTCGAGGGCATCGCGACGCTAGTAAATGAAGAACCGGTCCAGGCGAAAGATCTCGTGATGATGGGCATGCTGTCCAGCATCGGCATCGAGAAGGGCAAGACGTTCAAACCTGAAGGCGATACGGCGCGAGCACTCAAACAGTCGGTCAAGCTTGGGTACGACATAATGATGGATTACTTCGTGACTCCCGGAAAAGCGTTGGTTCCCTGGTGGCCCGGCGGGCATTGGCAGGGCCCCAATCTTTCCCGTCAACAGGCCGAGGAGGGCTTTCCGTTCGTGACCGATACCGAACTATTGCTCGACCAGCGCGCCGGTTTGTACTTCTGGGCCACATTCGCGCCGAAGCACTTGGGGAAGGGCAGCTTCTATCTGATGGGGTTGCGTGACAAGAGCGGTGCGATGCTCAACGGGACTTCGCTTTACCGCCTGCACATCCCCAAGGATGTACCCGCGAGGCAATTCTGGTCGGCCATCGTTTACAGCGTAAGGACAGCCGGGTTCATTCCCAACGCTAGCAAAGTCGGCATTGGGTCCCTCAACAAAGCGGGTCTCAAGCAGAACGATGATGGAACAATCGACCTCTACTTCGGCCCCGCCGCGCCGCAAGGTATGGAGTCCAACTGGCTTCCCACCGGCGAAGACTTCTTCCTGATCTTTCGTCTCTATGGGCCCGAGCCGGCGTTGTTCCAAAAGACGTGGACCCTGCCGGACGTGGAAAAGGTGCAGTGAAGACGTATCGCAAAGTGTTCGGAGCGGTCACCAGCCGCAGTACATGCCGAATCAAAGGCGATGATCCGCGGACCTAGCAAAATCGCGCCCGGATAGGTTTTGCCAGATTCTGCGGATTCGGGCCACCGGGAGCGTTCTCCGGGTCCGCGGGCGATCGCAAATCGCGCGCACACGCGCGGATTTCGAGCGATTCTCCGCCATGTCCGAAACCCCGGAGACTGAGGTGTGGAGCAGAAGGGATTTGAACCCTCGACCCCTACGTTGCGAACGTAGTGCTCTCCCAGCTGAGCTACTGCCCCATCCGGTGTGGCGAGACGCGATTACTATTGTGAGATAACTGACTTCAGGTAGGCTCGCAACCGGTCGGCCAGGTCGGGGCGTTTCAAACCGAAGCCGATTTGCGCCGAGATGAAGCCGACCCGATCGCCGAGGTCGTAGCGGACGCCCTCGAATTCGTAACCATAAATTTTTCGCCGTGCGGTCAGCGCCATCAACGCGTCGGTCAACTGGATTTCGCCGCCCGCGCCTGGCTTGCCCGCCGCGAGCAATTCGAAAATGTCGGGCGTCAGCACGTAGCGCCCCATGATTGCGAATTCGCTCGGCGCTTTTTCAGGCGCGGGCTTCTCGACCATCCCGCGCAGTTCGTAGGTGCGCTCGCCGGCGGCTTGCGCATCGACGATGCCGTACTTCGAGATCTCGCTGCGCGCGACCTTGAGCAGCGCGACCACCGGCGCGTCGCGCGTCTCGGCCACGTCGAGCAGCTGGCGCAGGCACGGCCGCGGGCAATCGAAAATGTCGTCGGGGAGCATCACGGCGAACGGTTGGTTGCCGACCGCCTCGCGCGCTTGCAGCACCGCGTGACCGAGGCCGAGCGGATGCCGTTGTTCGGCGACCGTAATCCGCGCGGGATTATTGCTCCGCCGGATTAGTTCGAGGATGTCGCGCTTGCCACGTTCTTCGAGATGGCGTTCGAGCTCGAGGTTGGGCTTGAAGTGATCGACGACGGTCGTTTTGCCGGGGCTGACGACCAGCACGATTTCCGTGATACCTGAGGCGACTGCTTCCTCGACGACGACCTGGATCGCCGGCGTGTCGACAACCGGCAGCAATTCCTTGGGGATGACCTTCGACGACGGGAGCATCCGCGTGCCCATGCCGGCCGCGAGGATGACAGCCTTTTTAACTTTCATGACGGTGCGGTTTTCCGGTTAGTGGCGCGCTCAGATTTTCGACTCGCGCACTTCTTGCGCGGATTTGCATGCGATGCAGAGGGTGGTGACCGGGCGTGCCTTCAGCCGCTCGATTCCGATTTCGCCGCCGCATTCTTCGCATTGCCCGTAGGAGCCGTCTTCGATCCGCGTGAATGCTTCGCCGATTTTTGTCAGCAGCTTGCGCTCGCGATCGCGCATCCGCAGCAGAAAGTTGCGATCCGACTCGAGCGCGGCGCGGTCGGTCGGGTCCGCCGGGGCCTCATCCGAGACGTGATTCATGGTGCCGACCGCGCGTTCCGCTTCATTGAGAATGTCGCGCTTGCGGCCTTCGAGCAATTTTCTGAAGAGTTTGAGGTCTCTTTGCCTCACGGTTGAACTATCTCACCCAAGCCGATTTTTTATTCTATAGACGCCCTGCTACCATGTAAAGATTCCGCGATGAAAACGGCTTACTTCGACGCGTTCTCCGGCCTCAGTGGCGACATGATCGTCGGCGCAATCCTCGATTGCGGCGCCGACTTCGGCGAGTTCGAGCGCGCGATCAAGGCGCTGCCGATCGCGGGCTATCGTCTCTCGACCCGGCGCAAAGTTTTGAGCGGCATTTCCGCGCTCAAGTTCGACGTCGCGGTGACCGAGCCGCAGCCGGAGCGCCACTTCGGTGAGATTCGCGCGCTGATCGACGCGTCGCTGCTGGCCGCCACGGTACGGCATCGTGCGATCTCGATCTTCGAGATGCTCGCGCAAGCGGAAGCGAAGATTCACAACACGACGCCCGACCATGTTCACTTTCACGAAGTGGGCGCGGTCGATTCGATCATCGATATTGTCGGCACGGCGTGGGGACTCGAGCAGCTCGGCGTCGGCGACGTGATTGTCTCGCCGCTGCCGATGGGCAACGGGTTCGCGCGGTCGCAGCACGGAGTTATTCCAGTGCCGGCGCCGGCAACGGCGGAGCTGCTGTCAGGATTCCCGCTGAAGATCGGCGACGGCGCGCACGAGATGGTCACGCCGACGGGCGCGGCGGTGGTCCGTGCGCTCGCGCGTCCTGCCGCACTCCCGCTCGCGTTTGAAGTCGAGAAAATCGGCTACGGCGCGGGTGCGCGCGAACTGGAAGATCGCCCCAACGTCCTGCGCCTGATGCTCGGGCACGAGCGCGCCGCATTCGACGGCGACGACATGCTCGAGATCTCCGCGAACATCGATGATCTCAGTCCGCAGATCTATGACCACTTGATGCAGCGCCTTTTCGCCGCCGGTGCGCGTGACGTGACGCTCACGCCGACGATGATGAAGAAGAGCCGCCCGGCGGTGACGCTTGGAGTGATCGCCGAGGCCGCGAATCGCGACGCGCTCGCAGAGATTATTTTCGCGGAGACCTCGACCATCGGTCTGCGGTTTCACGCGGTCGGGCGCCTGAAATTGCATCGCGAGATTCACGAGGTCGAGACGCGATGGGGCAGGGTGCGGGTCAAGACCTCGGGTGCCAATGGCGGCGCGCCGACGACGATCTCGCCGGAATACGACGACTGCCGGCGAATCGCCGCGGAGCACAAAGTGCCGCTGCGCGTCGTGATGGACGAAGCGCGGGACGCCGCACGAAAGCCGGCATCGCTTTCCTAAAAGAAATGATTTCAGAACGGCTGCACATCAACGAGATTTTTTACAGCATCCAGGGCGAATCCACGCACGCGGGCCGGCCATGCGTGTTCGTGCGGCTCACCGGATGCAACCTGCGATGCAAATGGTGCGACACCGAGTACGCATTCTACGAAGGCAAGCGCATGCCGATTGCCGAAGTCGCCGAAATAATTCGCGGCTACCGATGCGACCTCGTCGAAGTGACCGGCGGCGAACCGCTGCTGCAAGAGGGCGTGTATCCGCTGACGCATGCGATGCTCGAATCCGGCGCGACCGTGATGATCGAGACGTCGGGGGCGGTTGACGTCAGCAAGCTCGATGCTCGCGTCATAAAGATTATGGACCTGAAATGTCCGGGCAGCGGCGAATGCGAGCGAAATCTCTGGAGCAACCTCGAGCATCTGACGATGCGCGACGAGATCAAATTCGTCGTCGCCGATCGCACAGATTACGAATGGGCCCGGGACGCGATCGTCACGCGCGGCCTCGCGCGACGTGCGGGCGCATTACTGCTGAGTCCCGTGTTCGGAAAACTGGAACCGGCAGCACTCGCGTCGTGGATGCTCGAAGATCGCTTGCCGGCGCGAATGCAATTGCAAATGCACAAACAGATCTGGCCCGGCATTTCGCGCGGCGTGTAATTCGCGCAGCTCAATTGGACTCGGCAAATATCCGCAGGCGCTCGAACCAGATCAGCTTGTCCTTGAATCCCGGATAGCTCGCATTCAGTCCGCTGGGATTCGGCAGCACGAACACCCGCGCGCCAAATATTTCCTCATGCTTGGCGCCCGCACCCTCGCCCTGCATCACCCCGAAGAAGCGGCGGTAGATGCTCACGCCGACGAATGCCACCACTCGCGGCCGCACTCGTTGAATCTTCCGCGCGAGGATTCGCTGACCCGCGATCATCTCGGCAGTGCTCAGTTCGGAAGCTGCTCGCGTGGCCCGCGCACAGAGGTTGGTCAGCGCCAAATCGAATTCCACTAGCCGCGCATCGTCCTCGCAGGTGAGGGCCTCGGGCACGATCTTAGCTGCATAGAGCAGCCGCCAGAACGGATTACCCGGGCTCGCAAAATGATGCCCCATCTGCTCGGAGCGAAGACTCGGATTGATCCCGACGAACAGGATTCGCGGCCGCGGCTTCAGGATGTCGCGAAGTTTTGGCATCCGCCGAATACTGGCATCTTCGCAATCCTCGCGCCGCCTTGACCCGCCGCACGCGCTGCCGTAGCACAGTTGAAGATCGCAGGAGTACTCTCCCAATGACGACACCCCACATGGAAAACGCAACCGCCAGCAGTCCCGACTACGTCAGCGGCGTGCTCAACTACCTCGCCGACAAAGACCAACATCCCGTGAGCTACAACTTCAAGCCGCCGCCGGGCGTTCCCGCGCGGACGGGCGCCTACGCCAGGTTCACCGTGCTGATTCACAGCGCCCGCGCGATCATGAGCGAGCTGTCTCTAGACCGCCAAGGCTTTGCGGTTACGCGTCAGCAATCGGCAGTCGCAAATTTTTACGACGCCGAGGAAGTACGCAAAGTCTATTACCCCGAAGTCGAGCGGATGGTCCGCGAATTTACCGGCGCGGTCAAAGTGCATGTGTTCGACCATAATGTCCGCTCGCGACCGATGGCGAAGCGGCGCGAGAATGGCGCGCAGGAGCCGGTCAAGGTGGCGCACAATGACTACACGCTCAAGTCAGGGCCGCAGCGTGTGCGCGATCTTCTGCCGGAGCAGGCCGACGCGCTACTCAAGAATCGTTTCGCGGTGATCAACGTCTGGCGTCCAATTCGCGGACCAGTGCAGGAGTCGCCGCTCGCCGTGTGCGATGCGCAAAGCATGGTACAGGACGACTTCGTCAAGCACATACTCAAGTACCGCGATCGCGACGGCGAGGTTTACTCAGTTGCGTACAACCCGAATCATCGATGGTACTACATTCCGAATCAGCAAAAGGAAGAAGTACTATTGCTGAAGTGCTACGACTCTGACGGGCGCCGCGCGCGCTTCACCGCGCATTCCGCGTTCGAAGATCCGTCGAGCCCGCCCGACGCGGCGCCGCGCGAAAGCGTCGAGGTGAGGACACTGGTCTTCTTTGCTCCGGAAGCGGCCGCCTGACGCCGCACCCAAGGATCGCTCATGGAATATCGCAATCTTGGCAATTCGGGACTCAAGGTTTCGGCCGTCGGCCTTGGATGCAACAACTTCGGCATGCGATGCGACGCGGAACAGACCCGCGCCGTCGTGCATAAGGCTCTCGACGAAGGTATCACGCTGTTCGACACCGCGGACATCTACGGCAATCGCGGGGGCTCCGAAGAGTTGCTCGGCAAGGCGCTCGGCGACCGTCGTCGCGAGACAATCGTCGCTACCAAATTCGCAATGGCGATGGGCGACGGTCCCTACATGAAAGGCGGATCGTACCGCTACGTCATCGCGGCGGCGGAGGCGAGTCTCAAACGACTCGGCACCGACTATATCGACCTGTATCAGATTCATCAGCCGGACCCAGAGACGCCGCAGCATGAAACACTCGAAGCGCTGAACGATCTCGTTCGCGCCGGCAAGGTCCGCTATATCGGGCACAGTAATTTCGCCGCGTGGCAGACTGTCGATGCGCACTGGATCTCGCGCAGCCGCGGACTCGCCTCGTACATTTCTGCGCAGAACCAGTACAACCTGCTCGACCGCCGCATCGAACGCGAGCTGATTCCCGCGTGCCGCGAGTTCGGAGTAGGTATCCTGCCTTACTTCCCGCTTGCTAGCGGATTTCTCACCGGAAAATACAAGCGCGGCGCCGAGCCGCCAAAAGGCACCCGGCTCTCCCTGGTGCAGCGGATGGCGAAGCAGGCGCTCACCGACGAAAACTTCGCGGTGCTCGAGAAGCTCGAGAAGTTCGCGAGCAGCCGCGAGCATACGATGCTTGAGCTCGCGGTCGGATGGCTGGCGTCGCAGCCGCAAGTCTCCAGCGTAATTTCCGGCGCAACCAGTCCCGACCAGGTCACGCAAAACGTAAAAGCCGGCAACTGGAAACTGTCAGCCGAAGAACTCGCCGAAGTGGACAAGCTCACGCGCCGGTAAGCAGGCGTGTCAACGTGGCCTTGTATTACATCATGTGATACAGTTTCACCATGGGTGCGTTGAACGTCAGAATCGATCCGCAGACTGCCGCCTTCCTTGAGCGAGTCGCGCGGGAGCGTGGACTGACCAAGTCCGAAGTGGTGAGACAGGCGCTCGCGACTCTGCAAAAACAAGAAAAGCCAGCCACGCGTCCGTCACTCTCGGTTCGGTTGGCCCATATCATCGGCTCGGGCGACAGTGGCGGGATGCAACTTTCCCAGCGCACCGGCGAACGCTTCACGCAAATGCTGTTGGAAGAACGCAATGCCAAGCGTACTCGTCGACGCCGGACCGCTCGTCGCAGTCATTGATCGCACCGACTCCTACCATCGGCGGTGCGCCGCTGCGCTGGACACTATTCACGATCCGCTCCTCACCGTGTGGCCCGCATTCACGGAAGCGATGCATCTCTTGCGGTATGACTCCAAGAACCAACGCGCATTGTGGGAAATGATTGACGCAGATGGATTGATATTCGCCCACCTCGGTCCCGGCGATTTGCCCCGGATGCGGGAGCTGATGTGGAAGTACCGCGACCTGCCGATGGACCTCGCCGACGCGGCATTGGTGCGTGTCGCTGAGCGTGACAATATTCGGCGCGTTTTTACCGTTGACCGCCAAGACTTCGAAATTTATCGACCACATCGCTTCGGACGGTTCGAAATCCTTCCCTGAACGCACCGCTCCTGCTTTCGCTAATCGTTCGCTCCGTTCCCTTCATTTGAACCACCCGTTCAGGGGTTTTTAACGCCTTAGGGGTGAAGGCGTTGTTCCATTAGGAGGCGAACAAAATGACTTCACTGCTGTCCGAGAAACAAATGGCGTCGATTCGCGGTTTCTTCAAGCCGTCGCGCGAAATGGAAGGACTCAATATGTGCCAGCATTGCTTTCTGTCCGAGTTGCCCGGAGTGGTCTTCGGCGTCGTAACCATT
>Ga0210394_10006773_pt1 | contig 12302 bp, 9 predicted proteins | sample IncBWC12MmetaG_FD_160121 | JGI IMG/M metagenome (GOLD analysis project Ga0210394, IMG submission 160121) | Forest soil microbial communities from Barre Woods Harvard Forest LTER site, Petersham, Massachusetts, United States - Inc-BW-C-12-M | ecosystem: Environmental > Terrestrial > Soil >... | reverse complement strand
GCTTCCAGCTCTGCAATCTGAATCGGCGGCACATTCACCGAGGCAATCGCGCACCGCAGCGCCGGGTCGGGCGACGTCCACGACTCCGCCCCCCGCTTCACCATCTCCTTCAAAATGTAGTCCGCAGACTGACGGTGCCGCTTCTCAATTCGCTCCATCCCAATCGAATTCGCAAGCTGCACCGCGGCTCGCAAACCATACAGCGTCGGCACGTTCGAACTCCCGATTTGCTGGAACCGCGCTGCCTTCAGCTTGGGATCGTCCCAGCCTCCCGTAACAATCGTGTTCCACAAACGGTCTTGCACCTCCTCGCGGATGTACAAAAATCCCGTACCTTTCGTCGCCTGCAACCACTTGTGCGGGCTCGACGAGTACATGTCACAACCCAATTCCTTCACATTCAGCTTCATCATGCCAATCACGTGCGCGCCGTCCACCGCGCTCAAAATCCCTTTCGAACGCGCCAGCCCGCAAATCTCTTTCACCGGTAACGCGACGCCTGTCACCGTCGTTATATGACTAAAGAAAATCAATTTCGTGCGCGGCGTAATCGCATCGTTAAAAAGATTCAACACCGCAGCCGCGTTCGGCACCGGCTTGGGCAGTGTCACTTTTTTCACCACGATGCCGTGCCGCTTCGCACGCAGCAAAAATCCCTGCTCGCCGCCCGGATGCTCCTGATCCGTCATCAACACTTCGTCGCCCGCCTTAAAATCCAGTCCATTGCAAATGTAACTGTTCGCCTCCGTCGAATTGCGCACCAGCGAAAGTTCATCGCGCGTGCATCCCACAAATTCCGCCAGCGGATCGCGAAACTCATTCCAAATGCCGTAACCCCAGATCGGATAGTCTTCCGGATCGCTCTGGTCCATCTTCTCCGTGGTGTTGTACCCCTCGAAAATCGCTCGTAGCACCGGCGCCGGTGACGAACCCACCGTCCCATTGTTCAAATACACCTCATCTGCCGGAATCAAAAATTGTTTCCGTATCTCCGTCCAGTACGCTTCTTCGTTCGAATCAAACAACGCCTTATCGGGCAACTGCGCGGGCGCTTGGTCTAATAATTTCGGCCACGAAGGCGTTAGGCTCAGCGCTCCTGCCACCCCGACAGCTCCGCCAAGCGAAGAAAGAAATCCACGGCGATCCAGCATCATGCCCTCCAGGTTCAGTCTGCGCGGATTCTACTCGCCGGCCCGCAAGCGGACAACACATCTTCTCGAAGCCTTTTTCTCCAAATCTTCGAACCAAAGCTTGCGGCTCATCCTCAAGCGGATTAAGGTATTCGCGCACACAATCACAGCTCTCAAGAGGAAGCAAACATGACTTGTTTTCAACCACGGCTAGCGATCGCCGCGTCTTCATTGCTTATTCTCTGTTCCGGGCACCAAGCCGTCGCGCAAGAAACTACCGCGCAACAAACCAGCGGCACCAAGCAATCCGCCGAAGCGCGCCTCAAGGCCGTTGCAAAACCCAAAGCCTCCGGCCCAGCTCAAGAGGTCCTCGACACCCTCTCCGCCACTCACCGTTTCGAACAAACCGCCATTTCCCCCGACGGCAAAAAAGTCGCCTGGGTCGAGGACATCAGCACAAAACGAGGCGTCTCCACCGGCGACACCGTAATTTACGTCGCAGACATCGGCGGCAAAAATCCGCCCAAGCGCATCAGCGCGGCCGTCGCCGACGCCCTCCACGCTGAAGGCAGCGTCGCTTGGTCGCCCGACAGCAAAAAACTGGCCTTTCTCTCCGACGCTGCAAAAGCCGGCCAGCTTCAACTCTACGTGATGGATGCTGCCGGCCCAGCAGGCTCCGCGCGAAAACTCACGCAAGTGAAAGGTTTCCTCTCCACTCCCGACTGGTCGCCCAACGGCAAAACCATCGCCCTCCTCTTCACCGAAAACGCCACGCGCGCCGCAGGCCCGCTCGTCGCCGAAACTCCCGAAACTGGCGAAATCAAAGACTCCTTCTTCGAGCAGCGCCTCGCCCTCGTCGACGTCGCCACCGCCAAGCTCGACCAAATCTCTCCCGCCGACACTTACATCTATGAATACGATTGGTCTCCCGACGGCCTCCGATTCTCCGTTACCGCCGCGCTCGGCAACGGCGACAACAACTGGTACATCGCCGAGCTTTACACTCTCGATGCCGCCACCGGCCTGATGAGATCCATCTACAAGCCGCCGCTTCAAATCGCCAATCCCGCGTGGTCGCCGGACGGCCAGCGCATCGCCTTCATCGGCGGCCTCATGAGCGACGAGCCCAGCGTCGGCGGTGACATCTTCACCATCGCCGCCACCGGTGGCGAAGCCACAAACATCACGCCCGAAATGAAAGCCTCCGCAAGCTGGCTCGTTTGGAATTCGGGAGGCAATATTATTTTCGGCGAATATATCGAAGGCGATTCCGCTATTGCTTCCATCAATCCCGCTGATGGCGCCAAAATGCAATTATTTCGACAGGCTGGTCAACTCACCGCAGGCGCATGGGGCATCAATCTCTCTCTCGCGCGCGATGGAAACAATTCGGCTGTGATCCGCAGTTCTTTCAGCGCCCCTCCCGAAATTTGGACCGGCCCCATCGCCAACTGGACTCAAATCACCCGCCGCAACAAAGACATCAAGCCCGCCTGGGGCGAAGCCAAAAGCCTCCGCATGAAAAACGAAGTCCAAGCCTGGCTCCTGTATCCGCGCGATTTCGATCCCAACAAGAAATATCCAATGGTCGTCCGCGTTCACGGCGGACCTGGCGCGGCCGTCGAATCCGCATGGCCTAGCTCGTCCGATTATTATTCGCCGCTGGCTGGCGCCGGCTATTTTGTCCTGCAACCAAATCCTCGCGGCAGCTTCGGCCAAGGCGAAGCCTTTACGCGCGCCAACGTCAAAGATTTTGGCTACGGCGACTTCAAAGACATCATGGCAGCCGTCGATGTCGCCATCGACTCCGCGCCAATCGATCCTAATCGTCTCGGCATCTGCGGTTGGAGCTACGGCGGCTACATGACCATGTGGGCCGTCACGCAAACCAACCGCTTCAAAGCGGCCATGGCCGGCGCCGGGCTCTCCAACTGGCAAAGCTATTACGGCGAAAATCTAATCGATCAGTGGATGATCCCGTTCTTCGGCAAATCCGTCTACGACGACCCCGAAGTCTACGCCAAAAGCTCCCCAATCAATTTCATCAAAAAAGTCAAAACGCCCACATTAATCCTCGTTGGCGACAGCGACGGTGAAGTACCCGCCCCGCAATCCTACGAATTCTGGCACGCCCTCAAAACGCTAGGCGTCGAAACCCAATTCGTAGTCTACGAACACGAAGGCCACATGTTCGCCAGCCCCAAGCACCGCCGCGACGTTGTCGAACGCACTCTAGCTTGGTTCGACGCCCACCTCCGCTGAGCGAATGTGGAGGGGCTGGCTTTCAAAGGCCGGTCGTTCTCGGCACCAATTACTTTCCTTTCGCATCGCTGTAACCACATAGCCTTCCCGTGCGTCCCACTATGCAATAGCGGGTGTTGGCCGACCTATCCTTACTACGGAACGCTGTGTCGTTGGGCCGGTTGCCGAGTTTTCTCTTTTCACTTCTCGGCAGGGAGCTTAGAATCTTCCCTGTCTCCGGCATCGGCCCAAGGAACAGCAAATAATGATTCGCTTCCTGAAAAATCGCATCCATCGCCGTGTCAACGCAGACCAGTCTTTGGCTCTCGGCACCCTCGAATTCGAATTAATGGAGATTCTCTGGTCCAACGGGGCAAGCAGCGTCCGCGACGTCGTCCCCAGGCTAAGCCGTCCGCTCGCCTACACCACAGTGATGACCACGCTCGACCGTCTCTTCAAAAAGGGCCTTTTGGACCGCCATAAATCCGATCGTGCCTTTGTTTATTCGCCGAGTTTTACCCGTCAGGAATGGGAACGCAGACGAGCGGGGACTTTGGTGGCCGGTTTTCTTTCTGGCCCCAATCCTTCCCGCGAACTCTTGCTTTCTTGCTTGCTCGATGCCGTCGGCGAACATGACGCTTCACTTCTCGATGATCTCGAAAAGAAAATTCGCAGTCGCCGTAAAGAACTCTCGCGGCAGGGGCAGCCATGATTCTCCCCTATCTCTTGAGACTGCTGTGCCTCTGCTTCGCATCTTTCTTTGTTCTGAACGCTGCGTCAGGCTTATTTGTTCGTATCTCGTCCGAATCCGCGATCCGCTTCGCGCATGCAAAGTCTTCCGGTGCCGCCGCCGAGCTTTTGCTAGCCTTGCGCCTGCTTCCATTTGCGCTCGCCGTCCTGTTCGTTGTCGTCCTCTGTGTCCCCAGTTATCTCTGGCTTGAACCCGCGGCCAGTTCCGAGCGTGTTGGCTTGCTTTGTGTCGTGTTCGGGTTTCTCGGGGCCGGAATTTGGCTCGCGTCCATCGCTCGAACCGTTCGTTCTCTAGTCGCTTCCCTGCGTCACAATCGGCTTTGCCGTTTGGCGGGCCAGGAAACACGCCTGCCGGGAAATTCTTCCCCAATCGTGCTCGTCGAAAACGAAGCTCCTCTCCTCGCCTTGTCTGGCTTGCTCCGGCCGCGGCTGCTCATCTCGCGTGGTGTGCTCCGCGTACTCTCCCCGGAAGAGCTCGACGCCGCTTTAGCCCACGAACATGCCCACCGTACTTCTCGCGACAATGCCAAACGTCTGCTGGTCCTTCTCGCGCCAGACATTTTTCCCTTTGTCCGCACGCTTCGCACGCTGGAACACAGCTGGTCAAAATTCGCGGAGTGGGCCGCGGACGATCAAGCCGCTGGTGGAGACTCTCGACGCGCCCTTTCTCTTGCCGCCGCACTGGTTCTTGTCGCCCGCATGGGTTCTGCTCCGCCGTTGCCTTTTCTTTCCACTTCGCTTCTTGCCTGCGACCGAGATCTCTCCGCCCGCGTGGATCGCCTGCTCCACCTCATTCCCATCGCGCGCGTCTACTCAAAACCAATGCCCCATGGGCTCCGCACCGCCGGTTTTTTTCTGGCTGGCTGCCTCGCTGCTTTACTCCTGACGCCTTCGGCTCTCTCCTCCGTTCATGAACTCCTTGAACTTCTTCTTCGCTAACTGACCTATCTAGTTGGCTCGGCCCACCATTCCGTTTTCTTGCACACCTTCGTCTACGACCCGTGGTAGTAGTACCGACCCTCCAGTAGCCTATTGCTCGCCATGAAAACTCTCTTCACGTTAAGCAGATCGCGCCTTGCGCGGAGCATGGAGTGTTTGGCTTTCCTGCTATTGCCGTTCGTATTGCTCGCTCAGAACCCCCGTGGGTCGCTCCGCGGCACGGTTCAAGATACCAGCGGCGCCAGAATTTCTTCCGCTAAGATTGTTGTACAAAAGCCCGAATCCGCTCTCCAGCGCGAAGCCACCACCAACGATCAAGGCGACTTTCGCATCGCCGACCTCGTCCCCGGCACATATCGCGTCGTCGTTTCCGCCAACGGATTTGCCGAAGCTAGTTCGGACGTCAAGGTCATCATCAGTTTCGTTCAGGGAATTACCGTTACTCTGAAACCGCAATCCGTACAGCAGTCTGTAAACGTTCAAGGCCAGGCTTCTTCGATCACCACGCAAGCGATCGATGCGGCTAGCGCCGTGCATCAGACCGCTATTACCAGGCAGGATTTGGACACCATTCCTCTGGCCGCACGCAGCTTCGCGAATATCGCTTACCTGGCTCCTGGCACTGAACCAGTCGAGCCTTCCGATCCTACAAAAGCTCGCATCACCGCAGTTTCCACCGGTGGCAGCTCCGGCCTGAACAACGATCTCTCCGTGGATGGCGCCGACAATACCGATGATTGGATTGGCGGATTCCTCGAGAATTTTTCTCCTGAATCCATTCAGGAATTCGCCGTGCGTACCGCTCAGGAAGACGCCGAGACGGGACGCACAACCGCTGCTTCCATCGTGATCACCACCAGGCGCGGCACGAACCAATGGCACGGCGATGAAGCCTTCTTCGATCGCACCGCCGATCTCAACGCGCGCTTCCCGATTGAGAATCCCGCGCCCAACCCGAAGCAGCCTTTCTCCCGCCAGAATTATATCGGGACACTCGGCGGACCCATCGTCAAAGACAAGCTCTGGTTTTTTTCGTCGCTTGAATACGTCCACGAAAACGCCAGCATCGCTTACAGTCCCGCCAGTCAGGATCAATTCAACGCGTTGGCCTCGCTTGCCGAGCAAGGCTTGGTCACCGTCAACAACACAACGGTCACTTCCATTCCCGTTCCACCGAATGTTGCGGTTCCGTTTCGCGATTACATTGGCATGGCTCGCCTCGACTGGGATCAAAGCGCTGGCTCGCAGTGGTTCTTTCGCACCGCTGTCGATAGCTACATCACTCACAACGCGCTCGTTCAGCAGGCCACGCTTGATTCGACCGGTGCCACGACTCACAACAACTACGTGAGTCTCGTCCTGGGCAACCAGTTCGCATTTAATTCGGACTGGGTCGGTTCGTTCATTTTCGGCTACAGCGGTTTGCATCTCACCCAAACGCGCAATTCCGACCTTGGTTTCGCTCTCGCGTTTCCCTTCAGCTCCACTTCGGCCACCACGTCAGGATTCGAAACCTTTGGCGATCAACAATTCGTCACCGCCATCACCGCGTTTCCAGTACTCCGCAATCAGGAAAAGTACCAGCTTCGCTACGACGTGAGTCATGTTTCCGGCGCGCACGCGCCGCGCTTCGGCATTAATTTCATTCATGAGCCGGTGATGAGCGGCGCGCTCACCGCAAACGCGGAGAATCTGGTGGCCCTTGTCCTCAATCCCACCGACTACACCGCGAACGCCGCCAGCGAACAACAATTCTCCAACGATCTGACGGTGTGTTCAGCAACGCCGTCGCCGAATATCACTCCCGGCACGACGTGTACGGCCACTCCCGTGGGCGACGGCAGCTTCTCGCAAAATGTGCAGCGCCTCGGCCTCTACGCCGAAGATTCCTGGCGCGTCACGCGAAATCTGACCGTCAACTACGGACTGCGCTACGACACTACATTTGGATTGTTCATCGCTTCCGGCCATGACCAGAGTTTCAATCCGGCCCTCGCCGGAAACGGCATCATCACTGGCATTCCTCACGATTATCGCAAAGCGTTCGCGCCGCGGTTGGGAGTCGCCTACGGCCTTGGCTCGTCGGGAAAAACTGTTCTGCGCGGCGGCGTCGGACTGTATTACAACGACCTCGCGCAAAACGGCTGGGTGGAAGCGTTCAACGCGGTGAACAATTTCAACATCCAAAACGCATCGGGGCCGCCGTCATTGATTGATCCGAATTACCACACGCCGTATGCGTTGCACGCGACGGCGGGCGTTCAGCATGCGTTCAATGCAAACTGGATTTTGAGCGCGGATTACACTCTTGAAACAGGCATGCACGGCTATCGGCGCTACGATTATGCGAGTGGAATTTCCGTATTTCGAAGCGACAATCGCTCCAGCTACAAAGCGCTTGCCCTGCACTTGCAAGGGAATGTTGCGAAGCGCCTGAGCCTCGTCGCCAACTACACTCTCTCTTCCGCAAAAACCTGGGGCTGCGTTTTGGGCGAACTCTTCGATTACGTCAACGGCGTTTGCGATACTTCCAATCCGTTTGGCCCCGGCGACTACGGACCGTCTGGAGAAGACGTCACTCACCGCGCGGTGCTTGCGGGAACTTTCTACACTCCGGGCGGTTTCGTGGTAACCACTTTGATTCAGGCGGAAAGCGCGCGGCCATTTGTCATCACCACGGCGGACAACAGCGCGCGAATTTCCGTGAACGGAGTACCAACTTCGCTCGATGAATTCCGCGGAACGCCGTATATTCAGGCCGATTTACGCGTCACCCGGCCGTTCCGTGTTCACGAAAACTGGAACGTCTCGCCATTCGTCGAATTCTTCAACCTTTTCAACCGGAACAATCCTGGCGCGAACTTTGTGACCAACGTCGCCGCGTTGCCGGTTCCTGCGGCGCAAGCAGCGTCCGGCAATGTGACTGACATTTGCACGAACCCGGATTGCACGACTACGACACCAGTGACGCGGCTGAGCCAGTTGGCCATTCCGGCTGGCGGGCTTGGCGATTTCTTTGGCCCCGGCACTACCGTCGGCATTCCCTTTGCCGCCCAGGTCGGCGTGCGCTTCACCTTCTGATCGTTGCCAACTTAAAATCGCGGCACAGAAGGTGAAGCGCAACGTGGGATGGCACGCCGCGCCGCAGAAGCAAGAGCGCCAAAAATCAGCGAACTGCAACAACTAAAAACTATAAAACAATTGCGTGACCGCGAACACGATTACAGCGATTCGCGGTTGCGCAGGCCATGGATCCGCAATTCGATGAGGTCGTCGATGGTCGGATCCTTGTATCCGTGTTCGCGGACTTCTTTCACGAAATTGGCGTCGACGCCGTGAATGCGCATAGCGACCAATTGATCGGGCGAAATCTTCGAGTAGCCCGCTTCCTTCATGCTCCTCACAAATTCAGGGCTGACACCGTGAATGCGGAAAGCTACCAGGTCGTCTGACGAAATATTTTTCTCGACGAGCTTTTGAATGTCTTCGGTGAACTCGGGACTTACTCCGTGAATGCGGAAGGCGACGAGCTGCTCGACGGGAAGTTTGCGGCCCATCAGCGTGGTCATGGACTTGACGAATTCGGGGCTGGCGCCGTGGATGCGCATGGCTACGAGATCGTCCGCTGAGACGTCTTTCGAGACGGACTCGCGCACTTCGCGGACGAAATCGGGGGAGACGCCATGGATGCGGAAGGCGACGAGTTCGTCGACAGAGAATCTCTTGCCGAGCAGCGCGTTGATTTCTTTTGTGAACTCCGGGCTGACTCCATGAATGCGCATGGCGACGAGGTTATCGGGAGACGGCTTTTCCGGAAGAAGCTCGATCATGGCGCGCGCGAATTCGGGGCTCACTCCGTGAATGCGGAAAGCCATGAGTTCGTCGGTGCTGAGATTTTTGTAGCCGATTTCGTTCATGTCCTTGACGAACTGGCGGGAGACGTCATGAATCGCGAAGGCGAAGAGCTGCTCCTGGTCCAAGCCGGAGTAGCCGAGCGATTTCATCCCTTGGATGTATTCGGCGCTCGAGGCAAAGCTGAACTTGCCGCTCCCTTCGCCGTTGTGGAAGCGGCCGTCAAAACTCATGATTCCGGCATCGCGGCGCAGCTCGAAATGAACCGGCGAGTCTTTCGCGGCGGCAATGTTCGCATCTAGGCCCGCGAAGTCACTGACTTTGTGCGTGTTGCCCCAAGTCTGGTGATGGCCCCAGCTGGAGCGCTGGACTTCGAGATCGAGGCAGGCCGTGTCCCCGTGCGACATGAACTTTGCCGACCAGTCACCCACAATCGGGCCGTCGGCGGCGCTTCGCGAGACGCGCGTGGTCAGAATTCCGGTCATCAAGATTGCCGCTGCGAGCCACATCGTGAACTTACGCATGGATTTCACCTCTGCACCTGTGAAGACGTGCGAGATGGACGTTTGTTCCATGGAGGAAAGGCGAGGTAGAGAAGTAACGAAATAGCGAGGTAATGACAACCCCCCGAACGGCAACGGTGGTTCTTGGCTTTGGGGGTGGGCCCCCCTCCCCCTTTTTTTGTAACTGCACATTCTAAAGGGTTTTAAGGGTGATTTGGACGTTGACACAGTAAAGGAGAATAGCACAACATGAGACTCCGTGACGGGGCAGCAAAAACTAATTGGGTGTTTGTGTGGAAGTTGGGGGTTTTGGAGCCATTGCCACTCGCTGTGCTCCCTGCAACGACACGAACAGTGCAAAGCTATTCTTTGCCGCGCCTCTCCAGTGGAATCGACAGTTTTCCATACTCGTCTCCGTCCACTCATAATCGCCGCCGGAATAGAAAAAATCGCAATTTTTCAGGCGGCAACGGATGAACACGACTTCATCTAAGTTAAAACTCTGATCGTTTAGAGTTTTGTCCTCATACACTTTTATTTCGTTTCGCATATTGACCTCCGCGCAAGGCGAGGTTGTTATTTCTTGGGCTGCATGGCTACGGTGACCTGCTCTAATGTTTTTGCGGGCCGAAGTTTCCCGAACACTTCCTCATACTTAGCCACGGCTTGAAGAATAGCGTCTGCCACGCTCTTGGCAAATTCGGGACTCATAGCAACGGACAGTTTTGGGGAGACTAGCGTCTCTGCCATCACCAATGCGGTAGGATCGGGGTTGACTACGATTCTCTTGGAGCTCGCCTCCGCGAGGTAGAGCCTAAGATCACTAAAAGAGACCGTGACGTTCGCAATGTTACAATAAATCGTCGGTACGCCATCCGTAAGATATGATGTTTTGTCAGGGTTTTCGTTTTCCATCGTCATTTCTCCCGCTACTGGAGAGCAAACTGAGAATTGTTCGCTCCGGGATTGCTCATATAAATTGGTAGATTGGCGGCCTCATCCGGTGTGCGTATATAACTTTGGGTGGATTCTTGTGCTATCTGGTCAAGCAAACTGCCATGCGTGGCACTGACATTGACTGTCCATAAAATCGTGTCCGCAGGGACCGTGATCGTCCGTGCTTGAGATGCGGGCAAAGACAAGAAAGCACCGGATTCTTTTTCCTCATTGTAGTTGGGTACGGCGAGAGAATCGCTGGAAAGGCCATTGTCCACGAATGGCGTACCACTGACCCAGTTAATGAGTTGGCTGAATGGGACAAATCTCACGATCAATGCAACATCGAATGCCGCCGCCAATCTCTTTAAGGTAGTAATCGTGGACCTGCCGTATTCGGGAGATTCCAGACGGTGGATTGCGTTTTGATTCATTCCCACCATCGCGCCTAATTCTGTTTGGCTTAGTTCTTTGTGCTCTCTCATCTCCCGAATCTGAAATGCATATCCCTTATCCACATGAGAAGATACAAAACGTTCTCGCGCTTCTTTGCTGCGACTTAGTCGCCTAATCAGGCTCTTTTTCGAATTCAAATTGGTGGGTTGTAGCTTCGTTTCGTCGAAGTTTTCCAAGATTATCTTTTGCGACCCCTTTTCCGTGAGCGTCATTCTTCACCTTCTTGTCGGCTCCATGCAAAAACGTATACGATTGCCGGACACCTTCCGGCCAAAAGCACCCGTATATTCGGTACGTGATGCCATCCGCCTTGAATCGAACCTCTGATATGCTTTCCTCTAAGGGACTGAATCGAGGACGTTTCCATTCCGAAATGGCCGCGTGTTGTAAATATGTGAAGATATCCCGAACTTGATCTTGAGCTTCGTCTGGAAGTCCGTCGAACCATTCCTGGACAAGGCGGTTCCCTAGCGCGGTCTCAAATCCCAAGAAAGTCCAGTTCCAGACCTTGCGCTCTTTCATAAGATACCACAAAAAAGATATACGTCAATAAAGATGTATGCCGCAATATGGAGTGTATATCAATTTTGATGTACAATGCAGTGATGACGGGGCCGTGGCAGAGTGGTCTAATGCGCCGGACTTATAATCCGGTGAAACGTGTTAACGCACGTTCCGAAGGTCCGAATCCTTCCGGCCCCGCCACTATGATAGCATGAGACCATGAAGAAAAAGGCCGTCATGGTCGAAGAAAAGGATTTTGATCGCGTACTCGCGCAACTGGTCAAGATGAAGCCGATACCGATGGAAGAACTGCGAACGCGGGGCCAGAAGGGTTCAAAGTCTCCGGTAATTCCCGCCAGAAAAACGAAGTCTTAATCGTCAGTGTGCTCCCTGACAACACTTTTTGTATTTCTTCCCGCTCCCACATGGACACGGGCTGTTTCTACCCACCTTATTTGAGGAAGCGGGTGCGTTAACTTCAGTGACAAAATCTATTTCTCTTCGGGACGGACAACAGAACGAGAACGTTGTCCGGCCATTATGATGCGTCACTGCAAAATCTCCTAGGCCTATAATGTCCATTCCTATAAGAGCGTCAATCCCGGCGTGCAAGGTCATTTGCGCGACACGCACCATTCCGAACAGGACTTTGTTCGGAAGACCGATGTTGACTAGGTGAGCCGTGGTTGCAAGTTGGCCGCCGCCAACTCCTACGTTTTGGGCACCAATCGAAGCTAAGGCGAGTTCGGAAACAACCTTAGGGGAAACAGCGCTGTGCGTTGCTCCGGTATCGTAGAGAGCCTTGTATTTACGTCCTTGACCTGGTGGCTGCGAAGGAAGAAAAGCGGGGAAGATGTCAACATCACTAGAAGCCATCTCATAAATACCTCAGGAGGATGACGGCGCAAGCAAGCTGCACCATCCCGAGAAAATTCTCTGGGTAGTATTCCCAGCGGATGACCACGCGGCGAAAATTATGAAGCCAGGCAAA
>Ga0210394_10006772_pt1 | contig 12304 bp, 10 predicted proteins | sample IncBWC12MmetaG_FD_160121 | JGI IMG/M metagenome (GOLD analysis project Ga0210394, IMG submission 160121) | Forest soil microbial communities from Barre Woods Harvard Forest LTER site, Petersham, Massachusetts, United States - Inc-BW-C-12-M | ecosystem: Environmental > Terrestrial > Soil >... | reverse complement strand
CGCCCGCTCGCTCCTGGACCCGTTGGCCTTCATCGAGACCGATGTCCGGGGAACGGCGGTCCTGTGCGAGGCGGCACGCGAGTTTCGCCACGAGGTGTTCCTTTTGGTCAGCACCGACGAGGTGTATGGCGAGGTCATGGCAGGGCGCTCGAAAGAGGACGACCCGTTCCGTCCGCGCAGCCCATATTCGGCCTCCAAGGCGGGCGGCGAGCACCTCGCTCATGCTTATGCGGCGAGCTTCGGCCTGCCCTTGCTGGTCACCCGAGGGTCCAACACCTACGGGCCCTACCAGTACCCCGAGAAGCTGATCCCGGTGCTGGTCACCAACGCGATCGACGACCTCCGACTTCCGCTGTACGGCGAGGGCCGGGCGGTACGGGACTATGTCTACGTCGAGGACCACTGCCGCGCGATCGACCTGGTCTTGCACGAGGCGCCTTTGTCACGCGGCGTCTACAACATCGGCACCGGTCGGGAGTCAAGTGGCCTGCAGGTGGCCGACGCCGTGCTCGACATTTTGGGCAAGCCCAAGGGCCTCGTCGAGTTCGTCGCCGACCGGCCCGGCCACGATTACCGCTACGCGGTCGACGTCACGCGCATCACGCAGCTGGGCTGGGAGCCGGCGGTGGATTTTCGCGACGGGCTTTTGAAAACCGCAAAGTGGTACCAGGAGCACGAGGACTGGTGGCGCCCGTTGAAGTCAGGCGAGTACTGGGAGTTCTACAATAAGAACTACCGCCCCAAGAACTAGCGCGGCAACCGGGTCCCGCCGGCCGTTCTCTCTCTCAGCCCGCAAAGAGGCTCGGGGGCATCGGGCGCCAGGCTTCGCCGTCCCACCAGAAATTTGAGTCCTCTGAGCGCTGGGCTGCCGGCGGGACCTCGTTGTCGGCGTTTCGCCAAGCCGCGCCGTCCCACCACCAAACACGGTCTTCCGACATCACAAACGGACCTTCCGTGATTGGCGGCGCCACCGCAGCGGCGCCCGCAACCGCCATGGGAACGGCGATCGCAGGTGGGGTCGCGGCTGATTGCGGCACCGTGATCGAGCTCCCCGACACAAACCCGGGAGGATCCTGCGCCGGGATGGCCTGAAGGGCCGGCCGGCGGCGCGACCAAAAGATGAACCCACCGGCTCCGATCAAGCCGAGGAGGATCAGAACGCCGATGACGAGACCTATGGTCTTGAGGCCTGCAAATGGCGAGGTCGTCACCACCTTGGATTCCGGCCATTGGTCCGGCGGGATCGTGTACGGAGGCGCTGCATCGAACTGCTTCTTGGCCTGTGTCGCGGCGACTGTCCCCAGGTCGTTTTTGCTGGACACGTAGGTCACAAGCAGGATGTCATTGCCCTTGGCGAAAACGAATTCGTCGCCATAGATCTTGTGCACCTTGTCGATCAGCCTGGCGCCGTAATAGGTATCAATGCCCGCGACCGTCAAGGCTTGTGAATAGGTGGGGTCCGCTTTGTCGGCCGTTTCGGACAGCCGCAGCCACGCGGTGGCCCCCTTCGCCCCGGCGAAGACCATGACCGCCTCGACGAAGACGTGTGCGTTGCCCGGGGACGCCCAGGTCCGTCCGAAACCTGATACGAACCCATTTTGGGCCAGCATGCGGGCCGTCGCCGCTGCGTCCGGCGCCGAGGTGAGCTCAGCAAATGTGGCGGCGTCGAACGGTCCTTCGACGATCCCGGGCGCCGCTTTGGGTGCCTCCTTGAAGGTGGTGCCGGGCGGCTTGATCAGGATCCCGTCGAGCCCGGGCGAGGGCGTCGGCGCTGCCAACGCAATCGCTGAGTGAAGAAGCAATATCGCGGCGAGGCCGATACAACAGAGCAGGCGCCTCAAGGGCTCAATCCTACTTGTTCGCACCAAAACGTCCCCCGATTCCGCGCCAGTACCACCTCATGTACCGCGGCAGCCACTGCCATAGCTGGAATCGGCTCTGTCCCGCCGTCCGATCGCGCCACGTCGTCGGCACCTCTGCGACGCGCATGCCAAGGAGGTGTGCCTTAACAGTCAGCTCGATTCCCAGCTCGAAGCCGCCGGTGGATTCGATGGTCACCTGGTTCAGCAGGCGCTTCGAATAGAGGCGGAAGTTGCTGGTGGCATCGTGCACCGGAATCCCCGCGAGCCAGTGGAGCGACAGGCCGGCGGTGCGGGACATCGTCCGCTTGAGCAATGGTCCCCCGAGCTGGTGCCCGCCGCGCATATAACGCGAGCCGGCCACCACGTCCGCGCCGTCCCGCGCCAGCGCATACATCGCGTCGATGTCGCCTGCGTCGTCGGAACCATCACCCATCGTCACCAGGACAAAAGGCGCGCGTGCCGCCACGAGGCCGGACTTGATCGCATTCAAAACGCCGCGCCCAATCGTGTTGCGGTGCGGTTGGAGCTCCGGGATTTCAGCCTGCAGGCGTTTGACGACGGGCACGGTGGTGTCCTCGTCGAAGTCGTACACGACGAGCACCTCCATCGGTCGAGTGCGCGAACGCTCGACGATGCCGCGAAGAGTCGGCACCACGTTCTCGCCCTCGTTGTAGACGGGGATGACGATGCTGAGGGCCGGCGCTCCGGCGCCGGCGTTCAGAGTCGACCTGCTGCGATCTCGTCCCGCACCCAGGGGATGACCTCGTCGAGCATCTGGTCAAGGGACGTCGTGGCCTCAAATCCGAGCAGCTCTCGGGCCTTCCTCACATCCGGGACGCGCCGCTGCACGTCGTGCTCGTAGGGCGGATCCGAGATGAGCTTCAGCGGCTTTTGGGGACCATGTACCTTCAGCCAGATCTGCTCGGCGAGCTCGCGCACCGTCGTCGACTTTGCCGTCGAGAGGTTGAAGGATTCGTTCAGCGCCTTGCCCGACTCCATGGCGAGGCGGATGCCGCGCGCGAGGTCACCCCCGTAGGTGTAGTGCCGGACCTGGCTGCCATCGCCGAGGATGTGGAGCGGGCTTTGGCCTTTGATCACCTTCTGACAGAGATCGGGAACCACGTGGCTCATCGCCAGCTTGACGTTGCCGCTCTTGACCTCGTGGTCGCGCAGGGCGCGCCTTTCGCCGATGCCGACGCAGTTGAACGGCCTCACGATCGTGTACGGAAGCTTGTACTGCTCGTGCGCGCCGCGGGCGAAATATTCGGTCGCCAGCTTTTGAAATCCGTACGTCGACCGCGGGGGAGGGCTCGTCAGCTCGGCGCCTTCCGGGCTGGGAAAGACGTCCGCCGACTCGTACACCATGCTGCTGGAGATCACGGTGATCTTGCGCAGCCTGCCGCCGCGGCTCGCGCTGATCGCCGCATCAAATGTTGCGGCGCTGATCCTCTCGTTCTCAGCGAGGAGGTCATAGGCGAACTCGTGAAAGTACGAGATGCCGCCGATCATCGCCGCGCCGGCGACCAGGTGGTCGCAGCCCATGGCGTGTCTGGTCAGCAACTCGATGTTCTTCGCGTCGCCTTCGACGAGCTGGTATTGGGGGTGGCTGTCGTAGGAGCGCTTGACCGGCCCGTACTTGCTGTAGTTGTCGACGCCGACCACCTCGTAGCCGGCCTCGAGCAACTCCGCTACCAGATAACCGCCGATGAACCCGGCCGCGCCGGTGACCAGAGCCCTCAAAGCCTAATCGGGCCAGTAATCCCCCAGATGTCGATGACGTCGCGACCTTTGAGCTGCAGCTTCTTGTACGCCTTGTGCGGCGCGGCGATGATCAGGATGTCCGAATCCTCGAGCACCCTCTCGACGGGCACAAATGACGGGTCGTGGATAAAGGGGTCGGTGCACAGGACCTGCGCACCCTTGAAGGCGGCAAGCTTGCGCAACTTGTAGCTCAGCGAGGCGCGCGGGTCGTCGGACTCGCCCTTGAACGCCATGCCGAGGATCCCGACCGTCCGCCCGGACAGGGGGTGGCGCGAATTGAGCGTGTCCACTATGTAGTTCGGCAGGCCCTCGTTGATCTGCATCGCGGCCTGGCCCATCGGAAAGTGGTCGGGAGTGAACGCGGAGAGCTGCATCGTGTCCTTCAAAAGGCAGGGTCCGGCGGCGAACCCTGGACCGGGAAGGTCGGCGGCGCGGGGGTAGTCGCGCCTGATCGCGTCAAGGACGTTGTTGTAGTCGACACCTGAGCGGTGCGCGATCTGAAAGAACTGGTTGGCGATCGCGAATTTCATGTAGCGCCACGTGTTGGTGAGGAGCTTGGCGAGCTCGGCCTCGAGCGGAGTGGTCCGTACCACGGTCACGCCGAGCGCTTTGAACAGCTGGTTCGCCTTCTCGAACCCGCGGTCAGTCGTGGCCCCGATCAGCTGGGGCAGGCTGCGCATCTCTTCGAGGGCGTGGCCTTCGGCTATCCGTTCCGGGCAGAACACGACGTCGACGTCGAGGCCGAACGCTTTGAGGCGTCTCTCCACGGTTTCGGTGGTGCCTGGAAAAACCGTGGAGCGCAGGACCACGAGGCAGCCGTCCTTCAGGTGCGGCATCAAGTCATCAAGCACCTTGTCGAACACGCGCACAGATGGATTCATGAACTCATCGATTGGCGTGCCGATGACGAGGATCACGGTGTCGGTCCGCGAGAGCAGGCCCGGGTCGGCCGACAGCACCAGCCGGCCACTGGGTAGCAGCTGCCGAAGAAGCTCTTCTGCGCCGTTTTCGAGGAAGGGAACGTTGCCCGATCGAACCTGCTCGACCTTGGCCGCGTCGATGTCGTCGATCCCCACCCGGTAGCCGCTGTCGGCCAGCGACAACGCGAGCGGAAGTCCGACGTGGCCGCAGCCGCCGACGACGACGACGTCAAGGTGGTCCATGGCCGCCAAATTATGATGGCTCGTTGGTGGCCCCATCCCCGCCTTGAGCAAACCAAAGGTTGCAAAACGCACTCAGGCGGGAGCCGCGGTTCTCCTTGATATGCGCCCGCTCCAGGGCCCGAGCGCCGATCGCGGGATCGGAACCTACGCCGCCGGGCTCCTCGGTGGGCTGATCGCCGAGGGGTTTGACTCTCAGCTCACCCTGCTGCTGGACGCCGACCTGCCCGAGCCCGCGCTGCCGGCCGGCGCCTACAAGCTGGCGGGGTCGCGGCGCCGCTACTCTGGCCAGCTGTCCGCCTATGAGGAGACGGTGGCTCTGGGGGCCGACCTTCGGCGCCTCCAACCGGCCTCCTATCACGCCATCGATCTGCGCCTTCCCGGCAGGTCGCCGTGCCCCCTCGTGGTCACGCTGCACGACCTCATCCCCTGGGCGTTGGGTGGCCCGCGAATGCGTGGTGAGAGGCTTCGATTCTGGCTCGGCAAGCGGCTGCTCAAGCGGGCCGACGCCGTCCTGGCGGTGTCCAAGGCGAGCGCCGCCGATGCAGAACGCCTCGCGGCGGTCGATCCGGGGCGAATCACCGTCGTTTACGAAGCGGCCGATCCGGTCTTCCAGCCCCGCCCAGACGCGGCCGGCCGGATCAAGGCGCGGTGGGGGATCGAGCCCGGCTACCTGCTGTTTGTCGGCGCGCTCGACGCGAGGAAGGACCCAGCCGGCCTGCTGCGCGCTTGGTCGGTGGCCAAAGGCTCCGTGCCGAACCTTCAGCTCGTGTTGGCGGGGGTTCCCGGCCGGCAGGCGCCCCCAGCCATGCCGGGAGCCACCGTCGTTGGACACGTCGACAAAGCCGAGCTGGCCGATCTGTACACGGCGGCCGGGTGCTTGGTGTTTCCCAGCCGCTACGAAGGGTTCGGGTTGCCCTGCCTCGAGGCGATGGCGTGCGGATGCCCGGTGGCCGCCTATCGCAACTCCAGCCTCCCGGAGGTGGTCGATGCGGCCGGCGAGCTGGTCGAGGACGGCGACGCCGGTGCCCTGGGCCAGGCTGCCGCCAAACTGTGCGCCAACCCGGACCGGGCTCGGAAAGCTGGCCTGGAGCGGGCGCGCGCCTTCAGCTGGCGCAAGACGGCACGCCAGACGATCTCCGCCTACGAACGCCTACTGAGATAATCGCCCCGCTTTGTCCAGGGTCGCGGTCATCGGCGCGGGGTATGTCGGCCTGACCACCGCGGCCTGCCTCGCGGATCTCGGCAACGACGTGATCGTGGTCGACAACAACGCCGCCAAGATCGAGCAGCTCAAGCGCCACCACGTGCCTTTTTATGAACCCGGTCTGAGCGAGCTGGTCGAACGGAATTGCAAGGCTGGTCGACTCACCTTCACCACCGCGTACGACGAGGCGGTGCCGGGAGCGGAGTACGCGATCATCGCTGTCAGCACCCCGGAGGGAGAGGGGGGCGAGGCAGACCTGTCATACGTCGAGGCAGCGGCCACGTCGATCGCAGACTGCATGGACGGGCCGTTGGTGGTGGTGAACAAGTCAACGGTGCCCCCGCTGACCGGCGACATGGTCTCCAGGGTCCTGCGGCAGCGCAACGGCAAGCACCGGGCCGAGGTGGTTTCGAACCCCGAGTTCCTCCGCGAGGGTTCAGCCATCCAGGATTTCATGCACCCCGACCGCGTGGTGATCGGCAGCCACGACCCCGTGGCCGCGGCCAAGGTTTCCGAGCTCTACGCTCCGCTCGACGCCCGGATCCTCATCACGCCGAACATCTACACCGCGGAGATGGTCAAGTACGCGTCGAACGCGTTTTTGGCCGCGCGCATCTCCTTCATCAACGAGATCGCCAGGATCTGCGAGCGCGTGGACGCCGACGCCAAGCTCGTGGCCGAGGGCATGGGGCTCGACAAGCGAATCGGGCCGAGCTTCCTGGACGCCGGCATCGGTTACGGCGGCTCGTGTTTCGGCAAGGACGTCAAGGCGCTCGCCGCGCTGGCAGAGCGTTTTGGCTACCATCCCGACCTCCTGAACGCGGTCATGGACATCAACCGGGATCAGCGGATGCTGGCCATCGACAAGCTGCGGGAGTGCCTGGACACGCTGCAGGGCCGGATTGTGGGGCTTCTCGGGCTCGCATTCAAGCCGAACACCGATGACCTTCGCGACGCACCAAGCCTGGACATCGCGAGGGTGCTGATCGCAGCCGGCGCTGAGGTTCGAGCTTACGACCCGGCAGCGATGGGTCAGGCGCGGGTCCTGTTGCCGGACGTCGAATATTCGGCTGATGCGTACGCCCTCGCCGACGGCGCCGACGGCCTGGTGCTGGTGACTGAATGGAACGAGTTCCGGCATCTCGACCTGGCCCGGGTGAAGGCCTCCATGCGCAAGGCGGTGATCGTCGATGGGCGAAACATCTACGACCCGGCGATGATGCGCGGCCTTGGTTTCACGTACCGGGGAATTGGCCGCGACTAAGGGCAGGGCGGTGGTGTCGGGAGGAGCCGGGTTCATCGGCTCTCACCTCTGCGGCGCCCTGCTGGACGCCGGGATGAGCGTGCTGGCGCTCGACAACCTCCTGACGGGGTCGCCGGACAACGTGCGCGACCTGCAAATGCGGCCCGAATTCGAATTTCGCCAGGCCAACGTCAACGACGAGGTGGTGGTCGATGGCGACGTGCGTTACGTCCTCCACTTCGCCTCACCCGCTTCGCCGCCGCAGTACGATGCCAACCCGATCCACACGCTCAAGGTGGGGACGCTCGGGACCATGAACATGCTGGGGCTCGCGCGCGCCAAGGACGCCACGTTCCTTCTCGCCTCGACGTCCGAGGTGTACGGCGACCCGCTGGTGCACCCTCAACCTGAGACCTATTGGGGGAACGTCAACCCGATCGGCCCCCGCGGTTGCTACGACGAGGCGAAGCGATGCGCCGAGGCGTTTGCGATGGCGTACCACAGGGCCCACGACGTCGACACCCGCATCATCCGGATCTTCAACACTCACGGCCCGCGCATGCAGGTGCTTGATGGCAGGGCGGTGCCCAACTTCATGGCGCAGGCGATAAGGGGCGAGCCGTTGACGGTCTATGGCGACGGTTCGCAGACCCGCAGCCTCTGCTACGTCTCAGACCTCGTGCGTGGAGTCCTTGCGGCGCTCGAGCGTGGCGACGCGCTGCCGGTCAACCTCGGCAACCCCGAGGAGGTGACGGTTCTCGAGCTTGCGCAGACCATCATCCGGCTTGCCGCCTCGAAAAGCACGATCGAGTTCCGCGAGCTGCCGGTCGACGATCCGAAGCAGCGCCGCCCGGACATCAGCCACGCTCGAAGTCTCTTGGGCTGGGAGCCCAAGGTGGACCTGGAGGACGGCCTGGGCCGGACCCTGGAATACTTCCGGTCGGTCGTATGACCACACCCGAGCACTTAAAGCAGTACGTCCGCAACGTTCCGGGCTACCCGCAGGCCGGCATCATCTTTCGCGACATCACGCCCTTACTGGCGCACAAAGAGCTGTTCCGCGAGATCGTCGACCTCATGGCCAAGAGCTGGAGCGATCAACCGCCTGATCTTGTGGCCGCCATCGAGGCCCGGGGTTTCATACCCGGCGCCGCCATCGCCGTGAAGCTCAAGGCGGGGTTCGTGCCGATTCGAAAAACGGGCAAGCTCCCGTGGAAAACGATCAGCGAGAGCTATCAGCTCGAGTACGGCGCCGACCAGCTCGAGGTCCACTCGGACGCTGTCGAATCGGGCCAGCGGGTGCTGATCGTCGATGATGTACTGGCGACGGGCGGCACCGCCGCCGCCGCCGTTCGCTTGATGCGCAAGCTTGGTGGCGATGTGATCGGAGTGCAGGTTTTGATCGAGCTCGAGGATCTGGGCGGCAGAAAGCGATTGCCCGATGTGAAAGTGGTCAGCGAGATCGTCTACTAGGTTGAGTCCGTACCTGATCTCCCTCATCCCATAAGGGGACGGCCAGGGAAGAGGGGCGTTATGCAAGTTCAACGATATAAGGAGAGGCGGCGCATTTGAAAGTCAGCTCCAAGGGCAACGACGTCAAAGACTTGAACCTGGCGTTGCCGGGCCAGGACCTCATCGAGTGGGCCGCGCGCGAGATGCCGGTCCTGAGCCTGATCCGCGCACGGTTCTCAAAGGAGAGGCCGCTCAAGGGCTTGAAGCTCGCGGCCTGCCTTCACGTCACCAGCGAGACCGCGAACCTCATGCTGACCCTGAAGGCGGGCGGCGCCGACGTGGTGCTGTGCGCCTCGAACCCGCTGTCCACGAACGATGCAGTCGCCGCGGCGCTCGCGTCGCAACACCAGATCGCGACGTACGCCATCCGCGGCGAGGACAACGACACCTACTACAGTCACATCGAAGCCGTCCTCGATCACCATCCGGTGATGACCATGGATGACGGCGCCGACCTGGTGTCGGTGCTGCACAAGTCGCGCCAGCACCAGCTTGCCGACATCGTCGGCGGCACCGAGGAGACCACGACCGGCGTGGTGAGGCTTCGCGCGATGGCGGAGCGGGGCGTGCTGCGCTACCCGATCGTGGCCGTCAACGAGGCGGACACGAAGCACATGTTCGACAACCGGTACGGCACCGGACAGTCGACCATCGACGGCATCATCCGCGCCACCAACGTGTTGCTCGCCGGCAAGACGTTTGTCATCGCCGGCTACGGCTGGGTCGGTCGCGGCCTGGCGTCCAGGGCCAAGGGACACGGCGCCGACGTGGTCGTCACCGAGGTCGATTCGGTGAAAGCGCTCGAAGCGGCCATGGATGGCTTCCGGGTGATGACGATGGGGGAGGCGGCGCGCGAAGGCGACATCTTCGTCACCGTCACCGGCGACGTGAACGTCATCGACCGCCGGCACTTCGAGTCGATGAAGGACGGCGCGATTCTCGCCAACTCGGGGCATTTCAATTCGGAGATCAACCTCAAGGCGCTGGACGAGATGGCGACGGGCGTGCGCCAGGTCAGGCCGTCGGTGCAGGAGTACAAGCTGGGCGACGGCCGGCGTTTGCACGTGCTCGGCGAGGGCCGGCTGATCAATCTGGCGGCTGCCGAGGGTCACCCGGCGGCGGTGATGGACATGAGCTTTGCCAACCAGGCGTTGTGCGCGGAGTACCTGGCCAAGCATGCGAGCACGCTGGAGAACAAGGTTTACGACGTGCCCGCCGACATCGACGCCGAGGTCGCCCGCCTCAAGCTCAAGGCGATGGGAATCGAGATCGACACGCTCACCGAAGAGCAGCAACGCTACCTAACTTCTTGGGAAGAAGGGACCTGAGCGATCTTCGGGCCAGCTCGGCGCACGTGGGTGCTGGGCGGAGGCGGCGCTAGAGGCGCCGCGCAGGTCGGGGTCCTGAACGGGCTCCTGGAGGCGGGCCTGGAGCCGCCCGTGGCGATCGTCGGGACGAGCGTGGGAGCGTTGAACGGCAGCGCCATCGCTGCCTACCCCTCGCTGGCCGGGATCATGATGCTGCGCGAGGTCTGGCTCTCACGACAGGCCCTCACCGTGTTCCACGCCCATCCGCTCGGAGTCATCCTCTCGGGCCTTCGCCACGACCAGCTCAGCGCCTTCCCCCAGGAAAACGTCCGGCGCCTCATCGACAGGGCGCAGGCGCTGACGGGCATGACGACGTTCGAGCAGCTTCGCGTCCCCCTGGCGGTGGTCGCGACCGACCTCAACGCAGGCAAGCCGGCGGTCTTCCGGTCCGGCATGCTGACCCCGGCGCTGCTGGCGTCGACTGCCATTCCCGGCCTCTTTCCCTCGGTCAAGATCGACGGCCGCGCCCATCTTGACGGCGGCGTCGTCGACAACACGCCGCTCGATATCGCCGTCGAGGACGGGGCGAAGGAGATCCTGGCGATCAGCCTGATGGGAGGTGGCGAGTACGAGGTGGCGCCGCACAGCCTGCCCGAGCTCATCGCCCGCACGTTGCAGCTGTCCCTGCACCACCAGATGCTCGCCGACTACGAAAGGCTGCGGGACCGGGCTCGGATCGTCGTGCTGTGCCCGATCACGGCCCCGACGGCGACGTGGGAGATGAAGCGGGAGCACATCGAGGCGGTGATGGAGTCGTCGCGGGCGGCGACGGCGGATCTCCTGGCCAAGCGAGGCACCAGGGCGCTGCGGCACTCGGGAATCCACTACCTGGATCTGCGCTAGGGCCGGCCACCTCCAGAGCCGACGAATCGGGCACGATGGGCCGGACCTGCGGCCGGGCGCTGCGACCAAAAGTGCCCACATCGTGCACTTGACTCACGCGAACGGGGGAGGGTTTTACACTCTCCACGTCCCAGAGGTATGAACCTGGCGCCTGGGGTCGGGCCCGAACGGTGGTCTGGCTTTGCCGGCGTGGGAGATTCAAAGGAGGACCCATACATGTCCCGGGAGCCGGCATACAGCGTCTTCACCTCGGAGTCGGTCACCGAGGGCCACCCCGACAAGCTCGCCGACCAGATCTCGGACGCCATCCTCGACGCGATCCTGGCCAAGGACCCGCTGGCCCGCGTGGCCTGCGAGGCCGTGGTGACCACTGGCCTCGTAATCGTGGTCGGGGAGATCACCACCGACTGTTACGTCGACATTCCCCGGATCATCCGCCAGACCATCAGGGAGGTCGGCTACACACGCGCCAAGTACGGCTTCGACGCGGAGACGTGCGGCGTCGTCACCAGCATCGACGAGCAGTCGCCCGACATCGCACAGGGGGTCGATGTGGGCGGGGCCGGTGACTCCGGAATGATGTTCGGCTACGCCTGCGACGAGACGCCCGAGCTCATGCCGCTGCCGATCACCCTGGCGCATCGGCTGGCCCGGCGGCTCGCTGAGGTCCGCCGCAACAAGACGCCGACCTACCTCCGGCCGGACGGCAAGGTCCAGGTGACAGTTCGCTACGGTCCTGACGGCAAGCCACTTGGCGTCGACAACGTCGTGCTGTCAGCGCAGCACCACGAAGAGGTCGAGACCGACCAGCTGCGCTCGGACATCACCGAGCACGTGATCGATGCTGTGATCCCGGCGGAGCTGAGAGAGGGCGGCCTGCGCTCCTTCATCAACCCGACCGGCCGTTTCGTCATCGGCGGCCCCGTCGCCGACGCAGGGCTCACCGGGCGCAAGATCATGGTCGACACCTACGGCGGCTACGCCCGTCACGGCGGGGGGTGCTTTTCCGGCAAGGACCCGACCAAGGTCGACCGCGCCGGCGCCTATGGAGCGCGCCACGTGGCCAAGACCATCGTGGCGTCTGGGCTGGCCAAGCGCTGCGAAGTGCAGATCGCATACGCGATCGGCGTCGTCAAGCCGGTGGCGGTTCGCGTCGACACCTTCGGCACTGGGACCGTGCCGGACACCACGCTTTCGACGGCGGTGAGCAAGCTGTTCGATCTGAGCCCCCTGGGGATCATCAAAGAGCTCAACCTGCGGCGACCGCTCTACCGGCAGGCCGCGGTGTACGGCCATTTCGGACGCACGGACATCGATGCCCCGTGGGAATCAACGACGCGGGCAAAGGA
>Ga0210394_10006771_pt1 | contig 12304 bp, 9 predicted proteins | sample IncBWC12MmetaG_FD_160121 | JGI IMG/M metagenome (GOLD analysis project Ga0210394, IMG submission 160121) | Forest soil microbial communities from Barre Woods Harvard Forest LTER site, Petersham, Massachusetts, United States - Inc-BW-C-12-M | ecosystem: Environmental > Terrestrial > Soil >... | reverse complement strand
GGCATCATGATCGTGTATGGAATTTTGCTGCTCGACGGATCGGCGGCAAAAGCGCCGGCGCGCTCCCAGGCCTCGTAGTGGCGGGTTTCCACCTCAGCCGGGCGATAGGTCTTGTCGAGCATCGCCGAACCGTCCCTCGGTCAGTCTTGGGGCAAGCGTTGGCCAACAATCATGCCGAAGAAGCCCGGGCTCGCCGGCGACCCCGGGCGATTTCAAGCGTGATCGCAGAAGCTGCGGCTAAATTAGGGAGATCCGCCGCGATTTGCCAGCGGAAGGGCGAAGCTTATTCCTTCAGCCCGCCGCCGAACCCCAGCCACTTGTCCTTTACCGATTTGTAGTGGCGCTCCATGTCGTAGAGCTGGACCGGGAGCTTCAGTTCGGGCGCGATCAATCGGCCGGTCGCCGCCGCGAGGTTGAACTCGGCAAGCGCGGCGTCGTGCTGGGCGGTGACCAGCTGGGATTGGGTGGTGAACAGCTGCTGCTCGGCGATCAGCACATCGAGCACGGTGCGCGAGCCGACGAGCGCCTCTTGCTGGGTGCCTTCGAGGGCAATTTGCGCGGCCCGCACCGCAGTGCCGAACGAGGCGATCGCGGCGCGGGCCGCCTGCAGCGTCTCCCAGTTCTGGGTCGCGGTCTGCACCGCCTGGCGGCGCGCATCGTCGACCTGGCTGCGCCGCTGACCGACGGTCTGCTGGGCGGCTCTGGTCTGCGAATAAATCGCGCCGCCCTCATAGAGCGGCATCGTCACCTGGGCCGTCACTGCGGCGGTGTCCTGGCGCGTGTTGCGCAGGGTGAACGACGGCGCAAAGCTGCGGTTGAGATCGCCGACGATCGAGACCTGCGGCAACAGCTGTCCCCGGACGAAATCGACGTTGTCGCGCGCGGCAAGCTCGGTGAACGAAGCCGAGATGACGTTTGGGTTGTCGTTGGTGGCCAGGTTCAGCGCCTCCTCGCGGGTCGCCGGCAGCACCGGCCGCTCGCGCGGCATGATCAGCCGGCCGGGCGGATGGCCGACGGCTCGGGCGAAATTGGCCCGGCTGTTCTCCAAATTCCCCTCGGCCTGGATGCGCTGTGCGGTCGCCTGCGCCAGCGAGGATTCAGCCTGCGCCACATCGGTCCGGGTCACTTCGCCGACCCGGAAGCGGTCGCGCGTCGCATCGAGCTGCTTGCGCAAGACGGCTTCATTGTTGCGCGCGACCTCGACCAGGGTCTGGTCGCGCACGACGTCGAGGTAGGCGAGCGCGACCGCCTGGAACACGGCGGTTTCAACCCCGAGGGTCTGCGCCCGGGTCGCCTCCACCGTGTTGATCGCCTGCCGGGTCGCCGCCTCGGTGCGGCCGCCGCGATAAACCGGCTGGGTGACCCTGAGGTCGAGCGATTTGTTGACAAAACTGGAAAACTGCGTCGGCGTCGGGGCGCCCGTGAAAGGGTTTGGAGTCTCAAATCCGCCCCGAGTGAAACCCGCCGAACCGGTGAAATTCACCGTCGGCCGCCAGTTCGACAGCGCCTGCGGCACGCCTTCGTCGGTCGCCCGCAGCGCCGCGCGCTGCGCCAGCAGCTGCGGGTTGTTGTTATAGGCGTAGGCAAACGACTCGGTCAGCGTCTGCGCCGACGCCGATGCCCCGGCAAGCATTAGCGCGGCCGCGACGCTTGCGACGCGGCTCGCCCGGCCCCCCGGCGACCGGTCGCGTCTGCGGCACCCCCTCGGCAGCGGCATCCACCCCCTCAAAACACAAAGGCCGGCTTCGCGACAAAACTCGGAAGTAGCGGCGTAGCGGCATCAAATATAACGCGCAGCGCGAGCGCTCCGCCAGTCCGTGTTATCAAAGTTGCGCGCCCGACACATTCATGTTGCCGCAAAACCACAGCGATACGCCCCCCGTCGGCAAGCTGGCCGTTGATTTCCTCAGGGATTGCCGCGACTGCGCCGCCAAACAGGATCAAATCATAGGGCGAGCGTTGACGGTGCCCCAAGGGGAGCGGCGCCTCGACATAGCTGACCGACGCGATGCGGTGATCGACCAAAGCCGACCGACCGATTCGCGCGAGCTCCGGATTTTCTTCGAGCGCTATGACACTGCGCGCCAACTGGGCCAAGAGCGCCGCCTCGTAGCCGACCCCGGCGCCGACCACCAGCGCGGTATCCTTCGCTTCGACCATCGCCGCCTGCAGCAGCCGCGCCGCCACCATCGGCTTCATCATGTAGCGACCTGCGCCAAGCGGCAGATCGTCATCGACGTAGGCGACGCCGCGCAGCCTCTCGGGCACGAACAGCTCGCGCCGGATCCGCATGAAGGCGGCGATCACGCGTTCGTCGGTCACCTTGTTGGGGCGCAGCTGGCTCTCGATCATATTGACGCGAGCGGCTTCGTAGACGGTCATCGCAACACCGCGGCAGCCTCGACAGGCGACAGTCATACCGGCGCCGCCTTATATCGGTGTCCCGACACAACCACAATCACCGGCGCGCGGTTCTTCTAATCGCCAAGCGCGCGAACCGACAGGCGCCAAGCGCGCGAACCGGCTGGCGCCAAGCGCGCGAATCGGCTGGCGCCAGCCACGCGAATCGGCTGGCCCGGCGGCAGGCGACGGAGGAGCTCCCTCGCGGTCATCCTGAGCCGCGGATGGCGCCAGCGGGGAGCGATCTCGGCCAACGGGGCGAGGACGAAACGCCGCTCGTGCAGCCGCGGGTGGGGCAGCACGAGACTCTTGGTCGCGGATTGGCGGCCATCGTAATCGAGTAGGTCGAGGTCAAGGGTGCGGGCGGCGTTCGCCGCGCCGCGCTGGCGCCCGAAATGGGCTTCGAGCACCAACAGCGCGGCAAGCAGCGCCGGCGGGGCCAGCCGGGTCTCGACCAGGGCGACCCCGTTGACGTACCAAGGTTGATCCGAAGGCGGGACCGGCTCTGACAGGTACCAGCGCGAACAGTCCAGGACCGCTACGCCGATCGCCGGCAGTTGCGCCAGCGCCGCCTTCGCCGTGTCCTGCGGCGAGCCGAATCGCGGCGCAGCAAGGTTGCTGCCGATGCCGACAAGGATCACCCCCGATCACCCCAGCTGGCGGCGTGCTTGACGGCAAATCTCATGCGCATGAGAATAACCGACATTATCGATCTTGCCGGGGTTTCAGATGATTTTCTATCCACAAGAACGCATTGCGATATTCATTGACGGCGCCAATCTCTATTCCGCCGCGCGGAGCCTGGCATTCGATATAGATTACAAGCGGCTGCTCGACCTGTTTCGGTCAAAAGGACGGTTGATACGGGCATTCTACTACACGGCGTTGATTGAAGATCAGGAATACTCGCCGATCCGGCCGCTCGTCGATTGGCTCGATTACAATGGCTATACGATGGTCACCAAGCCGACCAAGGAATTCACCGACCCGATGGGGCGCCGCCGCATCAAGGGCAATATGGATATCGAGCTGGCGATCGACATGCTCGAGATGGCCCGCCACATGGACCATGCGATCCTGTTTTCCGGCGATGGCGATTTCCGCCGGCTCGTCGAAGCGGTTCAGCGCCGCGGCGTGCGGGTGTCGGTGGTATCCACCATCCGCTCCTCGCCCCCGATGGCCTCGGACGATTTGCGCCGCCAGGCCGACAGCTTCATCGAGCTGCAGGAACTGGCGCCCAGCATCATGCGCAACCATCACCCGCGCGACGAGATGGTGCGCCCGCGCACCGAGCCGGTCGAGACCGAGTGAGCCGAACCCCCGTCATTGCGGGGAGGCCCATCGGGCCGACGCGGCAATCTCGACCGGATGAGCGTCTTCGGCGCGAGATTGCTTCGCGGAGCCTGTCCTCGGGCGGCGCGGCGCGCCGACCCGTGGGCTCGCAATGACGCCCGGCACCCCGGAGCTGCAGCCCCCGGGACGCGACTGCCCGCTGTGTCCGCGGCTGGCCGCCTTCCGGGCGGCCCAGCGACTGGCGCATCCCGACTGGTTCAACGCCCCGGTCCCCTCGTTCGGCGATTCTGCGCCGGCGCTGTTGATCGTCGGCCTGGCGCCGGGTCTGCGCGGCGCCAACCGCACCGGCCGCCCGTTCACCGGCGACTTTGCCGGCGACCTCTTGTATCGCACTCTCTTGAAGTTCGGGCTCGCCGAGGGCAATTACGCCGCCCATGCCGAGGACGGGCTGATGCTGCGCCGTACCCGCATCGCCAACGCGGTGCGCTGCGTCCCGCCCCAGAACAAGCCGGAGACCGGCGAACTCGGCGCCTGCCGACGTTTTCTCGCGGCCGAGCTGACGGCGATGCCGAGCGTCCGGGCGATCCTCGCGCTCGGCACCCTCGCGCATCTTCAGGTGCTCGCGGCGAAGGGATTGCGGCGCGCCCTCTATCCCTTTGCGCACGGCGCGATGCACACGCTGCCCGAGGGGGTCATCCTCGCCGACAGCTATCACTGCTCGCGCCTCAACACCAATACCGGGAGGCTCACCCCCGCAATGTTCGAGGCCGTCATCGCTGAGATCGCCGAGCGGATTGCAAGCTGAGGATATTCCCTCCGGCCGGAGCGTCGAGATCGGAGGCGAAAAATGAGGGCAGTGAAGACCGTCCTAATCGTCGGCGGTGGGATCGCCGGGCTTACGCTCGGCCGGGCGCTGCACCGGCAGGGTCTGACGGTGGAACTGGTCGAACGCAGCACGGCGTGGCGCGCCGAGGGCGGTGGCATCATGGTTCATGCCAACGGCATGCGCATGTTGCGAGCGCTCGGTCTCGATGCAGCGGTCGAAGAGGCCGGGGAACGGGTCGGCCGCTGGAGGTTTTGCGATCACGCCGGCGAGATCCTGTCGGAGAGCGATCTCATCGGGCTGTGGGGCGACGTCGGCCCTTGCATCGGCATCGAGCGCACGAGTTTGCAGCGGGTGCTTGTCGACGGTATTGCGGGTATGCCCTACCGGCTGGGCACGTCGTTACGCGCCCTGACCCAGCACGGCGACCGCGTGTCTGTCGACTTTAGCGATGGATTGTCGGGCACCTACGATCTGGTTGTCGGCGCTGATGGGATTTCGTCGACGGTGCGCACGCTGACCGTGAGCCCGAAACCACCCGCTTACACCGGTGCCATGGCGTGGCGCAGCGTAACGCCGATCCGCCCGCATGGCCTCACTACACTGCAGTTTCTGCTGGGCGATGGTTGCTTCTTCGGGCTCTGCCCGGTCGGCGACGGGCGCACCTATGGGTTCGCCAACTTCACCGAGCCGCGCACGCGCGAGCCAATTGCGGGTCGGCTCGATCGCCTGCGACGCCGGCTCGCGGGCTTTGGTGGAATCGTGCAGGAGTATCTCGGCGCGCTGACGGGCGACGACCAGATCCATTGCGGGCCGGTCGACTGGGTGGCGATCGACAGATGGTATGAGCATCGCGTCGTGTTGATCGGCGATGCAGCGCACGCAAGCTCACCGATGATGGGCCAGGGCGGCTGCATGGCGATGGAGGACGCCTGGGTGCTGGCCGAAAGCCTGCGCCAGAGCGCCAGCGTGGCCGAGGCCCTGGCGGCCTACGCCGCGAGGCGAGGGCCGCGCGTAAGCTGGGTGCACCAAGAAAGCGATGCCTCCGCCCGGAGTTTTCGCCTGCCGCTTGACGTTCGCAATGCTGCGTTACGGCAAAGCGGTGACGAGATGTTCCAGCGCCGTTTCGCGCCGCTCGTTGCCGCGCCTTAGCAGCAGGCGGTGACCGACCGGCGTTAGACTGCAGTCACAAGTCGCGCGAGCGCATGATCCGGGCGCGGCTCCTCTGCCAGTCGCGGTCGCGTTCGGCCTGGCGCTTGTCGGCCTTCTTCTTGCCGTGCGCGAGGCCGAGCTCGACCTTGGCGCGCCCGCGCGCGTTGAAATAGATCGCCAGCGGCACCACGGTGACGCCCTCGCGCCGGATCGCGCCCAACAGCCGGTTGACCTCCTTGCGGTGCAAGAGGAGCTTCCTCGGCCGGCGCGGCTCGTGGCTGAAATGGGACGCGGATTTGTATTCGGGAATGTTGGCGTTGACGAGATAAAGCTCACCCCCAGCTTCGTCCGCATAGGCTTCGGCGATGCTGGCGCCACCCTGGCGCAGCACCTTCACTTCGGTGCCGTGCAGCACGAGCCCGGCTTCGAGTTTGTCCTCGATCAGGTAATCGTGGCGGGCTCGGCGGTTCTGCGCGGCGTAGCGATCGGTCGCCCGCACGTCGCCGCCTGATCCGATCTAGTTGATCAGTCCCGCGCCGCGCATCGCGGCGCGCACCTTTTCCTGGGTCTCGGGCGTCGTGTGCCACAGCGGCTGGCGCACCTCTGCGGTGCAGCGACCCAACAGCGAGGCGGCATATTTTACCGGCCCGGGGCTGGTTTCGACGAACAGCGCGTCGTGCAGCGGCATGAGGCGCTCGTTTATCTGCTGCACCGTCGCGATATTGCCCTTCTGCCACGCCTCGTGCATCTGCGACAGCTGCGCCGGGGCGACATTGGCGGTGACCGAGATGCAGCCGTGGCCGCCCTGGGCGAGAAACGCGACGGCGGTCCCATCCTCGCCCGACAGCATGCTGAATTCCTTGTCTATCGTGAGCCGCGTCTTGACCGGGCGGGTCAGGTCGTTGGTCGAATCTTTGACGCCGATGATGTTGGGGAGCTTGGCCAGCCGGGCCATCGTCTGGACGCTCATCTCGACCGCGGTGCGGCCCGGGATGTTGTAGATGACGATCGGCAGATCGACTGCGTCGTGCACCGCCTTGAAATGCTGATAGAGGCCTTCCTGCGTCGGCTTGTTGTAGTAGGGGCAGACGACCAACGCCGCGTCGGCGCCGGCCTTCTTGGCGACCTTGGTCGCATGGATCGTGTGCGCGGTCGAGTTGAAGCCGGTGCCAGGGATGACCGGGGCCCGACCCTTCGCCACTTCAACGCAGAGCGCGATCAGCCGCTCCTGTTCGTCATCCTCGAGCGCCGGGCATTCGCCGGTCGTACCGATCGGCACCAGCCCGTGCGTACCCTGGCCGATCTGCCAGGCGACGTGTTCCTGAAAGGCGGTTTCATCGACCGCGCCGTTGCGGAACGGGGTGATCAACGCGACAAACGACCCCTTGAACATGATTTCCTCCCGGGCTCCAACCCGACCTCACGCGAACGATAGTCCCCGGCGTCGCTCGCTACAACAGCACCGATCGGCGTTGGTTGCGTAGGGACTCGCGCGCTGGGTGTTACAGATCGTTACAGTATCAACTTGCCGATCGCGGCGAGAACCCGTAAACACTAAAGCTACCGCCGTGACGATGCAGGGAGTGGGGGGCATTGCTCGCGCGATATAGCATTTTATTTCTGGTCGTCGGCTCTTTTGTGACCATCACGACAACGAGCCAGGCGCAAGGTCCCGACCACGATCAGGCGGCGCTCGCTGCGGCGCGCGGCGGCGAGTGGACCCAGGCCTATGCCCAGGCCGGCCAGAGCAAGGACCCGCTGGTCGAGAAGGTGGTCCGCTGGCTCGATTACACGAAATCGAGCCCGGGCGGGCGATTCGCCGAAATCGCCAGCTTTATCGAGCAAAATCCGGATTGGCCGCTGCACAAGACATTGCTTCGCCGTGCCGAGGAGGCAATGGCGGGCGAGAGCGACGACACCGCCGCGGACTGGCTGAAGCGGCATCCGCCGATCAACGGCGCGGGCCACGCGCGCGCCGCCGAGATCATGATCAATGCCGGGCACGTCGAAGCCGGCACGGCGGCGCTGCGCACGGCCTGGGCCGAGGGCGATTTCACGCTGGCCGAGGAACACTTCCTCCTGGTGCGGTTTTACGACCGGCTGCGGCCGGAAGACCACCAGAGACGGCTCGACTGGCTCTTATGGGACGGCCAGGTCGATGCCGCCCGCCGCATGTTGTCGCTGGTGCCCGCCGATTACCGCGCCGTGGCGGAGGCGCGCCTTGCGCTGATCGGCGAGGTGCCGACCGCGGAGACCGTGCTGGCAAAGGTTCCGGCGCAGCTGCGCTCGGATCCTGGGCTGGCCTTCGAGGAGGCGCGGTGGCGGCGCAAGAAAGACGATTACGATGGCGCCGCCCAGCTGCTTCTCGCTCATGACGACACCCCGGTGCGCCCCGATTTGTGGTGGAGCGAGCGGCTGATGGTCGCGCGCCGCCTCTTGGCCGGCGGCAATTCCGATATCGCCTATCGGCTCGCGCAACAGCCCGGCTCGGCCGGCGGCGACGCCAATTCCGAAGCCGAATTCCTCTACGGGTATATCGCGCTGCGCTATCAGAAGGATCCGTCCCTCGCCTTTGATCATTTCGCCCATATCCTGGCGCGGGTCACCAGCCCTTACGTCAAGGCACGCGCCGCCTATTGGGGCGGGCGCGCCGCGGCGGCGGCCGGCAAACCGGAGCTGGCGGCAAAGTGGTATGCTGCCGGCGCCGAGCACATGGCAACGTTCTACGGACAGCTGGCGGCCCATCAGCTCGGTGAGGACGCCCCGCCGCATCCGGTGCCCGAACCGCGCCCGGACAGCGCCGCGCAGGCCCGGTTCAACGGCGAGGAGCTGGTCCGCGCGGCGCAGCTGTTCCTGGGCGCCGGCGACCGCGAGCACGCCAAGTCGTTCCTGATGCAAATGGCGGACATGGCCAAGACGCCGCTCGACTTTGCGCAGCTGGCATCGCTCGCCGAGGGATATGGCCGGGTCGATCTGGCGATCGCGGTCGCGCGGCGCGCGGTCGAGGCGGGAATGCCGCTGATGGTGCACGGCTACCCGGTCACCACCCTGCCAACGGGCGGCATCGCCGAGCCTCCGCTCCTGTTGGCGATCGTCCGCCAGGAAAGCGCCTTTGCCCCGGACGCGCTGAGCCGCGTCGGGGCGCGGGGCCTCATGCAGCTGATGCCGGCGACCGCCGCCGGCGTCGCGAAGAAGCTGGCGCTGCCCTATTCGCTCGCTCGCCTCACGACCGACGGGCTCTACAATCTAGTCCTCGGCCGCTCCTATATCGAACGGCTGATCGAGGATTTCGGCGGCTCCTACGCGCTGGCGATCGCCTCCTACAACGCCGGGCCCGGACGGGTGCGCCAATGGCTGCATGATTTTGGCGATCCGCGCGGCCAGGACATCGGCATGGTCGACTGGATCGAGTTGATCCCGTTCAACGAAACCCGCGCCTATGTCCAGCGGGTGCTCGAAAACCTGCAGATCTATCGCGGCCAGACCGGCGACACCGCAACCGCCTTTTCGCTGGCCAGCGATCTCGCCCGCTGACGCCGCATCGCCGTCAAACAACGGTTGCGTCACCGACGGCCTCGGCGCCGAACCGGCAAGAAATAAGTAGCGAATCGCTTGAAGCCGCTGGGCTGGCGGCCACGCAGATTGGCACAAGAGTGATGCGCCCGGCCTTCGATGGCGAAAACTGTGCGCGTTCCGACAATAAAGCGGAACCTTCAGAACGGCAGGCGCGAGTGATCTCTTTCTAAGTGCTAAAGGCGCCTAGAAGAATCCCCGGTCGCATCGTAGCGCCGCTTTGGATGATCCTGATGGAGCGGCGGAAATCATCATGTTGGCCAGTAACCTCTTCGGATTGTCGATGCTCGTAGAAAGGCCCTAGGGGGCGCTGCGCGCTCCGCGGCGATAGCGCAGAGCGTATGAACTAATACTTGGCAGAAGGTGTGACGTCTAATTGCAGATTACCCACTCTGATCCCAATTAGCCCCTTTCGGCCGCATGATGTCAACCTGCGGTTGCCACCGTGTAAAAAATCATTTATCATCGAACCAATAACAAAAAAGCAACTTCCGACGAGCACAAGGATACCACAGGAGGAGGACGGCATGATTACCTGTTCGGTGTCGCCGCGGTACTCGCCAAACCCGGGCCGGTCCAGAAAGTCGCGCGCGTCGTCCGCCGGTGTCTCCTCCATTTGCGAAGGCCGTGAGACCGTTGCTTTCCCTCACTCTTTGTGGACATTGAGGGGACGGTAAATTGACCGGATTGGGGAGCTGCGGGAAATGATCAAGCCGCCGGTTGGACTGAACGGGACTGAGCTGTCCGATGCCTCGCTTATTCAGCTCCCGGATCCGCCGCTGACGGGTTGGGACCCGGGATCGTTGCCGATTGCGGGCGATGCCGCATCGCCCGATTCGCTCTCGACCGGTCCCGATCTCATCAACAGCGGCTCACTGGACAACGGGCCGATCGATCTGGCCGAGCAGGCTGCCTCGATTAGGGGGCCGGGCAACGCGCAAACGATCGGCACCGTGGCCTCTCGCGGTTCGGATGCAATTCCCGGCTCGGCGGTGCAGGTCAGCGGGTCGGTCGAGGGGAGCGCCGCATCGGCGGGGAACGCGGACAGCACCCCTTCCGGCGCAGGCTCGGCGTCGATAGTGGGAGAAGGCGGCGATGCGACGAGCACGCCCATCCCCGTCGCACAGGGCAGCCTAGCCACCTTCCTCGATCCGAGCGAGGTCGGCCCGAGTGCCGGTTCCGGAGGCGCCCCTGGTATCGACGATACCATCACGTTGAACACCAGTTACGCCTGGACCTACGGCCAGGATGTGGTCAACACGCTCGAACACGAGATCAGCGAGGGCGGGATGGGCCGTGTCGGCGGCCTCGGCGACCAAAACAATGCATTCAGCACGATGGATCTGTTCCGTTTCTCGGCTGCGGGTGTGCGCGATTTGACCGATGGCCGGGATGGCGCGACGACGTATTTTTCGTTCAATGGCGGCGCCACGCTGTCGCTTGCGGCCGGCTTGTCGTTCAACAACGAGTTCAGCGGCCTCACCAAGGTCAACGGCGGCGACACCGCCGATTTTAATGAACTGGACGTATTTGGCACGGGCAGCCCAGGCGAAACCTTTACCCTCTCCCAAACCGACCAAGAGGTGATGGATACCCTCGGCTGGAACCCGGGTGGAGGTGGTGGCCTTGTCTTCAACAATACTTTTGGGTCAGGTGTCACTCCCGCTTTCAAGAGTAATATTATTACCGCTGAGACGGACCTCGCGGCATTATGGTCGAACCCGATCACGCTTAACTTGGATTTCCAAGGCGTTGCTTCAGGGCTAAATGGCGATTTGGCCAGCAACAGTTTTCCTACCGTCGCAGTAACCTATGCGCAGTTGAAGGGTGCGCTTACGTCGCACGCCTCCAACACCTTTGCCCAGGATGCCGTCGCCTCCCTGCCCGCCACCGATCCGAACACGGCGGGCGGCACCGACTGGGTCCTACCTGAAGCTTACGCGAGGATGCTGGGGCTGAGCCCTCCACTGCCTCCGGCACCGCCGTCGCCGCCGCCGCCGCCGCCGCCCCCGCCGCCGCCTCTGCTGCCTGGCCCTACTCCTCTGTCGCCTCTTCTTCTTCCTACTCCTCTGCCTCCTCTTCTTCTTCCTCTTCCTCTGTCTCCTCTTCTTCTTCCTCCTTCTGTGCCTGTTCTTCCTCCGCCGCCGCCGCCAGCAGCGACCGGCCAACTAATCACGGTCGGCGCGGGCCCGCAGACGGTGATCGGCGGAGTGGGCGATACGATCATCGGCGGTTCCGGCCCCAACCTGATCGACGGTCTCGCCGGGTCTGGGTCAGTCATCGGCGGCAGCGGCGCCACCACGGTCTGGGGCGGTGTCGGCGACACGATCGCCGCGGGTTCCGGCAATACCTACGTCGACGGAACGTCGGGCGGGATGGCGATCGCGGTCGGGTCGGGCGGGACTGACATCATTGTCGGGTCGACGGTGTCCGGTGGCGGCGACACGCTGACCGGCGGCGCGGCCGTGGCGGACCTCCAGAGCCTCGGCAACGGCGATGTGGTCAGCTTCGCCGGGCAAACCGGCAACGCGACGATCAACGCGATGGCCGGGAATATCGCGGCAACTTTGGGCGGCGGGCCGGCGACGGTCTATGGCGGCGTCGGCGACACGATCAATTTGGGCAGCGTCAGCCAGTACGTCGACGGAACCGCGGGCGGGCAGACGATCGCGGTCGGGTCGGGCGGGACCGACACCATCATCGGCTCGACGGCGAGGGCAGCGGGGGTCGGGGTCGACACGCTGACCGGCGGCGCGGCGGCGGTGCAGATCCAGAGCCTGGGCAACGGCGATGTCGTCAACTTCGCCGCGCAGACCGGCAATGCGACGATCAACGCGACGGAAGGGAATATCAGGGTGACGTTGGGCGGCGGGCCGGCGACGGTCTATGGCGGCCTTGGCGATGCGATAAATTTCGGTTCGGTCAGCCAATACGCCGACGGAACCGCGGGCGATCAGCAGATCGCGGTCGGGTCGGGCGGGACCGACATCATCATCGGGTCGACTTTGGCGGCCGGGAGCGGGGCCGACACCCTGACCGGCGGAGCGGGGATAGCGGGCATAC
>Ga0210394_10006769_pt1 | contig 12308 bp, 10 predicted proteins | sample IncBWC12MmetaG_FD_160121 | JGI IMG/M metagenome (GOLD analysis project Ga0210394, IMG submission 160121) | Forest soil microbial communities from Barre Woods Harvard Forest LTER site, Petersham, Massachusetts, United States - Inc-BW-C-12-M | ecosystem: Environmental > Terrestrial > Soil >... | reverse complement strand
GACTTTCGATCCCCAGCCTTCGGTCGCTGAGTGGACCAAGCTGGCCGTATCCCACGAGAAGAAGGCCGCCGAACTTGAGGCACAGGGCAAAATGGTCGAAGCGAATAAGGAATACGAGGCGGCCTCGAGCCTATACGGGGCTGCTCGATTCCCCGTCATCAATCATCCGGCCAAAGTGGCCGCCTATCGCAAATCCATCGAGACTTGGCGCAAGGCCATCCGCACGTTTGATCCCCCGATGGAAATTGTCGAAATCCCGTTTGAGGGTAAAACAATCTACGGCCATCTGCGCAAGCCCAAGGGGGTAGACAAGCCTGCTGTGATCATCCGCACCGGCGGCGTGGACGGCTACAAAGAAGGTCGCAACTTAGCCGAAAATCTGAACATCGGCTGTGCGGGCTTTGAAGTGGACATGCCCGGAGCAGGCGAATGCCCCGTTTTCAATAAGCCCGATTCCGAAAAGTTCTACGTCGCCGTCATCGATTACCTGCAGAAACGCAAGGATCTGGACGGGAACCGCATCGGATTCGTTGGCGGCAGCTATGGCGGGTACTGGGGCGCCAAGATGGCCTACGTCGAGCCAAAGCGCCTGAAGGCCTGCATCCAAGCCGGCGGCCCGATTCACTATACCTGGCAAGAAAAGTGGCTGCAGTATCTGCGCACCGACGAGAAGGAATATTTCTGGCCCTTCCCCGATTCCATGATCTATGCGAATAACCTCAAGAGTTTCGATGAACTCATCCGCACCGCTCCGGCTATGTCGCTACAGGAGCAAGGTTGGTTGAGCAAGCCGAGCGCGCCGATGCTTGTTGTCAATGGCGCCAAAGATCCCTGGATCTCGCCCGAGGAGATCCCCTTGCTGTACTCGACCGGTCAGCCGAAAATGGTCCGCGTAATGGCCGACGGTAAGCACATGGGCCGCGAAAGCAAGGAAAGAGGGGCGGTCGGGCAAATGGAGAGCGAGTGGCTCAAGGCCATGCTCGCCTAAGCCTGAGGTTTTCGCCGTTAGGTCAGAGGAGTTAGTTCCGAGAGGGCGCGTGACACTTTTGCAAAACGCCGGGGTGGGGTAGCTCCTGCGACGAGAAATCGTCACTTCGCCATGCGATCAGGGCGTATCTGTAAGCAAATCTGGGCGGTTACGTCGCGTTTTCTCCAGCGACATTCGGCGTCGCCAGCGCCGGATCTCCTCATGATTCCCGCCGATCAGTATCTCTGGAACAGGCCAGCCACGAAATTCCGCTGGGCGGGTGTAGTGCGGATAGTCGAGCAGAACGGGTGCGGGCGGCACCGAACTCGCCGCGCCGGCAGACGATCCCATCTCGCGCTCGGGTTCGGCCAGAGCCTCGCGCGCGGAGAAAGATTCTTCGATCACCGAATCCTCGTTGCCCAGCGCGCCGGGCAAGAGCCGTGTGACCGCGTCCACCACCAGCGCAGCCGCCAGCTCGCCTCCCGACAGCACGAAATCGCCGATGCTGATTTCGTCGGTGGCCAGATGCTCCGCGACGCGCTCGTCCACGCCTTCGTAGCGGCCGCAAAGCAGCACGATGCGCTCGAGCGCTGCAAATCGGCGCGCGTCGGCCTGCCGGAAGAGTTTCCCCGACGCGGACAGCAACACTATCGCTGTCGAATCTGGCGCCGTCGCTTTTGTGGCTCCGGCATCTTTGCCGGCAATCGATTCCACCGCCTCGAACAACGGCTCCGGCTTCAGCACCATGCCTTCGCCGCCGCCGAACGGCCGGTCGTCCACGCTGCGATGCCGGTCGTGCGCGAAATCCCGCAAGTCATGGATCCCGATGTCGATCAGTTTGGCCTCGCGCGCGCGGCGCACGATGCCGTAATCGAGCGGCCCGGCAAAGAATCCGGGAAAGATAGTGACTATATCGAAGCGCATATCGCGTCCCGTGCGATTCTACATGAGATAATGGCCGCACCAGCCGAAACCGCATGACCCGTCGGACACAAGTCGCCCTCGCTCTGCTGCCGCTGATTGCAGCGACGCTGATGCTCTCGGCGCAGCAGGAGCCTGAGCGTGAAGGTGCGCCGCTCAACGCAGAACAGATTCGCGCCTTGGTCCAGCGCGCCATCGCCGCGCAGCACCGCAGCGACGAGGCGCTCGACGAATACGATCGTACCGAGCGAATCGTCTATAGCGATCACGATCAGAAGACCACGGACACGACTTCCCGCCTGGTGCCCGTCGGCGGCGGAGAGATGCGCGTCGATATGAACCGCAACGGCCAGCCCGTGCCTCCGGCGGAAATCGCGCAGGAGTGGCGCGACGTCGAAGGCATGATCGAATCGCGGACTCATACCGACGATCCCGCGGTGAAAAAAGAGTACGAGAAACAAGCGAATCGCCGGCGCGAAATCGCCAAAATGGTCGACGCCATCAATGATGCTTTCTTTTTTCGCTATGCCGGACGCACCCTGCGCGAAGGCCGCTCCGTCGTCGAACTCGATTACCAGCCCAACCCCGAATTTAAATCTTCGTTGCGCTATGCGTGGGCTTACAAGGATGTGGCAGGCAAGGTGTGGGTCGACGAAGCCAGCGGCTGCGTCGTGCGCCTCGAAGCGCAATTGCTCCACGACATTCCCGTCGGCGGCGGGATTGTCGGAAAGGTCTATAGTGGCGCGCGCATGGAGCTCGAACAAGCCGAGGAAGCTCCCGGCATCTGGCTGCCGACGTTCAGCTCCTACGATGTCGAAGGCAGAAAATTCCTCTTCCCCGCCAGCTTCCATCGCAAGCTTTACGCCAGCGACTACCGTCACATCGGTCCGCCCGCGCAGGCCCTGGCCCTGCTGCGCAGCGAACACGCGCAACTCATCACCAACAGCCCCGGACAGACCGCCCGGTGAGTACCCGTACCACCAGCACTGCCAAGACCCGGGTACTCACAAAATTAGTTCCTAAGTTCCATGGGGCAAACGCGATCAAATTGCCAGGATGAGCATAACGGGTTGGGAGCCGCTGCGGGGACGACGGCTCCGATTAATCGAAGTCGTAAGCGAGCTACCCAACCCGCCAGCATCCCGCCCAGCCGGAACCCCCCAACGCTTCCCCCTAACCCACGGCGACGTGGGGTGCTGCCCGGAGCGATGCAAATTTTCAAATGGGAATGGATGTCAGCGAGGACGCGCGTCGCCCACCGTGGCGGGCGAAGACTTTTCTTCGCCGGGCACGATGCCTTCGAGAATTTCTTTGGCGGTGAAAATCGGCAGGTAGCGGTATTTCTGCCGAAGTTTTTCCGAGCCGCCCTGTTCGCGGTCCACCAGACTCATCACCGCGACGATTTCCAGGCCCGCGTTTTTGGCGGCGTCGATGGCCTGCTCCGTCGAGCCGCCTGACGTGCACACGTCATCCATGATCACGACTCGCGCGCCGGCTTTGACCGGACCTTCAATCTGTTTTTCGAGGCCGTGCGATTTGGCTTCCTTGCGGATCAGAAATGCCGGCAGGGGCTTCCCGCGCAGGTGGCTGACGGCGGCGACGGCGGTCACGATGGGATGCGCGCCGATGGGCGGGCCGCCGATGGCCTCGGCGTGAATGCTTTCGGCTTCGAGCAGATCGAGAACCGTGTGGCCGATCAGCACGGCACCTTCTGGATCCAGCGTGGTGAGCTTGCAGTCGATGTAATAGTCGCTGGTCTTTCCAGAGGCCAGCGTGAATTTGCCGCGGACGATGGACTTGCGCCGCAGCAAATCTTTCAGCCGATCGCGGTAACCGATTTCGGGGAGCATGGTCAAATGCAAGTTATCACAAAACGCGAGACGCGCGAATTTGGAATCGAGCGGCGCGGTTGGCGGCTGCCTTGACCGTGGGGAAAGGCGTCTGTTAGCGTAACTCCTTCGCTCCTGCCTGAGCTCCGACCCCAAGAGGGATTCCTCGGCCACAAAACGGGCCTCGGAATGGCGGCGCAGGGAGCGGCACCAAATGGACACCGTACAAATCACATTGCCCGACGGAGCCAAGCGCGAGGTGCCTCGCGGCACCACCGCGGCCGAGGTCGCGCGCAATATTTCGCACGGGCTCGCGCGCGAAGCGCTGGTGGCGCGCGCCGACGGCGAACTGGTGGACCTGTCGCGTCCGATCGAGCACGATACAAAGCTGGCGATTCTCACGGCGAAGGACCCCGACGCGCTGCAGGTGTTCCGTCATTCCGCCGCGCACCTGCTAGCCGCGGCCGTGCTGGAGCTTTTTCCGGACGTGAAATTGGGCATCGGGCCGCCGATCAATACCGGATTTTTCTACGAATTTTTGCGCGCGCAGCCGTTCACACCGGAAGATCTCGAGCGCATTGAAAAAAAGATGCACGAATTGGCCGCGCAGAACGTGCCCAACGAACGCAAGCTGATTCCCAAGGCGGAAGCGGTCGAGATGTACCGCAAGGCCAAGCAAGAGTTCAAGTGCGAGCTGGTCGAGGAGAAGGCGATCGAGCCGATGGTGTCATTTTACACCACCGGAAAATTCATCGATTTCTGCCGCGGGCCGCACATTCCTTCGACTGGACGAATCAAAGCTTTCAAATTGATGAACGTCGCCGGCGCGTACTGGAAAGGCCAGGAAGGCAACGCTCAGTTGCAGCGAATTTACGGCGCCTGCTTTTTCACCAAGGAAGAACTCGACGAGTATCTGCATCGCCTCGAAGAAGCCAAGCGGCGCGACCACCGGCGGCTGGGCCCGGAACTGGATCTTTTCAGCATCCAGGACGAAGCCGGGCCGGGACTGATTTTCTGGCACCCGAAGGGCGGCCTGGTGCGCAAGCTGATGGAAGACTGGATGCGCGACGAACTGCTGCGGCGCGGCTACGATTTGGTTTACACCCCGCACATCATGCGCCTGGATTTGTGGAAGACCAGCGGCCACGCCAATTTTTACCGCGAAAATATGTTCGGCCCGGTGGAAGTGGAGAAAACCGATTACCAGCTCAAGCCCATGAATTGTCCGGGGCACATTCTGATTTACAAGTCGCGGCTGCGCAGCTATCGCGAACTGCCGGTGCGTCTGGCGGAGCTGGGCACGGTCTATCGCTATGAACGTTCCGGCGTGCTGCACGGCCTCTTGCGCGTGCGCGGATTTACGCAGGACGACGCGCACATTTTCTGCATGCTGTCGCAGATCGAAGCCGAGGTCGAGGCGTGCGTGGATTTCGCGTTTGCGATCATGAAGACGTTCGGATTTTCGAGCTACCAGGTGGAGTTATCCGACTGGGACGCGTCGCACCCGGAAAACTACGCCGGGTCGGCCGAAGACTGGAAGCGTGCCACCAACGCTCTCTCGACGACTCTTGACCGCATGAAAGTCCCCTACCAGCGCATGGAAGCCGAGGCGGCGTTCTACGGCCCGAAAATTGACATAAAGCTGATTGACGCCATCGGGCGTCCGTGGCAACTCACTACGGTGCAATTCGACTTCAATCTGCCCGGGCGATTTGGGCTCGAATACGTCGGAGAAGACGGCGCGCGCCATCAGCCGCTGATGGTGCATCGCGCGCTGTGGGGCTCGGTCGAGCGTTTCTTCGGCATTTTGATCGAGCACTACGCGGGCGCATTTCCGCTGTGGCTGGCTCCGGTGCAGGTGGCGATTCTGCCGGTGAGCGAAAAGGTTTCCGAATATGCGAAGCAAGTCGCGGAGGAATTGAAAGCCGCAGGCATTCGCGCGCATCTCGACGATCGCAACGAAAAATTGGGGGCCAAGATTCGCGATTCGGAGATGCAGAAGATTCCTTACATGGCGGTGGTTGGGGGCAAGGAAGCCGATGCGCGCGCCGTTTCGGTGCGCCATCATGGGAAAGGCGATTTGGGCGCGCGGCCGTTGGCTCAGTTCCTGGCAGACTTGAAAACAGAAGCAGCTACTCGGACCGGAGCCTAGCCAAAACCCGAGAGGGATTCCTCACTTCGTTCGGAATGACGGTGAGTTTGTGGATTGCGGTCGATTATGACAGAAAGTGGTTCAGCCCTATTTGTGGAGATGGCGCGGACCGAGCCGCGGAAGACCGGGATTTTGCCGTCGCAGGAAATCCGCGAACTGATCCGCAACGGCAAGATTCGTTCCGGCGCGGAAATTCCCGACGGTCAAATCCAGCCTGCGTCGATGGACCTGCGGCTCGGAAACGTGGCCTACCGGATTCAGGCAAGCTTCCTGCCCGGCCGCACATCAACCATACGGACAAAAATTAAAGATCTGTGCCTGGCGGAAATCGACCTGAGCAGACCTGCACTCTTTGAGAGAGACGCGGTCTTTATTGTTCCGCTCGTGGAGAGTTTGGCGCTGCCTTCGGACATCGGCGGCAAAGCGAATCCCAAGAGCACGACGGGGCGCCTCGATATTTTCACGCGACTGATTACCGACGGCGGCCTGGAGTTCGAGCGCGTGCCTACCGGATACAAGGGCGAGCTGTACGTCGAAATTGTTTCGCGCACGTTTCCGGTTGTGGTCAAGGCGGGAGCAAAACTGAATCAACTTCGGTTTGTGCGGGGCAATCCGCCTTCCGGCGACGGCGTGCTGGAACAGCTGGCGCAGCGGGAGAAACTGGTCTACTACGACGACGGAGACACTCCCAAGGAAGCGGTGGTCGAGCGGGGTCTGGACAAGTTGATGCCGCAGGGCGCAGGAGACGAGGGTCCGCGGGCTTTCATCGATCGCGGACTGCGGACCACGATTGACCTCGAAGGCATCAGGAATTCAACCATCGTGGCCTACAAGGCCAGGCGAAATTGCCCGCCCGTCGATTTGGGCAAAGTCGGCGCGCATGACGCGGCCGAATTCTGGGAGCCGATTGCGAGTCCGCGCTCGGGGCGCCTGGTTCTGGACCCGAGCGATTTCTACTTGCTGTCGTCGAAGGAGCGTTTCTGCGTGCCGGCGGGCTGGGCGGCGGAGATGGAGCCGTTCGACGCATCGAGCGGCGATTTCAGCGTTCATTACGCGGGCTTTTTCGATCCCGGCTTCGGCTACGGCGCGCGCGGCGAAATCAAGGGCACGCGGGGCGTGCTGGAGGTACGGGCTCACGAGGTGCCGATTCTGCTGGAGGACCGGCAGATCGTAGGCCGGCTGGTGTATCACCGCATGGCGGACATTCCGGACATTTTGTACGGGCAAGCGATCGGCTCGTCGTACCAGCAACAAGGACTGGCGCTAAGCAAGCAGTTCCGCACCGCGCCGACGGGCGCCCAGGCAGCCCTCAGCGGCTAAAGCCGTCCCGATTCCACACCTGACGTCGCGGTTGAAACCGCGACCCACAAAGACCAGTAAGCTGTGGAGCTCACAGGAATCGGTCAATTTGCCGGGGGTAGGTTACAGGTGAGGTTGCCCGGACAGACGGTGGTGTTGTGGTAAGCGACGAATCCGTGGCCGACGACGGCGAGCCCCGTAATACCCAGCACGAACGGGCCCGGTTTTTCGACTCGTTCCTGGACGACCTGGGACATCGTTGCGTAGCCGAAGCCGACACTCAGCAAGGTTAGGTAGGTTCTCGGCGCGCTGGGCCGACGGCCGTAGAAAAAGTCGTACTCGGTCGAGCCTCTGTCCAGAGAGCGGCGCGTGGTCTCCGCATCCGCCAGAGCCGCGCTGATGTCTACCCATTGCAGAATCGCCAATTCACGATTTCGGAACGTGACCATATTCACGGCGGTTCGCCGCATGGCGTTGGGCACGACCATCAGGATTTTCTTGACGTCCGCGCGGGCCGGCAGCGCGGCGAACACGAGCAAAAACGCCAGGGCTCGCATGGTCTGCTTTCGCGCGCACGGCACTAACGGAGACCTGGGGCTGGGGGCCATAGGATTTACCTCGTGGGAACCCGAATTTACTGCTCTTGATTCGATTTCAGACCAATGCCATCGATGTGGCAAGGGCGACGGTGATAGGGATTTCCAGGTCTGCGACAGGCGTTCTGCCTGGATAGGCTGGTCGAGTGCGCTGCGTCGGAAAGGCCCACAATGGGCAGCGCAATTGAGTCGTGCTATACTTCACGCCCCGTGCCCTCGCCCCGATCAGATCGGGATGGCCCGGGAGGGCGGCCCCGCCTGCGGCGGGCTCCGCAGGAGGTGAGTTTATCGCAGAACGGAGTTTTCGGGCGCCAGATCGCATCCGGGTGAACGACCGCATCCGGGCGCGTGAGATACGAGTAGTGGACGACGACGGCGGGCAGTTGGGCGTGATGCAGCCGTTTGAAGCGATACGGCTGGCGCGCGAGCGCGGGCTGGACCTGGTGGAGATTTCTCCGACGGCCGACCCGCCGGTATGCAAGATCACCGACTACGGGAAATATCTCTACCAGACCAATAAAAAGGCGCACGAGCAGCGCAAGCACCAGAAGGGCACGCAGCTCAAGGAAGTGAAGTTCCGGCCGGCAACGGCCGAGCACGACTACCAGGTTCGCAAGAACCAGATCATCCGGTTCCTGGGCGAAGGGCATAAGGTCAAGGCCATGATCTTCCACCGCGGGCGCGAGATGGCCCACCAGGAAGTGGGCCGGGCCAAGATGGAGCGCCTGCTGAAAGAGATCACTGATTACGCGGTGGTCGAGCTGGGACCGAGGATGGAAGCGAACATCCTGATGGCTCTGCTGGCGGCCAAAAAGGGAGCGCCGACACCGCCTAAGAACGTCGCAAAGAGTTGAGGAGCGCGGAACGAAACCAGAAAGCGCAGGACGCAAATCGTGCCAAGAAACAGATCGAAGCCAAAAATGAAATTGAAGACGCACCGCGGGGCCGCCAAGCGGTTTAAGTTGACGGCCAACGGCAAGGCGCTACGCGGGCACTCGGGCAAGCGCCATATTCTGGGGACGAAGAAGCCCAAGCGCATGCGCCACCTGAAGAAGATGACGCTGGTGCATCCTGCGGACCTCGAACACGTCAAGAGGATGCTGCCGTACGGCTAGCAGCGGTGGTCGAGTGTTGAACTGATTTTTTGTTGTGCCAGGCAGCGCGTCATCCGCCCACGGCGGGCCTGCCGGCCGACCGGCTCATCGAAGTTGATGGGCCAATCGCTCCCCCAGGGAGCGCATTCTAAACACGCCGTGGAGACGTTCGGCGGAATTTTTCCGCCGCCTGTTTGCGCTACGTACGCGGAACGCCGCGTGCGAAGCGGCGCGCAGAGCGGCGTATACGCCGAGTGCTCTCCGCGCAGGAGAAGATGCCATGGCCAGAGTCAAGCGCGGAACCAAGCGCCGAGCGCGGCGCAAGAAGTATTTGCGGCGCACAAAGGGATTTTTCCTTACCAAGAGCAAGCTCTACCAGTCAGCGCAGGAGGCCGCGAATCGAGCCGATCGTTACGCCTATCGCGACCGGCGCAATAAGAAGCGGCAGTACCGCCGGCTGTGGATCCAGCGAATCGGCGCAGCCGCGCGATTGAACGGGCTTTCCTACAGCCAGTTGATGCACGGCCTGAAGGCCGCGGGCGTGGAAATTGACCGCAAGATTCTGGCCGATATGGCCGTGCTCGATGCCAATGGATTTGCGGCGATCGCGGCCCAGGCCAAGGTCGTGCTCGGCTCGAAGGCTTGAGCTCTTGCGCCGATCCGCTCCGGTCCGATGACCAACCCGACTGATGCGACGCGACAGACGCTGGCGGCGCTCGGCGTTGCAAACGCCGAGGCGGTGGCCGAGCGCTTCGCCGGACTTCGCGATGAATTTGACCGCGAGGCCCCGGGCGCCGCTGCCGGTGACCGCGCCAAAACACTGCACGACACCTGGCTCGGCCGCAAGTCCGGCGTGCTCACTCGCATCACCGAGAATTGGCTGAAGAAGGCCGGGGCGGAGCTGCGTCCCGCAGTGGGCAAGTGTCTGAACGAACTGCGCGGGCACGTCGAGCAGCGGCTCGAAGAGTTGCAGCGAGCGAGCGAAACTGCGGCGGAAAGCGGCGCGGCGGCGCGCGAGCGCGTGGACCTTTCGCTGCCGGGCGTGACGCGGCCGCTGGGCTCGCGTCACCTGCTGCGGCAGACGTTCGCGGAAATCGAGCGCATATTTTTGTCGCTGGGCTTCGCCGTGGTGGAAGGGCCGGAGATCGAGACGCCTTATTACAATTTCGAGGCCCTCAATATTCCGGAACACCACCCGGCGCGCGACACGATGGACACGTTCTACCTGGAGACACCTCCCGGCGCGCCGCAGCGGCTGCTGCGCACGCACACTTCGCCGATGCAGATCCACACCATGGAGAAGCAGCCGCCGCCGGTGCGCATCATCGTGCCGGGAAAGGTCTATCGGCGGGACAATCCGGACGCCACGCACTCCTACATGTTCCACCAGGTGGAAGGACTGGCGGTGGATACGGACATCACTTTTTGCGAGTTCAAGGGCACGGTCGAATATTTCGTGCGCGAATTTCTGGGGCCGAAGATCAAGACGCGCCTGCGGCCGAGCTATTTTCCTTTTACCGAGCCCTCGGTGGAAGTGGACGCGAGCTGCTTTGTGTGCGGCGGCGGCGGCTGCCGGCTGTGCAAGCAGTCCGGCTGGATCGAGTTGTTTGGCGCGGGCATGGTCGACCCGGCAGTGTACGGATTTGTGAAGTACGACGCCAAGCAGCTTTCCGGCTACGCGTTTGGGCTGGGCGTGGACCGGCTCTCGCAACTGAAATACGGGATCGAAGACGTGCAGCTATTTTTTCAGAACGACGTGCGCTTTCTGCGCCAGTTCCCGTGAGTGAGTCCCGATGAAGGCGCTCTACGACTGGCTGAAAGAGTTTGCCGAGCTGACGCTCACGCCGGAAGAGTTGCGCGCGCGGCTTTCGCTCGCGGGCATCGCCGTCGAAGGCCTGGCGCAGACGGCCGCCGGGCCGCTGCTGGATATCGACCTCACGATCAATCGTCCCGACTGCCTGGGGCACTACGGAATTGCGCGAGAGGCGGCCACGCTCGAGCGCAAGCGCGTGCGCCCGGTGGAAGTAAAGTTGAGCGAAGCGGCGGACATGGCGGCGAAGGCCACGCGCGTGGAGATCGAGTGTCCCGAGCTGTGCGGACGTTATACGGCGCGCGTGTTGCGCGGCGTGAAAATCGGCCCGTCGCCGGCGAAGCTGCGGCAGCGCCTGGAGGCGCTGGGGCAGGATTCGATCAATAACGTGGTCGACGCGACGAATTACATGATGCTGGAGCTGGGCCAGCCCATGCACGCGTTCGATTTCGACCGCCTGGGCGAGCGGCGCATCGTGGTGCGCCGGGCGCGGGCCGGCGAGAAGATGCGCACGCTGGACGGCGCCGAGCGCACGCTGACGCCGGAAATGTGCGTGATCGCGGACGCTGCGCGGGCTGTTGCCGTCGCTGGGGTGATGGGCGGCGCGGAGAGCGAAATCGGCGCAGCCACACGAAACGTGCTGCTGGAATCGGCGTGGTTTGACCCTATTTCGATCCGCAGGACTTCCAAGACCCTGGGCCTGCGCAGCGAGGCTTCCACGCGGTTTGAGCGCGGGGCGGATATCGAGATGGCGGAACGGGCTTCGCGGCGATGTGCGGCGCTCATTCAGGAAATCGCGGGCGGCGAAATTCTCGCGGGCGTGGTGGACGTCTATCCGGGCCGGCGAGAGCCGCTGCGCCTGGAGCTATCGCGCAAAGAGTTTTTGCGGGTGATGGGTTCCGACGTGCCCGATGAAGAGATCGAGGCGATCCTTGAGGCGCTGGGGTTTGCGCCGCGGCGCGTCGATTCGGGGCGCGACACGGCGAAGTCGCTGCTGGCGATGTGGGAATGCCGGCAGCCGTCGTGGAGACAAGACGTCGCGCGCGAGGTGGACCTAATTGAAGAGGTGGCGCGGCATTACGGATTCGAGAAGTTTCCCCCGCGGTTGCACGCTTCGCGCCAGCCGGCAGCGCGCCTGCCACACGCGGAGGCTTTCGACCGGCTGCGGGAGCGGCTGATCGGGCTGGGTTACCGCGAAATCGTCTCGATTCCGCTGATCAACGCCGCAGACGATTCCCGTTTTGCGGGCGATATCGTCGCGCCCGTGGCGATTGCCAATCCGCTGGCGGAGGATGCTTCGCGGCTGCGCTCCAACGGCCTCGCAAGCATGGCGCAGGCGCTGGCGTGGAATCTGAATCATGGGCAACGCAACGTACGGCTCTTCGAGGCTGGTCGCGCCTATCGCTGGAAGGACGGTGCGACCGAGGAGATGCCGATTCTCACGCTCGGAGCCACGGGACTCGCGCGAGAAAAAGGAGTGGCGGAATCGGAACGCGAATACGGATTCGCCGACCTGAAGGGCGATCTCGACCAGATTGGCGAGTTGGGGGGTGGGCTAGATTGGTACTCCGCGGCGCCAGCGGGCTGGCAACATCCGGCGCGCAGTGGTCAGTTCGCGGCTCTGAAGCCGCTTGAGACCT
>Ga0210394_10006768_pt1 | contig 12309 bp, 7 predicted proteins | sample IncBWC12MmetaG_FD_160121 | JGI IMG/M metagenome (GOLD analysis project Ga0210394, IMG submission 160121) | Forest soil microbial communities from Barre Woods Harvard Forest LTER site, Petersham, Massachusetts, United States - Inc-BW-C-12-M | ecosystem: Environmental > Terrestrial > Soil >... | reverse complement strand
TCTCGTAGAAAATATGCAAGTTAGCGAGGTGAACGTGGGAGCGCGTATATACCCGCCTCCGGATTGGGCAAACATCAGCTCGCTGCTGTCACAGATACTGGGCCCAATTTTCCTCGATATGGAGAGAAACGCGGCATTCTGGCAGAGAGTGCGGAGTTCGGTCTCCGTGCCTTGCAGCGGCGATCGTATAGACATAGACGACGATTCCAATACGACCGTCGACATACGCCAAATGGTTGAAACATTTCAGTTGGGAAATCGGGATCTGCGGGAAATTTGGAGTCTTGTATTGCCACCGGCCACCATGCTGGAACTTGAAAAGCTCTCGCGCCTATTGCCGGATCAATTTCATATGCCGGATGAGCTTTGGGTCCGCATCGTGTTTGACTTCGCGCTCGCACACCGGCTTCGAACGATTAGTCGCGATCACCTGCTTGGATCGATGACGCCGCTCTATCTCGCATGGCTCGCATCGTACGCCCGCGACGTGCGAGTGGCCAACGCGTGGGCAGTCGACCGTAGACTGGAGAAATTGGCACTCGCATACGAAGCCGGGAAACCGTACCTGGTTTCGCGGTGGCGATGGCCCGACCGATTCAATCCGTAGTGTTCGTTGAGTTGCAAAGGAGGTGCCTATGTGGGGTCAAGTCAAGGAAGCTCTGGCGCAAGCCACGGCTCATTTTCTCACGCGGTCTGCGAGCCTACTCCCTGGCCTGGTGGCTCTCGTTCTTGCTCTGTTGGTATCGCTTTTCGTGGCCTGGGTACTTGCAGTAATTATCCGGCGCGTGCTGGTCGGAATGCATTTTGACGAACACCTGGTCCGCTGGGGTTTTCCTGCATCTGCCGACTCCGTGCATCCGAACCCTGTCTCGCGGCTCGTCGCGCGCGCGATTGGGCTCCTCGTGGTATTGGCTGGATTCTTGATCGGTCTCGCCGCGTTCGATTCCGAGTGGACAACGCTGTTTGCCCGCCGAACCCTCGAATACATTCCCAACCTGCTGGGCGCACTGCTGATTCTGTTGATCGGCAGTGTCGTCGCACGCTTTCTTGCACGCAGCGTGCTGATCGGCGGCGTCAATATGAATCTTCAATATGCGCGTCTGCTGAGCGTCGGAGTGAAATGGATGGTCTTGGTGCTGGCAGTGGCCATGGCGCTTGAAGATCTGCGGATAGCACGTAGCATCGTCGAGCTTGCCTTCGGAATTCTATTCGGCGGCATCGTCTTGGCGTTGGCGCTCGCCGTTGGCCTCGGCTCGAAGGACCTAGTCTCGAAATCACTCGAACGCGATGTAAGAAAAGTCCCCAGGGAACCAATCGAGGAGCCGTTGCGTCATCTCTGACTTCCCGGAAGGCCGCAGTCACTGAAGAAGTTGCAGGACGTGAGGCGATCGTCGACGAAGGGGGATTTAAGAGCCGTAAATCGATATATCGTGGAACTGTGGGAATTTATCTAAGAGATGCATGGCGCTCAGGCGATGCATGTCGGCAGTACCGGCGACACAAGTCCTCGAAAACAACCGGGTCTGGGACGGGACGAATTATTCGAAGCAAGTGTTCATCGGTAGGCATCGATAGTTTGCGCTTGGGTGCAAATACGAAATAAACCCGAGAAACCCAAAATGTACTTTGCGGTCTTTGGATCTGAATTCCGTTGATTCGCCAGAAGCGGCTGTCGAAGCGGCATTTGTTTAAGAGCGCAAGGCTGGCGGGGCAGCCTAAATCGGGATTCCCGAAATTGTTATTGTTGCTCTCAAGAAATACGTTTACTGGTTCTCAACGAAATCTATTTGGCGAAAGTTGTGAGTCCGTGGGTGGTTGCACTTTCGCTCGATCGGGATGCTAGACCATGCGAGTCGGCTTATTCACAAGAGAGTTTCCTCCTTACGTTTATGGAGGCGCAGGAGTCCATGTCGATTACCTGAGCCGGGAGCTGGCTAAAGAAATTGCCGTCGAGGTGCATTGTTGGGGGCCGCAGAAGTTTGATGTCGGCAATCTGCGCGTCTGCGGAGCGGAACCCTGGCAAGAGATAACAAACGGCACGGACAGCAAATTCAAAAGCGCTCTCGAGGCTTTAAGCCTCAACTTAACGCAAGTAAAGGCCCTGACAGGGATCGACATCGTCCACACTCATACCTGGTATGCCTCCATGGCAGGCTATTTCGCAAAGAAGCTGTATAACGTCCCGTTTGTTCTCACCACGCATTCGCTCGAGCCGCTTCGCGCGTGGAAGGCGGATCAACTTGGCAGTGGGTATGCGATCAGTTCTTGGATGGAGCGTACAGGCATTCTGGATGCCGACGCCATCGTCGCAGTTTCCAAAAGCACCAGAGCGGACATCCTTCGAGCGTACCCGGACGTAAAGCCCGATCGCATTCATGTCATTTATAACGGCATTGATCTTGCCGAATATCAGAAAACCTCCGAGACCACGACGCTAAACGGTTACGGGATCGATCCGGCCAAACCCTATGTTTTGTTCGTAGGCCGGATCACTCGGCAGAAAGGCGTTACTTACCTCGTCGACGCGATTCAATACTTGCCAAGGAACACTCAAGTCGTGCTTTGCGCCGGAGCACCGGATACTCCCGAGATTGCTGCGGAAATGCGGCAAAAGGTCGAGGATTCGCGCCGCCACCATCCGCATATTATCTGGATCGAAAGGATGGTCACGAAGCGGGAAGCAATTGAGCTCTACAGTCATGCGCGCGTATTTTGTTGCCCCTCGGTCTACGAGCCTTTCGGCATCATCAATCTAGAGGCGATGGCGTGCCGTGCCCCCGTGGTAGCGAGCAGTACAGGAGGAATTAAAGAGGTAGTCGTTGACGGAGAAACAGGCTACTTGATTCCTTTCGATCAGGACGCCGTCACAAGTTTTCCCGTCGATCCTGATAGGTTCTCGCGAGATCTTGCGGCTGGGATAAACCGACTTCTTGAGGATCCGGACAGGTGCAAGCGCTTCGGCGATGCGGGACGCCGGCGCACGGAAGAAAGCTTCAGCTGGGGCGCAGTCGCCCGACAGACCATCCGTCTCTACGGACAGTTAATTCAGCAACGCTCGACGGCCGTCAGCGCGATTAGTAGTACCAGCGCCAACGACCCGGCGGGAAGGTAACATGCCACAGGGCTTTCTTAGCCAGCGCCGCCGGTTGCGCCTCGACCGCGTTCGCGATGGGCACTGGAATCGGCAGACGATTCTCCCGTTGAAGAGATGTCTTCCGCGCCGGTCATTTGCATCACCTCCTTGGCGCTGCGGATTTCTTCAGACGTGTCGCAGTGGATCGACAGCAGAATCGCGCCCTTCCGGATGTAACCTTCGTAGCGCTTAGCTTCGTATTCGGGAATCCCGAGGCCAATCAGTGCGCCGGTGAAACCACCGACCGCTCCGCCCACGCCGATACCCGCCAGAGTCGCCATCAGCGGCCCTGCGGCAATAAATGGGCCGATACCCGGAATCGCAAGGGCTCCGATGCCGGCGAGTAGTCCCAGCGCGCCGCCGACGATGGCTCCGGATCCCGCGCCGGTAGCCGCGCCTTCAGGCGCTTTACTGGCCTTGGAGGTGCCAATTTGGCGAGAGCCGAGATTTTCCGGGATGAGCGCCGAAATGTCCGCCGCCGTGAAGCCCGCTCGGATGAGCGAATCAGTGGCGAAATCGGCGGCGGACATGGTGCTGAAAATTCCGAACACCGCGGTCTTTTTATTTTGGGCCATGACTTGTCTCCAGTGTTTGCTTGTCGGTATTTGAATTCACCGCTCTAAATCCGCGTGCTGTTTCGACGCGGGTCAGACGCCGACGAATTGTGAAGCCAGGCCATCGTAGTTGCAGCCGAACGCGGGTTCCATGCGCCAAACGTTGTAATGGGCGGCGGAACATCGTGTAAGAGATCCGTTACCCGTAGCATGGGCAATATCGAGCCGGCGCGATAGCGCGACGGACTGGGTGGATTTGAGGAGTTTCTCGGAACTCGTAGGTTTTGGTCCGCGAGGAACAGGACAGCCGGTACCGCAAGTCTCGTTCTGACCGTTGCGGGAGCCGCCTCCCTCTAACTGTGGGGCGGCCGACAGAAGGATAGTTGTTGTGTTCTGAAAAATAGCTCGCGGACGAGGCGGTGATGCGGATGATCAGGCGAGAAATCCCAGAGGCGCGTCCGGACGGGCGCACCGCTCCGGACCTGCTTCAAGAGGGGTAGGCGGTTCGTTACATGCTTCGCTGTATTGTTCCACTGCTGTTTACTACTGATAATTCGTCCGTATCTAAATTTGCGCTGCAAGACAGGTGACCGCATGTCAAGTCCAGCTCGCAGTTTCCAAGGGAACTCGGTTTCCGAAAAACCCCAACCCGAAATTCTTTCTCAGCAGGACGGCCGCGGACCTCTCGACGAATTCAATAACCTGGTGGCCCGTCGCGCCTATGAACACTTCGATCAGGACGGCCGTGTCGATGGAAACGACTTATCGCATTGGCTAGAAGCTGAGAACGAATTGGCGCCGCCATTTCCGCATGTCCGGGAACTGGCCGATTCGTTCGTCGCGAATATATCGCTACCTGACGTCGCCGTCGAAAATATCAAGGTCTACGCAACCGAGGATCGAGCGATTTTGTACAGGGGGAACAGCTCGGCAGACAACGTAAGGCGAACCCAAAGCACGGAATCGACCTATTACATGATTCGCTGGCCCCAGCCCGTCGATACCTCCAGTTGCACGGCTGAATTGGAGAACGGAAATCTGACTCTGCAAGTCCGTAAAGCCAGCAGCCGGCCGGAGGGTTCCCCAGGCAGCTCGCGAGAACTGTAAAGCATTACCGGAACCGGGGTAGAATTGTTCTTCGCGGCTCGTCTCAGTCAAGAGGTTGTAAAGGTGCGCACCTCGACCCACGATGCGGCTCTAGACTGCGCTCAGGATGAAGAACCTCTTCGCCCCGACATGCATGGGATTGCTACGCGAGACGGTGGAACGAAGTGTGCCTTCGCAGCTTAATCGGTCTCCTCCGATGCTCCCTACGATGCCAGAATTTGGAGCCACGCCAATCTCGGAAGATTACTGCCGCTTTGTTACCTGGGCGCCGGACAAGTCCGAACTGTCTCTGGTCCTTTGCGGCGAGCGCCGCGAAGTAATTTCAATGCGATCGCACCGCGGTTTTCATGTTGCCGAAGCGCACGCTCGCGAAGGCGCTCGCTACGTGTTCCGCATGCCCGACGGTCGCGAATTTCCGGATCCCGCGTCGCGTTTTCAACCCGACGGCGTTCACCGTCCTTCTGCTGTTGTCAACACACGCAAGTTCAAGTGGAACGACGGCGCTTTCGTGGGACACTCCCTGCGCGACACGGCGATTTACGAGCTTCACGTCGGCACATTTACTTCTGAGGGCACTTTCGACGCAGCGATTTCGCGGCTCGATGATTTGACCGAACTTGGAATCACGGCGGTCGAGGTCATGCCGGTGGCGCAATTTCCGGGCGGGCGTAACTGGGGCTACGACGGAGTGTTTCCGTTCGCGCCGCAGAATTCCTACGGGGGGCCCGCCGCCTTTCAACGTTTCGTCGATGCAGCCCACCGGCGCGGGATATCCCTGATTCTGGACGTCGTCTACAATCACCTCGGCCCGGAAGGAAATTATTTCGGCGAATTCGGGCCGTTCTTCAGCGGGCGCTATTGCACTCCCTGGGGACAGGCGATCAATTTCGACGGCGCCGAGTCCGAACCAGTCCGTGCGTTTTTCATTCAGAACGCCCTGTATTGGCTGAAAGAGTTTCACGTCGACGGCCTGAGGCTGGACGCGGTGCACGGCATTTTCGATTTCAGCGCCCTGCATTTCCTCGCCGAGCTCAAAGAGCACGTGCAGGATCTCTCCGCTCAAGGGAAACGTAAGTTGAGCGTGATCGCCGAAAGTGATCTCAACGATTCGCGCTTGCTCCATCTTCCGGTGAGCGGAGGGTACGGCCTGGACGCGCAGTGGAGCGACGATTTCCATCACGCACTACACTCTCTGCTGACCAACGAATCGACCGGGTATTACGGCGACTTCGGTACAATCGAAGATCTGGGCGTCGCAATCCGCGACGGCTGGCGCTACTCGGGCCAGTTTTCTAAGTTTCGGAAGCGGCGGCACGGCAATTCGCCCCTGGGGATTTCGCCCGATCACTTCGTCGTCTTCAGCCAGAACCACGATCAGATAGGGAATCGCGCGGGCGGTGAACGGCTCGCAACTTTAGTCGATTTCGAAAGCGCGAAGCTCGCCGCAGGTGTGACGCTCCTGTCGCCTTTCGTTCCGCTGCTGTTCATGGGGGAAGAATACGGAGAGGAGCGCCCGTTTCAGTATTTCACCAGTCACGGCGATGCCGTGCTGATCGAGGCCGTCCGCCGTGGCCGCCGGGACGAATTTGCGGACTTTGGTTGGGGAGACGAGGTCGCCGATCCGCAAGACGAAGCCACGTATGCCGCATCGGTCCTCCATTACGCCGCGAAAGACATCGAACCGAATCGCACGCTTCGCAGGCTCTACAAATCCTTACTCACGCTTCGCAAGCGATTCGGTCTCGGCGCGACAAGGCCGGACGTCACCTGGGACGAAGCGGCGAAGACGCTAACCATGGACTATCGGGCGGTGCCCATCTGGGCCATCTTCCATTTCGGACAGAAGCAGGTTGCAGTGCCTCTCCCCTCTGGCCTTCCGTCCGCCTCAGCGATCCTGAATTCCGCAGATCGTGACTGGCGAGGCCTCCTAGGTGGCGAGTTGTCTACCGGAACGCAGGGCGGAAGTGTGGCCCTTGAGCCGCGTTCGTTCGTTGTTCTTGTCCCACATCGAGGTCCAACTCTATGAAATACGTCTGCGTCCACGGCCACTTTTACCAGCCGCCGCGCGAAAATCCATCTCTCGAGGCCATCGAACTCCAGGATTCCGCCTATCCCTACCACGATTGGAACGAACGGGTGACGACGGAATGCTACGCGCCCAATGCAAAATCACGTCTACTCGATGACCAGCAGCGCATCGTCGAGCTCGTGAACAATTACGCGCAGATCAGCTTCGACTTCGGCCCGACGCTCCTGCTCTGGATGGAACAGAAAGTCCCGCAACTTCTCGCATGTATTCGCGAAGCTGACCAAAAGAGCCAGGAACAGTTCGGCGGTCACGGCTCGGCCATCGCCCAGGCGTACAACCACATGATCCTGCCGTTGGCCCATCCGCGAGACAAGGAAACGCAAGTCATCTGGGGCGTACGCGACTTCGCAGCGAGATTCGGCCGGCAGCCGGAAGGGATGTGGTTGCCAGAAACAGCCGTGGACGTTCCAACGCTGGAGGCACTCGCGGCGCAGGGAATTCACTTCACGATTCTGGCGCCGCGTCAGGCGAAACGCGTGCGCCGCTACGGCAGCCGCAACTGGAAGGACGTTTCCGGCGACCGCATCGACCCCAGCCGCGCGTACCAGTTGCGCCTGCCGTCGAAAAAGACAATCTCCCTGTTCTTCTACGACGGGCCCATCTCTCAAGGCGTGGCATTCGAGGGCCTGCTCAACGACGGCAAACGATTCGCGGATCGCCTGCTGGGCGGATTCTCGGACGATCGCGTCGGCCCGCAACTTTCGCATATCGCAACTGATGGTGAAAGCTACGGCCATCATCACCATCATGGCGAAATGGCGCTCACCTACGCGCTGCGGAGCATCGATTCGGGCGACGTAGCTAAACTCACGAACTACGGCCAGTTCTTGGAGATGCAGCCCCCGGATCATTGGGTCGAAATCTTCGAGAACACTTCCTGGAGCTGCGCGCACGGAATCGAGCGCTGGAAAGCGAATTGCGGTTGCAACTCCGGCGGCCATCCGGAGTGGAATCAGCAGTGGCGCGAACCCCTGCGGAACGCACTCGACTGGCTGCGTGAAGCGCTGGCGGCGGCATTCGAGCGGCGCGGAGGCGAGTTGCTGAAAGACCCCTGGGCGGCTCGCAACGACTATATCGACGTCATCCTGAATCGCTCGTCCGAAGCGGTGGCGGCATTTCTTGCCAAGCACGCAACGCACGAACTGAATCGCGAGGAGCGCGTCCGCGCCCTGAAGCTTCTCGAAATGCAGCGCCACGCAATGCTGATGTACACAAGCTGTGGCTGGTTCTTCGACGAACTCTCCGGCCTCGAAACCGTGCAAGTGCTTCACTACGCAGGCCGCGCCATTCATCTCGCGCGCAAGGCCGCTGGCGAAGACCTGGCAGCGCCGTTCTGCGAAAGGCTCCGCAATGCCAAAAGCAACATCCCCGAGCACGCCAACGGCGAGGAAATCTACAAGAAATGTGTCGCGCCGGCAGTCATCACGGCGGACAAAGTCACCGGCCACTACGCCGTCAGCGGACTCTTCGAACCCTATGGCGATCAGACGCGCATCTACTGCTACGACGTCACCCGCGAAGAATACAGCGTCGAAACGGACGGCCGCGCCCGCCTGGCGGTCGGCAGGGCACGCGTGCATTCGCTGATCACCACCGACGAAAACACGCTGGGCTTCGCGGTTCTGCACCTGGGCGATCACAACATCACCGGCGGCGTTCGCGAATTCCAAGACGAAAACCATTTTCGGGAGCTGCGCGACCAGCTAAAGGCGGCATTCACCCAGGCGGACACCGCCGCCACAATCCGCATTCTCGACGAGCAATTCCGCAAGAGTACATTCTCCATCCGCTCCCTATTTCGTGACGAGCAGCGCCGCATCATCAATCTGATTCTGCAGGACACGTTGAGCTCCGCGACCTCCTCGATCCGCGCCATGTACGAAAATCAGGCTCCGCTGCTGCGCTTCCTCAACTCTCTTAGCGTCCCCGTGCCTGGTGCGTTCCTCTCCGTGGCCGCGATCGCGCTGAATGGCCAGCTGCAGCAGGCGCTCGAACGTCCGGATATTGACGCCGCCGCGGTCCAGGGATTGCTGCGCGAAGCGGAGTTGAACCAAGTGAATCTCGACACCACCACGCTCGAATTCACCATGCGCAAGCGGCTAGAGGATCAAGCGGCAACCTTTGAACAAAAGCCCGACGATCTCAACGCGCTGAAGCGCCTTCGCGGCCTGCTTGATATCGCAGCCGGATTGCCTTTCCACGTGGGACTTGCGATGGCGCAGGAGCTCTGTTTCGCCCGCCTCGCGCATGCGGCTGCCAACGGCAGCGCGCTCGCGCAAGCCGCCGCGGCAAACGGCAGTGGCAACGGCAGCGCCGCCCCCGCGACCCATAAGAATTCCGACGCGGGTCAACAGGAATGGAGCCGCGAGCTTTCTGCGGTGCGCGAAAAACTCTGCATCCACGGAACCAGGTAATGCCTCCGGGAGTTCCACTTGCGACCTATCGCCTGCAATTCAACTCCAACTTTCGCTTTCGCGACGCGATCCCGATTCTCGACTATCTGCGCGATCTCGGAATTTCGCACGTCTATGCCTCGCCCATCCTCGCCAGCCGACACGGCAGCGGCCACGGATACGACGTCACCGACCCCACCAGCATTAATCTCGACGCAGGCGGCCCGGAGGATTTTGCCGCACTGCGCTCGGCGCTGGAGGAACGCGGGCTCGGACTGCTGCTCGACATCGTGCCGAACCACATGGCCGCGGGCAGCGAGAATCGCTGGTGGATGGACGTGCTTGAATTCGGAGCCGATTCCGCGTTCTCGTCATATTTCGATATCGACTGGAAATCGCCGTCGCGCGCGCTGCAAGGCAAGCTCCTGCTGCCGTTTCTCGGGCGTGCGTTCGGCGACGTGCTCAACGACGGCGAACTGAAGATCGCTTTGCAGGACGCCCGTTTTGTTCTGCACTACGGTGAGCAGACCTTTCCCATCGCACCGAGTTCCTACGCAGAGATTCTTGCGCACTGCCAGTCGGAGGTGCAGGGCGCGCTGGGGCCCGGCTCGCCGCCCGGGCTCGAATGGCAGGGCATTCTGGCGCTCGCGCAGTCGCTTGTTTCGAGCAATGGCGGCAGTGCACAGGCCGCCGCAGAGCGCCGCACGAAACTCGAAAGCATGCGCGAGCGGTTCAGACAACTGCTCGCCGGGTCGCCGGCGATCAGCGGTTGTCTGGAGGGCGCGCTGCTGAGCATCAATGGTGAGCCCGGCCGTCCCGCCAGCTTCAGCAAACTGGAAAAGATTCTCGCGGACCAGCATTTTCGGCTGGCGTTCTGGCAGACGCCAAGCGAGGCGATCAACTACCGCCGATTTTTCTCCATCACTGATCTCGTCGGAGTTCGCGTGGAAGACCCCGCTGTTTTTGACGCCACGCACGAACTGGCTCTTCGGTTGGCGCAAAGTACGTCTTGCGTGGGTTTGCGGATTGATCACATCGACGGCCTTCGCGACCCATTTTCCTATCTCACGCGCGTGCGCGAGCGCTTGTCGAAGCAGGATTCCAGTTCCGCTGGGAGCGACGAGCCTTATCTGATCGTCGAGAAAATATTGGGCAGGCACGAGCAGCTGGCCCCTGATTGGCCTGTGGAGGGTACCACGGGCTACGATTTCATGAATTTCGCAAACCGCTTGTTCATCGACGAACAACAGGTGCAAAAGCTGGGCGAGATTTACGCGGACTGCACTGGCCTGCGCGTCGATTTCGAAGACCTGGTTTACGAGAAAAAGAAACTGGTGATGCGGACGCTTTTCGGCGTGGAAATGCGCGCGCTCGGCAGGGAGCTGGCTGAACTCGCGCGCGACGATCGCTACGCCCGCGAACTCCATCCGGCCGAACTGGCCGAAGCGCTGATCGAAGTGACTGCATGCTTGTCGGTATATCGTACTTACATTCAGACGCTCGACGTTCCTGAAACCCCGAAGCTCGTGCTCAGCCGGGCCATCGAGTCCGCGCGATCCCGCCGGTCCACGCTGCCCCATCGATATTTCGATTTTCTGGCCGACGTTCTCCTGCTGACGGCGCCCGAGCACGTTCGGCCCGAGCAGCGAGAGTCGCGCCTCGAGTTCGTCACCCGCTGGCAGCAATTCACCGGCTCCATTATGGCCAAGGGATTTGAGGATACCGCGCTGTACGTCTATTTCCCGCTGTCGTCGCTCAACGAAGTCGGCGGAGATCCGCGCGCGCTGGGAACCGACCCGCTGACGTTTCACAGGTTCGTAGCTGCACGGCAAGAAAAATGGCCGCACAGCATGAACGCCACGACCACGCATGACACCAAGCGGTCCGAGGACACTCGTGCGCGAATCTCTGTGCTTTCGGAAATTCCGGAGCGCTGGGCGGAGTGCCTCCCTAGGTGGTCAGGCATGAACGAACAATTCGCGACCAGAGCAGATGGCATCGCGGTGCCCGACCGCAATGAGGAATATCTCTTCTATCAAACGTTGATGGGAGCCTGGCCGCTGCAAGAGGACGGGTGGAGGGACTTCTTGCCGCGTCTGCAGGAGTACTTTATCAAGGCCTCACGGGAAGCGAACGTTCGCACGCGATGGGTCGCGCCCAATCAGGCGCACGAGTCCGCCCTACGGGACTTTGTCGCCGGCGTTGTGGACCGCGAGCGGAACCGTGTATTTTGCGGGGACTTCGAGCAGGTTCACCAATGTGTTGCGCTGTACGGAATGCTGAATGGGCTGGGACAAACGCTGCTAAAGGCGGTCTGTCCGGGCGTGCCGGATTGCTACCAGGGATCGGAGCTCTGGGACTTGCGCCTGGTCGATCCGGATAATCGGGGTCTAATCGACTACCACAGGCGCCGCGCTGCTCTGGAGGGTCTGCGCGCCGCCTGCACATCGCGCGGCGATCTGGATGCGGAGGCATTGCTTGTAAGCTGGCGCGAGGGACGTGTGAAAATGCACGTCTTGGAGAGGGCCTTGAACGCCCGGCGGGCGAACCCGGCGCTTTTTAGCGACGGGAGCTACGAACCGCTCGCCGCCGAAGGCGAGCACGCGAATCGTGTGGTGGCTTTCGCGCGGGTCCATGCCGCCGATTGGGCGATTTCTGTTTTTCCACGTTGTCTGGCTTCGGTGCAAGCGCCGGTGATGCGGCGTGATTGCCGACAGACGTTCTGGCAGGCGACGGAGCTGAGGCTGCCGGGAAACGCCCCGAAACAATGGACCAACGTTTTGGTTGGCCATGCGGTCCCGTCGTTCGCAATCACCTCGCGGGGCACCTTGCAGCTGGCTGACGTGTTCGAAAGATTTCCGCTGGCGCTGTTGCTGCCGGCGCCCCGATAAGCAGCGCGAAGCGAGCAGGACCATGCCTTCGTTCAGGGGCTCCGGCACCCGGCCCTGGACCACATTTGATGCCAATGAGCACAAACCACACCTTCCAAGAGGTCCTATTCGCGGTCCACAGGGCAAACTCCTTCGCGTCTAG
>Ga0210394_10006767_pt1 | contig 12310 bp, 6 predicted proteins | sample IncBWC12MmetaG_FD_160121 | JGI IMG/M metagenome (GOLD analysis project Ga0210394, IMG submission 160121) | Forest soil microbial communities from Barre Woods Harvard Forest LTER site, Petersham, Massachusetts, United States - Inc-BW-C-12-M | ecosystem: Environmental > Terrestrial > Soil >... | reverse complement strand
TGAGCGAGGTTTGAATAGGCAGTTCGTGCTGCTGCGACGAGGCGTTCCAGTCCCTCGTGATCTTCGTGGCACTCTGCCACTGACTGCTCCATTTCTCGGTACCGCCGATCGATTTCTCTCCAGGTTGAGGCATAAGCGCGAATAATTGACTCGAGGTTTTCGAAAGCCGGAAGAGTGCGTGAGGTGGTAGATTCGAGGAGGTCGAACGCGCGTTCGGCAACCGTCCACTCTGCCAGGCGACTTTCGCTTTTCAGCCAGATGGAATGGTGACGACTCTTCAGGATTTCTCGTGCGCGTTCACTTTTTCCTCCTAGAAGTGAGTCGACGAATTGACCCAGGTAGTGTTTTTCTTCGAACGGAAATGTGTCACGCTGGCCAAGCTTACGCATCTCTGCCGTTCGTTCAGGAAGTGCCAATGCGACTTCGACCTCAGAAGCATGGGTCACATAGCTGTCGCGATGGTCTTGATGTTTTCGTAACTCGTCACAGACATCGAAAACGATCCCAGATGCTTGAGACTCAGCACGAGACACCACTGCTAGGGATTCAGGCAAGTCGCCGTTCGAATCAAAGACAAACTCACTAAAGAGCACGAACTGCCACAGCTCGTCGGCTATCGGTTGGCGTGTTTGTGCTTTCGTTCTGAGCTTCAGTCCGAGTGTACGGTCGACAAAATCACGGGCTTCATTGACCCAAGAATTGTCTGTCTTAAGTCCGTTCTCCTGAGTTATGGTCGGAGACAAGAGGCCGACGAGGATTTCTCTCGGTGAGTTAACGCCCAGAAGCGTCTTGAGCCTGGGCCAGGAAGTGCCTTTGTCGAGCGCATCGATCGTTTCGAAACTCGGTTCCCCTTCATTGAAGATTCTGTTGATCTCGACAATATGGTCGGGCTTTGCCTTGCGGCAAATAGACGCATAGTCATCTCCGTCACCAGCTGGAAATTGGGTACCGATGCGGGCGAAAATGCTGAATGGATCTTTCTGGAGGTCATCATCTGATGCCGGGTGCGGTGCAGGCACCCAAATGATGAACTCGTGGATCTTCCCTTCTGCTAGTTCGCGTAGCGCTGCAACTGCCGCTTCTCGCTGTTCAATGACTGATAAATCCACGTCGACAATGCGGCAGGACGAGGAGGCCATACCTGACACGATGGCGTGGTATCGACGAGTCGGGTCGTAAATGATCAAACATCCAGTCTCCGCGGCCCTTTTGCTGAAAACCTCGTTCTGTATGTAGTCACGAATACTCAAGTTAAACCACCTTCGACTTCAACGGCTGCCTTCTGCTTGCGGGACCTCTTCGCCCCGGATTTCCCAAGCTCGACCTCGCATAAATTCTCGAGACTATGAGAGATCGCAAGAGATAGATCGGTTCGGCACTTCTCTCTAATGCGGTCGGGCCAAATCGAATAGGCGAGGTGTGCCCAATCATGTTCCCCTCGTTCCAATTCTTCCCAGCAGGTCTTCAAATCCCTCTGCCATTTGGGGAGTCGGAATGATTTCCAGAGTGGGCACGCGCTAATGAGCACACCATCATTAAGATTCGGCTGGTAAGGTAGCTTAATGACTTGCTCAATTTCGGAACGCATCTCCTTGAGTTCTTGCTCCAAATCGAGCAACCCTTCGAGGGAGGCGTGGGACCCGTTCCCGCCGCGGATAACCTGAATGTCAGCAGAGACTCCTTTTAGCTTGGGATCGATGAAGTCGACGAGGCAAGAATGCAACGTCTGCGTGCTAAGGCGCTGGTAGTAAAGCCAGAGAGTATAGCTGCCGGACCGGGAGGACAGAGGCCAGTAAATTGGAGCCTGACGGCGACTCTTTGAATAGCGCTTCAGATGGTCTGCAAAAAATCCTGATGGCCTTCGAAAATACTCCCGGAGTGAACGGCTATTCAGGATGCGGCAGACCTCTTGCTCAATAGCCTCGGAGCGCTCGTGCCAAATAATCTCAAGGACGTGGCGGACTCTCGCCTCAACATCGCGCGGATCGGACGGATCGTCAACGATGATGCCGTCCCAAGGAATGTCAACATCATACCTCCATTTGCTGGCCGCCTTAAGCCGGTTTACCTCATCTTTGGTCAAAGGAAGACCTTGCTCATTCTGCAGTACGCCGAGCGGACAAATCGGCAATGCAGCGAACGGATCGGCTTTTTCCGGTTCCTGCTTCTCACCCGTGGCGTAACGAATGTCCCACCGACCAAATGCGCAGCCGTACACGTAAGAGAGCATGTCAGCAGCAAACGAATTGGCATCAATGTATTCAGGGGGCGCAGTTTTGTCGTTGGACTCCTCCGGCTCCCCAGGTGTTTCCTCACTCCCCTGCATGACAGAAATTGCCAAGGCTTCACGCGCTTTCATATCCAATCCGTACACTTTAAACGCGAGTTCATCAATTTGAGATTGAATAGTAGTGAGGGATCTTTCACCCGCCTGAACTCGGTCTGCCCAGGCGGAGGTTCGCTCAGCGAGTGATGTGCCGTCGACTACGAGTGCGGCTGGCAAGACGAAAGCGTGAGAGGCTTCTCGAACATGGTCGTTGCTCCAAGTCAGAGCGTACGCCTGTTTGGCCCAACTCAGGGCCATCTCAGTGTCGGCAGAATTGAGGGTCGGCCAAGGCATTCGTGCAACGATTCCCTCTTCATAGCTTCTGGCGGCAGCGTCACCCGCACCCATTCTCAATGCGAGGAATCCGCGTAATGCCTCGCTGTTTAGCACCGCCAACATGATAAAAAGCAACTCACGATCAATTTCCTCACTCGCGCTCTCGAAGATCGATATGCCTTTGTTTGTCCAGAAACAGCCAGCGGGTAAGCAACGAACCGAGAAGTCACTAGAGGTCCGCAGAGGATAGGTGAGGCCGGGTCGACCGTAACTGCACTCCGGGTGCAGGACCCAATCCGCGTTGCCCTTTAGATATGGGTACTTCGCAACGATTGCTGCTCTAATTTCTGCAAATGCCTGGTGGCAAAGAACGCAAAGGTGCACATCCGCATAGTAGCGCGCAAACGCGCCACCTTTCGATAGCATGCCCCAGCGACCGTTGTACGCGTCGCCTGAATCGGGCTCCCAAAACAATCTCAAAAAACGAAAATCATCACCAGTGAACAATCCCCGTTCGACCCGGCGTCCATTTGATTCGAGAGGAGGAAAGCTTTGGAATAATCTAATTACTTTGTCCCCAACCCAGTATGCGAACGGAGAGGAGGGAATATGAGCGAATGATCTAGTAGTCGTGAGAAATAGACGCCCTTCTTCGTAATGACCATTCGAGAGAGAGTTGAGCGCAGTCGAAAGCGCGGTTTCCTTGTCATCTTCATTCAGTAAACGAATGAAAGCCGTATATGCAGTTTGTGAGTGAACAGGTTCCTTATCAAATCGCGCCAGTTGAAGTACATATGCGGCAGTCTCAACCATTGCATCCAAAACGCCGTGGCCGAGGTCAACCACTACCAGCGGGTGTGCTTGTTTGAGAAGGATCTCTTCGCGCCATTTTTGAAACGAACTGAGGAAGAAGCCTGTGCGGGAAGTGATCGCACCTATTGATCCCCCTGCTGCTAGCCGGTTAATACCCTCTTCTATGAACGCGGCATACACATCGTTCTTGGTCCGCGGGAAGTGGGCAGCTATGTAGCCGCTCGCTGCGGTCGCGGAATCTCCGAAAGGCGGATTCATCAGAATAGTATCGAAACGTCTTCTACAAACGTCGATAAACGCAAAGCCGTGGCCGGCGTCTTCCGCGAATAGCCGATGAGAGTATCCTCCGCCCGTTTCCTCCGCATAGTCGCTGAGGGCCTCATAAATCCTCTGTTCGGCTGTTTCCCAGAACTGCTCGTCAGTAATCCCTGCTTGATCAAAACGGAAGTTTTCCTCTCTAGGCTTCGCTGTTTCTGCGAAGAGTAACGTCTGCTCGGCGAGGGGCCCCCTCTGCCATTGAAGTTTCGCTGCATGAACTAAGGTTACAACCTCATCTTCGATCTTCAGCAGTGCCCCAGCCTCTCCGGCGAGCTGCATTTTTTCGAAAACTTTGGCGACGAATTGACCCAATATTGGAGGACGAAGTTTTGCCGTAAAGTCGGTTAACAATTCGGAGCTACCTGGCATAGCTTCGGCACAGACTATATTGGTCCGCTCGATCGTCGGACGATCTCGGAGACTTACCTTCCTTGCCTGCCAGCTTTTCTGAGCGCAAAGCCACAAAGACAGCCCCGCGATCTGAACCGCCCGAGGATCGATGTCAATGCCGTGTATGTTGTGCTCGATGATTAGTTTCGGAACCTCGCGAAGGAATGCTTCTTTTGAGTTGTAGGCTTCTTGCAGTGGATTCAACGACGTATTTGGCTTAACATCCCCGCATTCCGACAAGTCCCACGCTTCATTGTAAATAACCTCGAGCAGGTCGAAGGCGTAGAGACCGAAGTGCATTGAACCACAGGCAGGATCAAGCAAGCGAATCTCGCGAGGGTCCTTCATAGATCGATGTGGAATATATGCCGGAAGTCTAAGGATTTCTGCCTGACTAAGACCATCTGTGTTCGATTCAGGGGGTGCGTCTTGGTCAGGATCGAGAAAAACTTCGGAGGGTCGGCTTACGAGATAGCTGCAGCGTTCTTTCAGTGATGTCTTCCCGCGTGTCATCTCATACCAGAGACGGCCGAGCGTGTTGTCAGTGAGAAATTCAACTACGTAACGCGGTGTGAAAAACTGATTGCGAACTGCGAGTTCTCGGCTATCACGGGGCGCAGCTGATGCCTCGCGCATGCGTCTCCGCTCTGTCTCATCGTTGTAAAATTGGTAGATCCAACCGACCGTTTCGTCTTCGACCCAAAGCGCGTCGATTTCCTTGGCGTTAAGAAGCCGAAACAGCTCAAGAAGCGCGGGTTCGCGCGGGAACAGCAGGCCGGTCGGGGAACGTCGGTCAAACAGCACACCCAGATCCAAGGCGAGTTCATCGAACAAGCTGAAAAGATATCTGCGATATCGGTGATAGGTGTCGCCAAGCCCGCTTCCGGCAACCTGGCTATAGACCAGGAACCCTTTTGATTGATATCCGTGCCCCACCGACTCGATAATGATGTCTCGTTTTTCAGCCATGCGGAGGGCAGCCAGACGATTAAGTACCGTAAACGCCTGTTCCCGGGTGAAACGATGAATCGCAGATGCGGCCGGATTCTTCTCGTGTGAAGAAGATGTTTTCAGGTACTCGATTCTCTCTCTGAGAAGCTCCGCCACTGCCCGATGTTGTTCGTCTAGGTGCTTTAGATCCTCAAGAGGTGTAATTTCTCCTGAAGCTGAAACCCCGTATATGGTCACAAGCTGCTGCGCGAATTCCACAGCTATCAGCTCGCGTGCGTCGGTCACGAATCGGGCAAGCTGGTTGCGAGTTTGAGTGTTAAACGGCATCTTGAGTGCTTCCTACTGCAAAGCTTTAGCTATGGACGTTCCTTGAAACGAATTCGAACTCGCTGACGGGCAGCGATTCGCGGGCGGAATCCTTGAATCTGACCTGTGAGGATGTCGAGCTGCTCCACAGTCTCGAAAATCGGTGGGACCGCGACATCGCTCTCGAAGACCTCGCCCGGCGGTTCAATACCGCCCGGTTCTTTGGGCTCTTCTCGATCTTTGCGCCGTTGGGCGGCACGGGCAGTAATGTTTTCTTCCAATTCACGAAGGCGGAAATTTAGCGCGTATTCATGAGCTAGGAGCGAACGAAACCCCTCCAGTGTGCTTGGCGCATCTTGTTTCAATTTTTCTGCTTCGGACACGAACCAAGAGCGATCATCGGAGAGCAGATCCGTCCAATCAGATAACGACTGCCACTTGCCAAGTTCTCTATCGCATACATGGCGCTGTTGATTCGCCAAGTCGTTGACGACTCCGGCGATGTGGCGGTTCAGTTCCTGGAGAGCGGATTGCAAGGTATGGGACTCGTCGTAAAAGTTCTCCTTGGCCAGGATGTCATTGATTTGTATTAGTCGCTCCGCGCTACTTACTTTCAATTGGCCGGGAATTCCGGAATCTGGAAGTACCCGGATCGCCGCGAGGACCTCTTGCAACGAAGCGATTACGTGCTTCAAGTCATTCGCGAAGGCCTGTTTTAGTTTGCGTGCCCACTTGAGGGAGTCGAACAAAGGGCTCTCAACTCCCCCCAGGCGTCCGACAGCGTCAGACCCATCGCCTCGAACAATCTCCGTTAGATCGTTGGAGAGATCTTCGGCACGAGTTGCGCCGCTCAGACGGAGGTTGCTTAACTCCGCTGCTAGTGAGCTGTACTCTTGTTGGAACCCTGGGAAATACTTCTTTGCTGCGCTAGAAATCTCATCTTCCAGGGGAAGTACATTTTCACCACTTAGGTCTCGTAGTCGGTCACTCGCCCGCGCAAGCGCCTCCGCTGAGGGTCGTTCTTCTCGAAGCCTGATTCCCACCGGGCCCAAAGCCTTATTCGAACCTAGGGCATTCAGTGTGTCATCGTTTTTCACGAAAAGGTCCTGCCCAGCGATTCTTAGTTTGACTTCCCCACCCACAAAGAGAGCCGAAAGGAGATAGCGCAGCGTATCTTTTGACCAACCAAACGGCGGCTCATTGAAGTGTTCCAGCAGCCTTCGCCCTTCAACCTGTCCCGATTGCATCAGATAGTCCCTGATAGAGACTAATGCCTTGTGGTCAGCCTTAATTGACGCCTTGCCGCCAGCCCGTGTAATGATCTGTAAAGGGTCTTCATTCGCCGTTGCGCGGTCCAAAGGAGTCTTTAAGAACTTCTCTGCTAAGGAGCTGTCTGCCTGAAATGGCGCTTCAGCGTACCGGTCGAACACGCTAGCTGCAGCGGTACCCAAAAAAAGTTTCGAAGCTTCAGCAAGATCGGTGTGGACTTCAGATACTGAGCGGCCTTCACCATGAGCCACGAAAGAGCCAGCTAGAAGCGTGGCCCTCACTTTCCTCTCCAACTCAACGGCGGTACGGTCTAGTCTCTCAGCGACGATTCGCACAAACTCTTGAGTCTCTGGCTCGCCAGCGTTGCGATGTGCATCCACGAACCTGCGGCAGCGAACCACGGTGACAGCGAGGCTCTCGATCTCATTATCAGTTCTGCCGAGAAGAAAGATAGATGTTTTCTCGCGAGTACCACGAGAATCGTTCACCCTATCCTTTTTTGTTTCGTCGTATGTAGAAGGATTCACGAGTTCGATAAGAATCTGAATGGGTTCTTTCTCTCCCTCTAGAGCCGTTGATTGACCACCACCCAAGACGATTCTGAGCCCGGCGGTTACCGGGCGAACACCATTTAGGCGGGCGGACGGCAATGGCTTGAATAGGCTTCTGATCGTTCCATTTACCTCTGCCCGAAGATCCGCGTTCCGATACTCAATCTGATCGAACTCCTTCTGGAGCGTCACGGCGGCCTGGGTCAGGAAACGGAGACTTCCGGTTTTGGCACCGAGTGGAATGAAGCTGTCTTTCAATAGCTCATCAATTGCTTGTGAGACCTTTTCGCCAAGCGAAGCAGAAGAGACAGACGGCTGAAAAAGCGCCGCGATGTTTTGAGGTGTAACGGGCAGGTTTTCCAGAATTTGAAGAACGGCAATCGATTTTGCTACTTCGTGATAAAGCTTGTTGCCAGGATGGCGATCCATCACCCTTTGTACGCCATCAACAATATAGCCGTAACTGCTTTGAATGTCTCGACGCAAGGAGTCGTAAAACGTCACAGTATTAGCGAGGGTTCCGACTTCGGCGTCAGCAAGAATCGCTTCACCTGCCGAACGACTTCCCCCATCAATCAGCACATCTTGAAGAACCTTGATCGCGGATCGAAGTCCGAGTCCGCCTGTCTTGCGAGCGAGACGACCCAGCAGTTGGAGAAGGATTTCAAAGTGTGCTGGCAGGAACGGATAAAGATCAATAAACGTTCGGCGGTCGAGAGATGTCTCATAAACACCGGCGTCCTTCAACTGCGTCGCGGTTCGAAGTGATGCACCGAAATCGTCATAGAGTTTCCCTAGAGTCTGTTCTCCCGCTGCGGACTTTGTGAGCAGGCGCCTATGACAGATCTCCTTTATGTCACTTGCTTCGAGATGGATTTGAATTGGGAAACGGTCCTTTAATTTGAAGAGACCGGAAGCATTAATCATCGCGGAAGGATTGTCTTCAGTGAGTGTTTGTTGAGCTGTGGCAAAGAGCCAGACTTGCCCCCCTCCGACCTGTTTGAGATTCTTCGCAAGACCATCTAAATTCAGAATGAGGTTCACCTTGGCTGAAACATATTGACCCACCTCGTCGACGATAAAGATGATGTTCTTCTTCCCGGACTTCCTCCGAATAAGCTCGACCATCTCGGTTGTTCGTGCGATCTCTGATTTGCTGACGTGAAGAATAATGCTCTGGAACTGGTCAGGCGTGGGAAATAGCTTCGGGTAGAATTCCGCAGCGAGCCGAGCAGCTACAGGATTCGCAACGAGAGGCTGATTATGGATCTCTTTCCAGGACGCACCGTCAAGCTGGTCTTTAACGCGTTTCTCAAAATCAATCAACTTGCCATCTTTCTCAAGCATTCGCTCCAACTCAGCAACCTTGAGATCTTCAGAATAGTTTGCCCATTGGAGAACCTTCAAATAGAGGACTGTAGAAATATCCTCCATTGAAGCGCCCGCTAGCATTTCACTAGCAAGGTCAAGCGGGACCACAACCGGGTCATAAGTCGATGACACCTGATTGAAAAGTGCTCGGACCGGAGCGGTTCGGAGTTGATGTTGCAGCAGTTGGAGAAAGCTGTCGTTCCCGACAGAAATGCGTTTGTCTAACGCAAAGCCGAAATACTTGGTAAAAGAACTCTTACCGGACCCATAGAAACCTGAGACCCAAACCCCAATTTCGTGTCCTCCACCACCCTGAAGGGCCATCTGCATAAGCTTCAGCAGTCGATCGAAATTCTGCTCGATATTGTCGGTGACGATGTATTCCGAAATTTCTGCGCGGAGTTGCGCATCGCCCCGCCTTTGGTAAGTGATAACCTTTTCGATGGGCCGATTGAGCGCTCGGTTTGTATCAAAAAGTGTTCTAATTTGATTCCTGTCAATCGAAGCCATATGTCGTTTTTCACCCGATATGTTCAGATCTATAGTTCGGATCAGCCGGATAAAACTCCAGGAATCTCAAGCTCGTTTTACCTTCGCGCTTACCAGGGTAAAGGACGACGACCGGGCAATGGACGCGTCCTTGCAGTTTGGACTCAATTGTGTTGATACGCAGATAAGGATGTAGAGCTTCGAGATCGGCAATGAGCAATAAACCATTCTTTTGAGACTCAGCAGCTCGGAGCTTTGATTCGATTATTTCTTGAAGTTCCGAGCCTTCGACTAATGCTGCTGATAGAGTTTTGTTAATCTCGCGAAAATCTAATGGCAGACGGTTTTGACGAGCCAGGTTGAGAAGTTGTCCTTCGCTCTCGAGCCACAATTTCCGGAGCTTATTGCCTCGAAGTGCGGATTGAACCGCATCCGCCATTGAAAGAAGAACCACATTCCACCCGTCGTTATCGAGCTTTGCGATCCAAGCTTTAGCTTGGCGCTTAACATCCACTATTTCAATAACTGGAAAGACTAGGTAAAAGATAGGTTCCGTACCTGTCGAGTCTAACGTGCGACCGTGACCGATGCGGTGGCGCAGTTCCTCAAACTTATCTCTCAGTGATTGCACGAATGCAATGCTCCATCGAAGAGTATTTCCATTCAATTTGGACCAAATCGGAAGTTGCTTGCACGATGAGGTGACCGTCATTTGCAAGGCTCTTGACGTGATTGATGACTTCATTCTGTTCAAGGCCAAAAAGACGCCAGTCAGACTCGCTCATGACTCCAAAATCCCCTAGCCCAGAAAAATGTAGGTCGTACACCAGGTACAGTACAACATTGCGCCGGACTGCGAATCGATTTATTACTGAGTTTGTTTTCCCTCTTGTACTGATGAGACCAAAATCTGCACAGCAGCCAAGCAAGTATCCGGAGACACGGCGAATTGTAGTCTCTGTCCAACGCTTCTGCATCTTGCCTGCATGCAACGCTTGATGCACAAAACTTTCGGCTTCAACGCGGTTGATATGGTGCGCACCGGCAGCATACCGTGGCCAATAGACCTCGGTGACGAAGTCCGCAAAAATCGATTGTGCCCGTGCAGTATAAAGGTAAAAGAGCTGCTTCAAATCTTCCATATTTTGGTCAGTATCAACCATCTCCTTGAGGTATCTGGCGGCCCCTCCACCAGCAGCAAGGAATCGGGGAGCAAACATTTCAGCCACAATATTCCGCGCACGGCGTGCAGTAGTTCGCGAAAACACACCTGCACTGATCGCCTTTTCCGCCAACTTAATTGGACTGTCACCAGGCTCCCACAATCGAAGAAGATCCAAAGTTTCATGAATCATGCCGAGGCCGGCTTGGAGCTGGGTGGTATACGAGCTATTTCTTGCCATTCTTATCCGGTGCAAAGTAAGGAAAGCACTGCAATCCTTGTTTAAATGCTGAATGGTAATGCGCCGCTAGTTCGGATATCGCGGTCCGGGTGAGTATCCTCTTTGGAATCCCTATTTGAACGGGGCCTTCAGGAGCCGCGATCTCAGATTCCAACAACGGTATCAGCTCGTCGAGGGCAGCATCCTGTGATGATGTAACTTTCCCCACATATTCGTAGGCCAGTTCTGAAATGTGGGCCTCCACCTGGTCTTCGACATCGACAGGCAATCTGAAAAGGTGGAACACACCTACGCGACCAATTCGGGAGTCGTGTACCAAACGGGCTGCCTCGCTTGTCGAACGGATACTGGCAAAAGCAAAAGTACGCGGAAACGTAGTTTCCAGGAATCGACGCCCCGTAGGATCAAGGAATCCACAGTCCCACCAATTGGCCTGGCGTTTTTCGCCTAGGAAACCGACAAGAAGGCGCAGTCGAATGATTTGTTGAAGTGGAAGACCGGATTGTTTCATGGGCGGAGATGGTCGTGTGATGGCCATACGTTAGATACTGCCTTTCATTATGGCAATCCCCACTTCGGCGATCACCTTGGCATTTACGTCAGGCGATTGCTTGGCAACTGCCTCCCGAAGATTGTAAAGCAAGCCGTCTTTCTCTTCCTGGGGATATGTTAGAACTTGAATCTGGCTTTCCAGAGACTTGACCACCTGAGGGAGCATTGGGTGCAGGCCGAACTCGGCCAATTCGGGTTGCAGGAACTTTTCGCCTTTTGTGGTAAGTCGTAACACCATGACACCGGAACCGGGATGATTCGGAGCCGAATGCAAATAACCCTCGCCTTGGAGAAAGGCAAGGTGCCGATCCAGATAGAAGATCGCCTTCTGCCTGCCATCCCTCTCTACGACTTCTGGCACCAGATCAAGCAGGTCTTGTGTTTGCAATAGCGCTGGGTACCGCGCGCGGAAGCTACCAATGAGATCTAACATCTTGAGTAGCAAGCCTACTTCCACGTCTCCAGGCGCCATTTCAACATCCTCGTTATCCGGCCATCTGCTTGTGCAGCGAGCTTACACCAACAATCCAAATGGCAACTCCTCTGTAGTAATTCAGCTTATTTGACCCGTAAGTGTACAGGCAAGACTAGCCACGTTGGGTTGCTTGCATGGCCCGCGTGTTTGGCATTGGGATGACAATGTGGCCTCTGATCTTCGCTGCCTTGTCCAGGCCAACCCCGGGTAGTGCCCTGAAGGTTTGTGCTATGTGGCCACCAGCTAGGTGCCCGTAATATCGGTCTACCATTTTGGTGTCAACATGCCCCAGTTGCTCCGCAACAACTTTCAACGAAACACCCAAAGTGATCCATCGGCTCGCGGCGCTGTGTCGCAACTGATGAAAGCCGAAACGTTTAATCTTTGCCAGGGCGCAGGCGCGGCGCATTGGTTTCTTTTGGTTATCTTTGGCCCACGGCTCGCCATTCTCGCGTAAGAACATTGTCTCAGCCGGGTCACGGTTGGCGCACACTTCCCGGAAAAATCGCATAGCCTCAAGGTCCAGGTGTACGTACCTCTGCAGACCGCCCTTCGACTTCATTATGAAAAGCGTGCCCGCCGAACCATTGAAATCGCCGACGCCCAACCGGCCTATTTCTCCGTACCTGGCTCCCGTGTATAGGCCAGCCCGAACAAGCAATTGAAAGTCCTTCTCTTTGGCGCATCCCTTAACAAAAGCCCGTTGATCCTTCTCGCTCAGGAAGATTGCCCGCGCGACTTCGACGTTCTCAAATGGCAGCACCTTCCAAGCCATTGGATTCGCATGAACGCGGCCTTCTTCTAGCGCCAAATTCAACGC
>Ga0210394_10006765_pt1 | contig 12317 bp, 11 predicted proteins | sample IncBWC12MmetaG_FD_160121 | JGI IMG/M metagenome (GOLD analysis project Ga0210394, IMG submission 160121) | Forest soil microbial communities from Barre Woods Harvard Forest LTER site, Petersham, Massachusetts, United States - Inc-BW-C-12-M | ecosystem: Environmental > Terrestrial > Soil >... | reverse complement strand
CAGGGGACGACGAACTTCCACATCGGGATTGATTATTCGCCAAGCCACCCTTTTCTGCTCTACGGCCTTCTTGACTGCCCTCTCGCGCGACGAGAGGACTGATCCCCCTGTCTTGACCTCGATGAAGATGATTTCAATGTCTTCGGCCGAAGCGTTGAGGCCGCTAAAAGCTATAAGGTCGATTGGCGTGCCAAGAAACCGAATATCCTTTGGATCGAAATCAAAGCCCGGAAAATAAGGCACGATATGCTCGGTCACCTTACCTCTTGTGATCGCTTGACTCCGCTGTACGGCGTCCAATCTGATTTGCTGTTCGCGTTCTTGCTGCCATTGCTCTAACCAGATGCTTGCAGTTTGATGCGCCAGTTGCCTCGATTCAGCTATGAGGCCCTGCCTGTCGTCATTGACGTATCGGCTAATCCCCGCCTCAATCCGACTTTGCATTTTGGACCGATCAGAGGCGAGCGAGAGGGCTAGGTAAATGCAAATTCCCGCTGCGACTACGAAAAGGATTAAAAATACAAATCCGAGCTGCTCTGACATGGTGCAAACCCTCAGTGCCGTGCAAATTGTGTTACACTTAATAACGTGGCTCGGGTAGGTGGAATAGATAATACGGACCTCGCCGCCTTCGTTTACTGGAACCACCAATTAAAACCCGACCAACTTCTGGCGATATCACCGGAACTTAATTCCGCTTGCCGGCGGAAACGTGATAGACGAAATCAACCCGTCAGTAAGGAAGCGAGGATAGATTTGAACGGGCTGCCTCGATCGCTTTCGGTTGCTAAAATGGTCTCCTTGCCGAGCGGAGACATTCCGCGATTTGGCTGGGTAAAAATCACCCGGCCGGCGATGCGCCCTGGAACTCATTCGAACGCCGTTCGAACGCGATCAATCGGCGGTAAAACAAGAAGTAGTCTTGAGCTCATATTCACCATGAGTCACGTTGCTTGAGGATGTAATGAAGCCGAAAGGAAGTCTCCATAGCGAATTGGGAGGTCTAGCTTCCGCTTCGAGTTTCCCTCATATGTTGCTCGCGGTCTTTGTCGCGACTGCGGTTGGCGCAGCCTCCGGGGCGGCCGTTGTTTTATCCTTGGAGACCCCAAATCCGGAAACACCGGTCGTGATGCGAACAACAAAGACAATCGATCCCCCTGAGGCTGCAAACTCCAGGATTCGGCCAGAAGCACTAACCACTTCGCAACGGCCGCTTAGTTATCGGTCCGCGATTGCGCGGATTGACCGTGCAGAAGCAAGTGGTATTGCAGATCAGGACGCAAGTTCGAATTCCTCGCGCTCCGAGCCACCTCGGGCCGACACTTCTGGCGGGAATGATGGGCCTACCTGGTACCGAGGGAAACGACAAACACTGGAGCGGTCACTGCAACCACCACCGAGTCTCAATCTGAACACGCCCCCCGAAAACAACAATTCGTGGTCCACCGCCGGAGAACTTACTCTTCGCGCTTTGCAAGTAGACTCGTAACTTCGCCATTTCTACGCCCTTGGTAACCGCCAAGAGAAGCCGAAGCCCTTAAGCGTAATGTACTCGAATGCCAGCTGAGTTCCGATGTACGCCGTGAAAGTAAATATGCGACGACTAGACCTCGTTTGCGGCAGGGTTCGCACCAAATATAGATTTTAAAAACTTCCGTCCTGCAAACCACATCACGCCCCTAAACTTTCCAAAACCCGTGACGTGAATATCGCGCCCAGCATTTAGCGGCCGACCGCGTCGCCGACGATTTCCTCGACGAGGCGGACGATGGAACGGCGTAGCTCGGAGTCGCCGATCCGCATGAACGCCCTTACCAACGCTAACCCGTCGGATGTGGCAAGAAAATCGGAGATGTAGGCGGGCAACGGAGCCTTTGCGCCCTTTCCAACGTGACCCGCGATCGCCGGAGCGCCGTCAAGAAAAATTGCACCGGAAACTTGGAGGATGTGACATATCTGCTGTAGCCGACTCGCGCGATGTGGTTGACGCCCTTCTCGTACTTCTGAATCTGTTGGAATGTAGTCCGAGTTGATCTGCTAGCGCTTCTTGGCTCATCCCAAGCATCAGAGGGCGCATTCGCACTCGGCTTCCGACATATTTGTCGGTCGGGTTCATGACCTTTCCGGGCTTGACGCTTCCAATGCTTGTCTTGTCTCGATTCAACCCGAATGCGAGGCGCGGCGCGCCACTATGGCGCAGTCCGCAAGCCACCTAAGCTCAGCCAGCTTTCCAAAATTCGCGGGATACAAGAAAAAGGAACGCTCCAAACGAGAGCGTTCCAATTGGAACCAAATTCGAGCCGGTGCACCGGCCTTATTCTTCGTCGTGGTCTTTCCGGATGATGGTCTTTTTCTCCTCGGTGTGTGGCACCGGAAGAACGTGAAGTTCCTCTTTCTTCTTGATGACGGTAGTGTCCCCGTCCCGATCCTTTTTGATCACGGTGGTATCTTCGGCTTTGACCGAAGATGCCAGCGGAACGCTTATAATGGCCGCCGCAACCACTGCCACAACGAGTGTACGCATTGATGGTCTCCCTGTGTCCGATTTCGCTGACGAGCCAACGACTCAGCCTGGGAAGGGTTCCAGCAAAACACACGGAACGAGGCGGCTCACAAGGGCGGGGAGATTGCCACGCATATTCGGGACGTGACCTCTAAATCAAGGCTAGCGCAATCGCGTTGAGAACAAATACCGTCGCGATGACGCTACCTATTGTCCAGCCGAGAATTGATAAGGTCCGCGGCTCGTCCATGGCCATTAGGTCCCGGGTGGACGATCAACGCCTGTTCGTTGGAAAAGTTCAGCGGGAATCGTTAAACTGAGCCGGCCCAAGGAACACTATTATTGCGGAGAGACAGAGCTTTTCCGGGTCGCAAGCTTCAACTCATGGTACACTCGGTGCGCGTACGATCCGTGCTCCATCATACTCCGGCGTACGGACCGGTTTGCGTGCACCAACTCGGCCCCGGTGACTTTGCCGGGGCTTTTTTTGCCGCCGAAGCCGCCACGCAATCTTCGTTTGGTAAATGAGCCGGCTTGCAAAAGGGCGACCCGACCTTTCGGTCAAGTCGCCCTGTCCCTTCCAGAAATCATATCCGCGCGTAGCGATGATGCAGCCCCGACAGAACGGGCGTAGCGGAAATGGTTCCGTACCGTTGGATTGCTCGACCCAGCGGCGTATCCTTGCGCAGCGATAGGTGCGTGCGCGATTCATTATAGTAGGAGGCGTACAAGCACGGATGCGACCAGGAAAAGCATCGCCGGCGCCTTCCACTCAAATCTTCTCGCATGCATGGTGCTCCCTCCCTGATATCCGATCTAATGCGTTCACTGCTGCGGGCTCAGTTGCAGACCCAGACCTGACGCCACTGCCAGCCGGAGGTGATGTGAACATGCCGATACTGGAAGCACGCGCCGTCGCCAGCGTAATCGCCCAGGCCGTAATCGTAGTCGTCATTGTAGTCGTCATAGCGGGGGACGACGACGAAGCTCTCGTGGAAGTGGTGATCTCTGTCGTGATCCCTGTCGTGGACGCCGCCGCTCACGCGCGGGCCGACATGTCCGCTGCCGGTATGTCCAGTGGCGAATCCACCACCAACGAATCCAGCACTGGCGAGTCCGCCACCGCCGAATCCACCACCGACGCGCCACCGCTAGATCCACCACCGATTCCGCCGCCACCATCCGCATGTCCAGCGGCTAGGGCGCCCGTCGCCACCGCTGTACTGAGCGTGACGGCGGCAAGGAGGATCATCGATTTCCGCGCAACAGACTTCTGATTGAGGTTTTGAGGGAGGTGCATAACATTTCCCTTTCTAGCAGTAGGTTAAATGTGCATGTCGCGAAGCTATTTACGAAGGCTCAAATAAAAATCGTATTTTCATTGCATTCCCTATTGAATGGAACTCAGGAATGGAAAGCCGCGCTTCGGACAAGCTGTTCGCTTCCGCAGGAACCTGAGCTAGCTTCCTGCTGCGCCGTGAGATGCGGAGGCTGGAATGAATCAGAAGTGGGCGTGATGTGGCAGATAATGAGGTCTGCCCTTTATCCCCGTAGACAGAAGCGCGCATGTCCGGCAACGGGCCAAATTGAAACGTTCCGGTTGCCAGTCCCAATCTGATAACACGTATTTGGGACGTCTCGACGGGAAAGCAAATTCTGGTGCTGAGCGGACACGAGAACGTGGTGCGTTCCGCGTTGTTCAGTTCGACGGCATGCGCATCGTCACGGCCTCGGCGGCTCAGGTCTGCGGCATGGATCCGCTGGCCTTTCGGCTGCAGAACTACCCCGAGGTCGAACCGATCTCCGGCCGACCGTTTTCCTCAAAGGCGCTCCGCGAGTGCTACCGGCAAGGCGCCGCTCGTTTCGGCTGGGCGGGCCGCCCGCTCGCGGCAGATACGCGACCGTGATGGACTGCTGGTCGGCTGGGGCGTCGGCACGGCGACATTTCCGGCGTTGATGTTCGAAGGCCATGCCAAGGCGGTGCTGCGTCAAGACGGCAGCGGCGTCATGGAGATCGGGGCGCACGAGATGGGCCAGGGCGCTCGCACTGCGCTGGATCAGATCGCCGCGGATAGTCTCGGACTCGATATCGATAGCGTCGAGTTCAGATCCGGAACCTCGGACCTTCCGGATGCCGGTATCGCCGGCGGTTCGGCGCATACCGCGACCGCGGGCGTCGCAATTCACAAAGAAACAATATGGCCGTTGCAATGAACGATTCGATGAAACTGGAAGCATGTGAACGCTCGAAACATCGCGAACGCTTCTTGTAGTAAACCGTTGAGTTGCAAGGCGCCCTTACTGCCCACCCAGTGCAGCGTCGAGATCGGCAATCAGATCATCGCCGTCCTCGATACCGACTGAAATTCGCACCAAACGATCAGTGATGCCGAGCGCGGCGCGTACCTGCAAAGGGGTCGAGGCATGCGTCATCAGGGCGGGCAGCGAGATCAGGCTTTCAACGCCCCCAAGGCTTTCGGCTAGCGTGAACAACCGACAGCGCTCCAGAAAGCCTCGTGCATCATCGAGGGAGCCTGCGACCTCGACGGCAATCATCGCGCCGAATGCACGCATCTGGCGGCGTGCCAACTCATGCTGCGGATGGGAGGCTAGGCCTGGGTAGAATACCCGCTCTATCCGTGGATGCTGCGCCAGCCAGCGCGCAATGCGAAGCGCCGAGGCCGACTGGCGTTCCATACGCAAATCCAGCGTCTTGATCCCGCGCAGCGCCAGAAAGGAATCAAACGGCCCTTGAATCGCGCCGACGGCGTTTTGTAGAAAAGCCATGCGCTCGCGCAGCTCCGCATTATCGCCCACGATCACCATGCCCCCGACCATATCGGAGTGACCGTTGAGATATTTGGTGGTCGAATGCATGACGAGATCGAAGCCGTGTTCGAGCGGCCTCTGGGTCCACGGACTTGCAAACGTGTTGTCGCAAGCGGTTAGGATTCTCCTTTCGCGCGCGATAGCCGCAATATGCTGCAGGTCGACGACTTTCAGCAGCGGATTTGTCGGCGTCTCGAGCCACACGAGGCGCGTGTTGGGACGAATCGCCACGGTCAGCGCTTCGGCATCGGACAGATCGGCGTAGGTCGTCTGGATACCGGCCGATCGCCGGCGCACCTCGAACAAACGTCGCGTTCCGCCATAAACGTCGTCGCCGACAACCACGTGCGAGTCCGCGTCCAGGCAATCCAGCACGGTCGCGGTCGCCGCCATGCCGGAGGCAAAAGCAAAGCCGGCGGTGCCGCCTTCGAGATCGGCGACGCAGCGCTCGAATGCCATACGCGTCGGGTTCTGCGTGCGCGAATATTCAAAGCCCTTGTGGACCCCGGGGCTCGACTGCGCATAGGTTGACGTCGCGTAAATCGGCGTCATCACCGCTCCGGTCGTGGGATCGTTCTCCTGGCCGGCATGGACGCAGCGCGTGGCGAAGCCGAGCGTGTTGCGATGTGTCATCATTTATCTCGTTTGCACGACGCGAAAATAATTGACGAGGTCGAGGCGGGTAGCGATCCCTAGGAAGCGGTTGCCGTCCATGACGATGGCGACGAGATCGCGGCGGAACAGCGGGACGAGCTCGCGGATTGGCGCATCGGCCGAGATCGTTTCGAGACGCGTCACCATCACCTCTTTGACCGGCGTGTCAAACGCCCGAGCCGAACCTTCGAGCACCGCACCGAGCACGTCGCTCTCGTCGACCAGCCCGACAATGCGATCGCCCTCGACCACCGGGAGCTGCGAGACGTCGGCGGCGCGCATGCGTGTGAACGCGGTGCGCAAAGGATCGTCGGGATGTACCACGACCTCTTCGCCCTCGGGAAAGCGGCTATATACGACATCGCGAACCAAGCCGTGGCGCTCGTGGTCCCAGCCTTCCTGAGCGGCATAGACCGGATTGAAGACTTTTGAGAGATATTTGGCGCCCGAGTCACACACTAGAGTGACCACGCGCTGCGGTTCGCTTTGCTCGCGGCAATAACGCAACGCCGCGGTGAGTAAGGTTCCTGTTGACGAGCCTGCGAGCACGCCCTCTCGGCGAAGGAGATCACGCGCAGCCGCAAAACTGTCTGGATCTGAGATCGCATAGGCTTTGTGCACAAGCTTAATATCGGCATTGAGTGGCACAAAATCCTCGCCGATCCCCTCCACCGCCCAGCTGCCCGCTTTCTGCATGCGTCCTTCTTCGACCAGAGGCGCCAGCACCGAACCGACCGGATCGGCGAGGACCATGCGGGTTGCGGGCGAGTTCTTTGCCATGAAGCGCCCGATGCCGGTCAACGTACCGCCGGAGCCGACGCCGACGACGACGGCGTCGACCTTGCCCTGCATCTGGCGAAGGATTTCGGGGCCGGTCGTGGTCTCGTGCGCGTGCGGGTTGGCGGGATTGGCAAATTGATTGATGAAAAGCGCCCCGGGCGTACGCGCGGTGATCGCCTCGGCGAGATCTTGATAATAGTCGGGATGCCCCCGGCCGACATCCGAGCGCGTGAGTATCACTTCGGCACCCATCGCCTTGCAGTGCAGAATCTTCTCGCGCGCCATTTTGTCAGGCACGACGAGCACGATGCGATAGCCCTTGCGCGCCCCGACCAAAGCCAGACCAAGACCGGTATTGCCAGCTGTCGCCTCAACGATGGTGCCGTCCGGTCGCAGCCGGCCGTCGGCCTCCGCCGCTTCGATCATAGCGCGCGCGGGACGGTCCTTAATGGAACCAGATGGATTGGCGCTCTCAAGCTTCAGGAACAGCCGGCATGGACCGCGATCGAATTGCGTGGCTTCGATGAGCGGTGTTTCGCCGATGAGATCGAGAACAGTGGCCAAAGCAGTTACTCATCCCTACTCGTTCACTAGACTAACGTATTTCGCGGCCGCCGTTTCGCTATACTCGGCCCATCAATGCAGCCCGGTCTCGGCGTTATTCCGTAATCTGTTATTATGCGAATTGCGCGCCGGGGGCGGCTGTCGCTCTTCCGATGCGTATTAGACCTGCCGCCCAGTGTTGCGCATCTTATTAAAACCCTGTATGCTGTTTTAAATGTCGGAATACAAGCGTAACCAGGTCGAAGAAGCGATTTCTGGTGTGCTAGAGCCGCGCTCACCGGAACCGACGGCGGAGCTTCGTACGCGAATAAAACGGCTGCTCGAGACGGATCGAGCGTTTAGTCGAGTCCCACGCTCCGCCGATCCGGAGCGCTCCAACTACGCCTTCTATAGTGCGGATGCTCCGGGAAGCGGCGTTGAAATATTGTTTTCGGGCTACGAGGCCTTTGCGATTCTGAGCGGACTTCGGCTAATGGCGCATGGTTGGCCACAGGGCTTTGCAGTTTCCGTGATGCGTCGCGTAAGGCCCAAACTGGAAAAGGAGCACGCGCGAATCCTCAAGCAAGATGCAAATACACTCTTCGACCAAGAAGCGATCCGTCGTGACGCCAAACCAGGCGGCATGGTTTTCGACAATACAAATCCTGTCCTACTGACGATCGTATCCAAGTGGGGTATCGCGCTGGCCGAAGAGGAAGAACCTCACGCATGTGACGTATGCCGGGGACCTGTTGAGGCGAACAAGTTTTTTTGGAAAGTAAGCGGCGGTACCGGTGGCAGTACCATGTTTGAACTTGTGGGTACCGCACACGAGCTCGCAAGCGCACTTTCCCGAACGGAGCCGCGTCACCGAGGCCGGGGCTAAAGAATAACTGACAGGTTCAACGGAGATGGTCATGCAACGCAAAAAGGCTGCATCAAGTCGTCTATTTGAAACCTATAACGGGGTTTCTAAGGAAATGACCGACAAGAGTGAAGTCGAACAACCTCGGACAACTGCGCTGAAGCTCCCATGGCCCATCGAGATGTTGTCGCCGCAAAGTCTCCGGCCCGCAAAACGCAATGCCCGCACGCACTCCAAAAAACAAATCCGGCAGATTGCCGACTCAATGGCTCGCTTTGGAGTGATCAACCCGGTGGTAGCCGACGAACACGGGCAGATCGTAGCTGGTCACGCACGAGTCGAAGCAGCGAGGCTTCTTGGCCTAAGGCAGGTTCCCGTAATCCGGCTGTCGCATCTCAGCGAGACCGAAATCCGCGCCTACATGCTGGCCGACAACAAGCTCGCAGAAAAGGCAGGATGGAACCGCGAGATTTTGGCCGTTGAACTGGAAGAACTGCAAGTCGCTCTCCCCGAGATCGACGTCGACGTCGGCATTACGGGCTTCGAGCCGGGCGAGATCGACACGATCATGCTGGATTTTGCTAACGATCGAGCCAATCCGGCGGACCAAATCCCCGATTTAGAAGCATCAGCCGTCGCGCAAACGGGTGACCTGTTTGTACTTGGCCGGCATCGGCTACAGGTTGGGGACGCCCGCGACCCCCACGTTTACGCACAATTGATGCAGGGTGAACCAGCTGAAATGGTGTTCATTGACCCGCCATACAACCTCAAAATAGACGGCCATGTCGGCGGCCGAGGTCGCATCAAGCACCGGGAGTTTGCGTTCGCCTCCGGGGAGATGACCTCCCAACAGTTTGTTCAGTTTCTGCAAGAAACGCTCAGTCTATGCGCGCGCAACACTGTCGATGGCGGCATCACCTATGTCTGCATGGACTGGAGGCATGCGCATGAATTACTGGAGGCCGGCGCTGCCGTCTATGACGAACTGAAAAACATTTGCGTCTGGGCGAAGAGCACCCCTGGACAGGGCAGCTTTTATCGGAGTCAGCACGAACTCGTATTTGTCTACAAGCGGGGATCGGCGCCGCATCTCAACACCTTCGAACTTGGACAGCATGGGCGATCACGCAGCAATGTGTGGACCTATGCTGGGGCCAATACGTTTCGGGCAGGCCGCATGGATGAATTGAAGATGCATCCAACGATGAAACCTGTCGCTCTCGTCAGCGACGCTATGCGGGATTGTTCTCGGCGTGGATCGATCATTCTCGATGCGTTCGCCGGTGCCGGCACTACAATCATGGCGGCCGAACAGATCGGCCGCCGTGCATTCTGCGTCGAAATCGACCCGCTCTACGCCGATGTCGCCATCCGCCGCTGGCAGAAATTCACCAGTAGGGACGCCATTCTGGAGTCTAGCGGACAGACGTTCGAGCAAATCGCGGCGAGCCGCTTGCCACCAAGCAAGCCACCCGCGCCCCAATCACCGCCGGTGGACACACCTCCCCATCGTAAGCGCACCAACTGGAAGCGCGGCCATGCGTAGTCGCAAGAGCTCCGCTTCATCCAAAAATGACGTCGGATATCGCCGTCCACCCAAGGCGACGCGATTCAAAAAAGGTCGGTCCGGTAATCCGCGCGGTCGTCCGAAGGGCGGCAGCCGCAACATCGGGAAGGTGCTGCTCGACGTCACCAGACAGAAGGTTTCCGTAACCGAGAATGGCAAAACACGGCAGATGCCGGCGTTGGAAGTCGCGATACGCAGACTCACTAATGAAGCGATACAAAAAGACCAAAGCGCTCTTAAACTCTTATTTTCGCTGATGGAGCGCTACGCGGATCTTAGCGAAGCAATTGTTGCGCCGGATATCGATGAAGTTCTCGCGGAAGATCAGGAAATTCTAGAGCGATACCTCAGGAAACCTTCATCACCTGCCCCAGACCAGACCGAAGACCCCGACAACAAGGAGCACTGAGATGCAATTGGACCGACGTCTATACCACGCTCTGCTGCGAAGCGACTTCAGAGCCTTCCTGGAAAAGAGCTTCAAGACGCTATCTCCTGGCGACAAGTATGTGTGGAACTGGCATATCGACGCCATCGCCTGGCACCTTGAGCGGGTGCGACGCGGCGAGCTCAAGCGGCTGATCATCAATATGCCGCCGCGGTCACTGAAGTCATTGACCGCTTCGGTGGCTTGGCCTGCCTTCATTCTGGGCCGCGACCCGTCGCAGCGGATCATCTGCGTTAGCTATTCCGGTGAGCTTGCGCGAAAGTTTTCCAACGATTTTCGCGCATTGATTGACGCTCCTTGGTACAGATCGCTATTTCCATGGACGAGGGTGGGCCGATTCAAAGATTCCGAAGTCGAGACTGAGTTGACGGCGCGCGGGAATCGCCTCGCGACATCGGTCGGTGGCACTCTCACCGGTCGCGGCGGCAACCTCATTATCATCGACGACCCACTCAAGCCGGATGACGCCTTGTCGGAAGCAAAGCGGTCGGCGGCCAATCAATGGTTCACAAATACGCTCTTTTCCCGCCTTGACGACAAGCGCACGGGCGCAATCGTCCTTGTCATGCAACGCGTCCATATGGACGATCCGACGGGCTTTTTGTTAAACCAATCCGACAAATGGGTAGTGCTCAGCCTACCCGCTGTCGCGAACTACGATGAGGCCATTCCAATCTCGGCAGAAGGTGTCTATCGCCGAAAAGTGGGCGAGGCGCTCTCCCCTGAGCGGGAGCCGCTTCACGTACTCGACAATATCAAGGTCCAAATCGGCAGCGACGCGTTCTCTGCTCAGTATCAGCAATCGCCGGTGCCACCTGGCGGCTTGATGGTCCAACGCGCATGGGTCAAGCGATATTCGGAACTGCCGCCGGAATCAGAACGGTTTTTAACAATTCAAAGTTGGGACACGGCCAGCAAAGGCGGCCCGAATAACGACTGGTCAGTCTGTACAACCTGGATCATGACCCGCAAACAGAAGTGGTATCTCATCGACGTGTGGCGCCAGCGCGTCGACTATCCCACCCTCAAAGCAAATGTGCAGGACCTCGCCAGGAAGTTCCGCGCGCGACGGGTATTAGTCGAGGATACCGGTGCGGGAATCGGTCTTGTTCAGGAACTGCAAAGTCATGTTTCAGGAATCATCGCAGTAAAGCCGGAAGGCGACAAGGCAAGCCGCATGGCCATCGCCTCCGCAAAGTTCGAGGCGGGACAGGTGTTGTTACCCGAACGAGCAACCTGGTTGCCTGACCTCGAAGCAGAGCTATTCGCATTTCCCGGCGGCCGGTATGACGACCAGTGCGATTCAATCAGCCAGGCGCTGTTGAACAGTAACTATTCGGGTTGGGACTTGTTTTCGCTTGAGGATTGGCAACGCTTCCTCGCCGAAGCAAGAAAGCCGGGACCGAGGACGTTTTATGGAAGCAGCCCACGCTTTCGGCCGGTATACGGCGGTTACCGCGGGTTTTGACGTCCACATGGGCCATCGGCCGCGCCATGGGACCAACAATGGTTGGCCAATCGGCTTAAGTCATTTAAAGGCGACCCTCCACCGTCGTCTGCGAATGTCCACTGAACTATTTGTCGCCTTACATTTGGGCAAAGAGTTTTGCTCTAGACGACTGACCTTTGCGAGACTTTGCGAGGACATCGTCCGGATTTGTCAGATTGATCGAGCGGAATGTCCGACTATCCGCCTAGCTGCAGATTATTTCCATTCGGCCTGCCTGAGCTATTCATCGAAGTGTTTACCCAGTCCGCCTGGGATAACTGAGATCGGTATGTCCACAGCCCATAATCTGAAGTTATGAGCAGTCAGCGCACGGCGGCGCGGCGCAAGTGGACATTGCGCGAATGACCCGGTTTGTCACTTAAGCCCATGGATCATCGCGTTCGTTTCGCACGCGGCCCCGGCCGGCACATCAACTATCAAGGAAGCTTCTGAGGACTCTTGATCGGTTCGGATGTTTGAGTTTCCGTAGTGCCTTGGCCTCGATCTGGCGAATTCGCTCGCGCGTCAACCAGAACTGTTGGCCGACTTCTTCCAGCGTGTGGTCGCTATTCATGCCGAGGCCAAAGCGCATGCGTACGATGCGCTCCTCGCGTGGCGTCAATGAAGCCAGCACGC
>Ga0210394_10006764_pt1 | contig 12318 bp, 13 predicted proteins | sample IncBWC12MmetaG_FD_160121 | JGI IMG/M metagenome (GOLD analysis project Ga0210394, IMG submission 160121) | Forest soil microbial communities from Barre Woods Harvard Forest LTER site, Petersham, Massachusetts, United States - Inc-BW-C-12-M | ecosystem: Environmental > Terrestrial > Soil >... | reverse complement strand
TATTGCGCACGTGGGCGACGTCCGGACGAAATGCAGCGATGACTTTTCGCAATCGCCGCCGCGCGTCGGTGGAGTAAATGGCGTGGGCGGCGAGTTTGGCGCGCGCGAACAAGCCCTGGCCGGATTTCTTGAAATCGATATTCGGCACAAAAAAATCGTCATAGGGTGTGGCCTGCCCGCGAGGATCCGCCATAGAAAAGAGCGCGACGTCATGTCCTTGAGCTCTCATTAAGTCCATGATTTCGAACATGTAAACTTCAGTTCCGCTAAACGGGAAATTGTATTTATTGCAATAGAGGATTCTCATATGAATGGTGCTCCGAAATACTTTTAATGAAGGGGAAATTGATGCGTGTAAGAAAAAGTTCGCTAAACGCCTCGAGATTCTCTTCACGGTTGAAATGTTGCAGTACCTGCTGGCGGGCTGCGCGGCCGAGGTCGCCGAGGGTTGCTAGAGACTCATAAATCAACACGGTACGAGTCACAAAATCTTCCAGCGAACCTGGTGAATAAAGGAAGCCGTTTTTGCCGTCTGTCACCAGTTCAGGAATGCCCGTGATCGCCGGCGCGAGCACTGGTTTGCCGCGGGCCATTGCTTCCATCAGGACCAGCGGGATACCCTCGCTCCGGCTAGTTAGAACAACCAAATCTGCACCTGCGTAACAGTCATCAAGCTGCTGCGAGGACAAGTGTCCGGCGAGGCGCACTTGAGCTCCTAGCTCTAGCTCTGCAATCAGTGCCTCAAGGGATGCACGCTCCGGACCCTCGCCCGCAATTGCACAGGTGAAGTGGACACCGCGACTCTTTATCAGCTTGCATGCTCGAATCAGAAAGGCATGGTCTTTGACCGCATGCAAACGTCCCACCGCAAGCATGACCAACGGCTGTTTTTCGCATGAGAGTTTCAAATCGGAATAGAGGCTTGTGCCGGGATCAATTCCCATGCGTCGCACCACAACTTTGTCTGGCGCCACGCCGGAATAGCGCTCCAGAATATGCTGCCGGTTGAATTCAGAAATGGTGACGCAAAACTTGCAGTTTTCCAGTTTGATATCGAGATACGCGGCATGCACGAGCAGATCGGATCCATGCAGCGTCATGCTGAAGTCGATGTCCAGGACGCGAGCCGCCACCATGGCAATCCACGAGGCGAAATATCCATGGTGCACATGGATGTGCTCCACACCCGATCTCTCGATCAGCAGTGCGAAGTAAACGCCGAGCCAGGTGTGAAAAAGGGCGCGCAGCCGCCTTCCCATCGGCTCCTGCCCTTGAAACAATGCGCGACGAAAGAAATCGTTTAACGACGAGAATCTCACCATGCATAGGCAGGTGGCGTAGATCAGCAACCGGGGTTTCAGCGCCTGCAGGTAGAGAGTTTCATCCGCAAAAAGTTTCAACTCGGAATTCAGAGAAGTTGACGCGTAGCGCGCACTGCAGGGGATTACGGTGATCCTGCATTTGCGAAGTTCCTGAATCTCTTCCGCGACGTACGGCTCAACCGGAGAAGGAAATTGGTTCGCGAGGTAAGCGACAATCGGCATTAACTACCTGAAAGGCCGGACCGGGCTGCTTCGAGGCGGCGGTTTTGCGCCAGCAGTAAGCCTCCCACAGTGAACACGAAGCCATTCACGAATTGATAATTCATGACCACGAATGATGCATTCAGCAAGTACACTCCCAGCAATACTGGCCAGAGTTTCCGGAACTGTGGATCCAACAAATCTCTATCGCTGCGCAAGCCGGCCTGATTCTCTTGTCGGCCAAGTCTAAAGAGATCGAAAATTACCCAAAGGTAGAGCAGTAGTCCTACGAGCCCGTATTGGACGAGGATCTCGAGATAGGTGTTGTGAAAAAAGAACTGATCCTGATGGAAATCGCTGATCCTCTTTGAAAGTTCCGTCTGCATGTCGGCCGCGCCCCAGCCAGTAAGCGGCTTCTTCAAGAACATTTCCCAACCTGCTTGGTAAACAGCCATGCGGAACATAACCGGTCCACGTTCTTCGAGCCTGTCGCCTAGCGAAGTATTGTGATCGGCGAACGTAAAGACTGCGGCTAGTCCGATGCTGCCCGCGATTACAAAGCACAAGCATGCCCGTCGCAATCGCAGACTAGGAGAAAAGAACAGCAGAACCAGAATTGATGAGGCAAAAGAGAGCCACACGGCGCGAGTCTTTGTAGCCACGATTGCCAGTGGCAATGCCACCAGAAACAGCAGTGCCGGCACGCCGCGTAGTCGCTTGCGCCGGAATGCGTTCAAGGCAATCAAGCCAAGCATATTTAATGTGACGCCGTTTGCCACAGCCTGGAGAAATGGTCCCCGCGCGCGGTCGGCATGATATCCCAGGCTTTCGTCCAGAATATAGCGGGGGAAGATTAAGTCCTTCGCGTCGACCATGAAAAATATAGCGGTAAGACTAAGGTATGCCAGCACAATCAATGAAAACGTCTCGAACTTCAACAAAGACCGTTCATCACCGAAGACGTAGGCCGCGAGATGATAAAGAGTGAAAGGGACTAGCCATTTGGCGGCGAAGAGACTCCAGGTTTCGGCGTCGTTCGGTTGAGAAACCATGCCGTAGAATGCCAGCACCACCAAGGCCAACATGGGGTACGTAACCAAACTGCGGAATTGCAGAGAATCCTGTAAAGCGCACACTCGCAGCATTACTACAAAAATAAGCAGGCCGAACGCCACTCGATCAACGGAATGGAAATTGAAATCTGGGGGATGAAAAAGCATGAGGGCCAGCGTCGCCAAGAAAAGCAACGATGGCGCCACGATCAACCCATGCAACGGACGAAAAGAATTTCCGATTGCCCGTGCAAGAAGGTTACTACCGGGAATTCGAAGCGCAGGATGGGGGGTCGAGGACATGGTTATACCCCGCTTCCCTGAATGACCACACCAATCGTCTTACAGAGAATCTGAAAGTCTCCCCAGAGGCTCCAGTTCCTTATGTACTGAAGATCGAGAGCCAGGCCACGCTCGAATGACGGGTCGCGCCGTGCTGTGACTTGCCACAATCCGGTCAGCCCCGGAGGCACGTCTAAACGTTGCAGGTCGGCCAATTCATAACGCTCGAAGTCGTCCATGGGATGGGGCCGAGGTCCTACAAGACTCATTTCACCCTTTACCACGTTCCACAGTTGGGGTAACTCGTCCAGGCTATAACGGCGGAGAAACCGCCCGACACGCGTAACGCGTGGATCGTCGGCCATTTTGAAAAATGGTCCTTGGCGCTGATTCTGCGCTCGCAGACGCTCTTTGACATTGTCAGCATTTACGCACATGGTTCGGAACTTGTAGCAGCGGAAGCGCCTTCCTTTTAGACCTGCCCGATGTGCCTGATAAAGGACTGGTCCGAGTGATTCCAACTTGATCGCCATCGCAATAACGAGTAGTAAGGGGAGGGTGAAAACCAGGACTGTTATAGCAGCCAGTGCATCGACGTTGCGTTTGAGAAACAAACGGAACGTCGGCATTCGTTCTTCGCGCAAAGTCAGAACCGGCACATTGCCGACCTTCTCAAATACCAGCGGAGCGTCTGGCTCGAATCCAAATAAATCGGGAACCACTTTGACATCGATCTGGTTGCGCCGGGCTTCACGGATGACCCTTCTTGCCAAATCGGGCTGCTGCGGTGAAGTAAGAATAATTTCGTCGACGAAATCGGTGCGCGCAATGCGTGACAGGTCCTCCACTCGGCCATGAATGTCACCGCCGATGGGCTCAACTTCGTCAAGAAAGCCCATGACGATGCGCTGGCTGGCTGAGTCGTGACGCAGGTGAGCGGCGAGTTCGCGTCCGACTGTGCCCGCACCGATGATCAACACGTTGCGCACATCGCGTCCGCGCGATACCCGATGGGCTGGCACTCGCCGCCAATGGCTTCTCCACGCGACCATCATCAGAAAATTAACGGGCGCGCTGACTGCCAAAGTCGTGAGAGAAATCAGGTGGGGTCCTGACCACCCGACCGCCGCAACGACTAGAAGCGCAGACCAAAAAACAACTTTCGCAAGAATTAGTCGCTCGCGTGCCGACGCTTGAATAGTTTCCGAGTGATAGAGACGTTGAGAGAAACCGAACAAGGTGAACAGCGCGCCATAGAGTAGGAGAACGCCCGGCCCCGAGGTTGGAAATGCGCCGGGGCGAAGGAGCATCGCTGGGTCGTGGCGGATTGCGAACTGCAGCATGACGCTCAGGTGGCCTACGGCCGCGAAGCTAAAGATGATAAGAACAAAGTCTGCGCTGGCTTGACGTGCAACGCTCCAACGCTGGCCTTGGAGGCAAAGTGCTGGGAAAAGAGCTTCGGCCAATAATTCAGTTCGCGGCCGTTTCTGCAGTTGCCCCAGGCCTTCCGAGTCTTGCCAGTCCCAGTAACGACCGCCCACGATTGCGGAATAAGACTTTTTCCTCGGAGCGTTGCCAACTGACGCTTGTGCTCCAGGAATCAGGCGGGAGGGCTGCACAAAGTGTCGAGCGGGACTCGCAGGTTTGGATGTTAGGAGAGGGCGCACGTTCAGATTGGTTCCAGTTCGTATCCTTCTATAGTGATGGCCACCGAGCACTGGATAGATTCAATGGAGATCACGAGATTCTTGTCCCCTCGTTTCGCCAAAATTCCTTCGAGACCATCCAGACAACCACCTCGAATTCTTACCGGCTGTCCGACCCTAAGGAAAGCGTGGAGGGTGCATGGGATTTTCTCCGCCAGAAGCCTTTGCAGATCTTCAATTTGCTTAGCCGGAATCGGAATTGGCGCGCCCCTGAAGCTAATGATCCCGATAACACCCTCGGTATGGAGAATGTCGATCCGCAATCGAGAAGAAGGATCGATCTGAGCAAATGTGTAACCTGAGAACAACGGCGTGTGAATAGACTGACGACGATCACTCCAGCGATGGAATTCTTCGAGCAAGGGAAGGAATGTTTGCAGACCTTTGTGCTGCAGTTGAGCCGTCACTTTTCTCTCAAAGCGGTATCGGGTTTGAATCGAATACCACTGTTGAAATTGAAGGTTTAGTAAGGGGCGGTGGGTTGCAGCTGTCATGAAGAAATTTCTTTGAACGTGGCTCCGCTAATTGAGTCCCGGCTGATTTTTTGTTTATTTCGCACGAATTTTCGCAGTTGCATCCGGAAGGGATGCTGTCTCAGTACGTCTCTTAAGCGATCTCTAAGCTTGGTTGGTTCTATAATTTCCTGTAAATGATGTCCGGAATCGGGAATGTTCTGCCGCAAAGCACGGTGCCCAGTAGGCGAGCACCTGCCTCACGCAGTTTTTCCTTGACCTTTTGCGCGGCCACTCGCCTGGTCGAGTTAGCTTCCACGACCAGCACTACTCCGTCGCAAAGGCTCCCCAGCAAAGCTGCTTCGCTGCCGATTACTGCTGGCGGCCCGTAGAGCACAGAGTAGTAAAAGTTCTTTCGCAGTTCGGTGAGCCGATCAGGCAGCCAATCGCCTGAAAAACGGCTTGCACCGTCCCCGAAAAAATCCTCTTTGCGGATAAGCCACAGCTCGTCGGATTTCCGCCGGGGTTCGCGAAAGGCCGACCTTTGCTGATTGGCAATTAAATCATGACCGTTCCTCGCGACCACCGGTTCCAGTCCTGGACTGTCCAGATTGGCTTCTACCAAACAAGTTGCTCCCGACACTTGTGTAGACAATGCGAGACCCACCTGCATGCAGATGCCGCTGATATCAGTTTCGGAGTCTATGGGGCTAAATACGACTTGACGAGCCGGCTGAGGCCATCCCGGAAAAAATACTTGCCGCACCAGGCCGCGGATCTGCTCGCCTGCAAATGCGTCGGCGTCCCAAGCTGAAGGCCTCAGCGGCCGGTGTATTTCGCTTTCAACTTCAACGCTTTTTGCTTCGCAAACGTCGTTCAACGTCTGGGGTAACAGATCGAGAAATGTGCTCATTGGACCTTTCTTTGAACAACGCCAACTTTACGCATCTGCGCCAATTTCTTACTCATTCTCGTGGGGCAACGATGCCAACACCGGACTCTGCAAATAAGCAATGATTTCATCCGGAGTTCGAAACGCCGGGTTCATGTAATCGGCAACGAACGCGAAGGTGATGCTCAGGGTGCTTGCGCCAACCAATCCAACCAAAGCGAAGCCGACCGCAGATAGCTGGGGCAACGCCGGAACGGTGGCTTGTTCTGCGATTGTTACATTGAGAATGCCCCCTTGATCCAATGCGTCTCCAATTCTTGCTTCCTCACGCTTGTTGAGATACAGCAAGTATTTTTCCTCGGCCGCTTTCAAGTCATGCAGCAACTCTTCCTGCTGAATAGCCCGGTCGCCCAACTGACTTGCAGCATGACGGTAGTGAACTAAAAGAACGTTCTCGGCGCCGGCATGGGCGTTAAGGGCATTCAGTTCAACCTGATTCTTCAGCAACTCAGCTTGCGCCCATTGATGATCTGGATCCTGGTCGCTGGTGCGTTCGCGAATTGGTGCCTGATCCTCGGCGGCGATCGATGCCTTAGCTTCCGCGATTTTCTGATCTATCTCTTTCATCGGGCGATACGAAGGCTCGTACTTCATGGCAAGCTCGGTCCGGGTCAGTTGCAAATCGAGCAGCTTCGCTTTCATCTTTTCCATCAATTCGGGATTATCCGAGTTGCGAATTTGCGTAGTGATTCGTTCGGGCAAAGAGGCGAGCCTTTTCTGCAGAGTCCGCGCCCGCTCGGCGGTTGCTGCGATTGATACCTCAGTTTGACGAGCATCCGCGTCTGCCAGGTTTAGTGTTTGCAACGCCATATCGCGTTCGAGAGCGGCGGAAGTAACGCCTTGGTCAGCTCCGAATCTCATTAATTGCAACTGTGCATCCTCCAAACCGCTGCGTGATTGCATCACCTGCTGATCGAAGAATTTGAATTCTCCCGACGGACGATGGACTTGTTCATGGCGCTCGAGATACGCCGTCGCCAGGGAATGGAGAATGTTAGCCGCCTGGACTGGATCGGATGATTTATAACTGACCTCAATCAGCGTCGCCTTCTTTACCGCTTGAACAGTCAGTCTTTTATCGATCCGGCGCACCGCCCGCGCCAATTGTCGATCTTCCGAATCTCCGAAAAGAGTCCAGAACCATGATTGCCCTTCAGACATCAGACCGGAACGGCGCACCACGGTGCTTAGAATTTCTTCGTCGTGCAAAAGTTCCACCTCGGAGTTCAATTCCTCCTCGGTCACGCTTTCGCGTTCAAACTCAGCTTGGCTTGGTGTGGAAGTAACCACAGGATCGACGCGGCCTCGCCTTACCAACACTTTCATCTCTGATTGGTAAGGCGGCGCGACCACTCCATAGAGCACTACGGAAAAGAAGATTGCAATAAAGGATACCAGCGCTAGACGGCGTTGCCGGAACACAACCGCCAACAGGTCGCGCAAGGTGGGCGCAGGCACTTGGGCCGATCTCGGGATGAGTCTAAGTTCCTCCGGCATATAAAAGTCCAGATAGTCATTTCTGATTCTGATGGTATGTGATTGAAGGCAATAATGGCCCTGTGCTCGGTTCCCCCCTAGAACTGTGTCGGACTGGCGTACATGCTCAGGCTTGAAGTAGGTAAGTATTGCTTGATCTTGGAAATCAGATTTTGCGGTACAAACAAAAAATCTCCGGGCCTCAGATGCACATCTTCAGCCAAATTTCTTGATTTCAGCATCGCCTTCACGTCCAACAGGCGAGACTCAACCAGATCATCGGAAACCCGTCGAAACAGCACGATCTGCGAGTGTTTAGCCCGCGCGGTTATGCCTCCAGCGATAGCGACCGCCTCCGTCACCCTGGTGTCGGATCGCAATTCGAACTTGGCTGGATGGTTAACCTCGCCGCCCACGATGAAATATGGTTTGTCGAAGTCCTTAAGCTCCACTGTGATCTCAGGATCGTGCAAGAACCCGGCATAGGCCCGAGTGATAGCATCTTGCAGCTCGGCAACAGTCATGCCCTCCGCAGATAACTGTTTCACGCCCTTCAAGACAACATAACCGTCCGGCTGCACACTCACGGTTTGGTCGAATTCCGGTGAGAACGTGAAAGAAATCGTCACCACGTCACTTTTGCAAAGCCGGTAGAGCGGACGGCGTACCCCCGTCAGGGCTGGACTCCATGCACCGTCCGCAACACCGGATTTCGCAGTTACAAGTGGCCTGGTCTGTGCAGCAATCGTGTCCGGCTGTTGCACTTGCGCCACCGCCAACCCTTGCTGAATGTGACAGCAGGTCAGAGCTAGAAGACAATAAACCAGATTGTGGTTGATCTTCATTTTCCTTCAGGCCCCGACAGGCTACCGAGAGTTTCGATTTAGTTCTGTAACTCTTGCAACTTATCGCTGTTTACAAATAGTGACAAGACATGGGAAGTGTGGTCTACCAAAGTATCCAATCGATCCCCGATGACACGTTCGAGTCTGCGTTCCTGAAGCAGTCGACGTCGCCACCTCGGCGCTTTCTTGAAAGAAAGAGCTCCTGAATGATGTGGAGGGGGTTCGCTACTACTTTAGTAGCCACTACGAAGGCGGAGTTGCGGAATGCTATATCAGAGTTGAAGTACGAATCCAATTCTCGGTAAATGCCTTTCAACAACCGGCTACTGTTGAATCCCCTAGTGCCGAAACGGGAAATATACGATTCCGAGCAGCTGCTCCTGAAGTTTTGCACATAAATAAGTTTCGCCTCGAGTGCTTCCGTCACAGCAATAAGAGCCATCGGCCGCTTATGATTAACAGCGTCGTTATAACGTCAACGTGTGCCATGGAATCCGGACGTTCCATCAATCCCGGTACAATCGGCGTTCTGGTCGCCGATTCCAATCAGATGCAATCTCAGCTATTGGTAGGCGCGCTGCGCCGGCGTCCAGAGTTCCAAGTCATTTCATGCGCCGCGGACATGGACGTCATTTTGCAGGCCGTCGCCGAATTCCCCGTCGATGTGATCCTTATGAACGCAGATCACCCAAAACTGGCCGGACAAGATATGGCCAACGTTCGCCGCTTGCATCTGGCTTATCCCAATATCGCCAAGGTTTTAGTGCTGGGCGAATCGAGTCGGGACTCGGTGGTGAATGCCTTTCGCTCCGGGGTGAAAGGTCTGTTTTGCTTTGCCGATTATCCTTTTCGCTCGCTATGTAAGTGCATCCAGAGCGTCCATCAGGGTCAAGTGTGGGCTAACAGCCAGCAACTGCAATTTCTACTGGAGATCATCACTCAGGTGCCTTCGTTGCGCATGGTGAACGCACGAGGAGTAACGATACTGACTCCCCGCGAGGAGCAAGTGGTGGCCTTGGTCGCGGATGGCCTGAGCAACCGCGAAGTAGCCCGCGAGCTGGGGCTGAGCGAACATACAGTCAAGAAATACTTGTTCCACATTTTCGATAAGCTGGGGATTTCCAGCCGGGTCGAACTTGCCCTCTACGCGATGAGCCACGGCGGGGCTCGGCAAGCGGAGTGGTTGGCCGGCGGCCAGTAGGCAACGAACCTTCCCGCGGGACACGCTGGCAAGGCTGTTTCGCACAGCAAAATGCGGTGAAAAATCTTTTCGCAGTTATCGAAACTACTCTGATCAACCTGCAGCCGCCGCTGCTAACCGCAAGACGTTCGGCGCTCGCGGCGGCCAGCAGAAGTCATTAGCCCTGCAAACTCACGGGCAGTTTGAAACTACCGCCAAACCCCTGTATAAAAGCGAGGACGCACTCCTCGTGCCCGACAGCGAACTCAATTCTCGCCGCTGGACCGTAATTGCCTCCGCCCTGCTTTGCTGCGGACTCGGTCTGGTTGTGATTTATACCAAGCGCACCGCCTTCTCCAGCCCGCTGGCGGTAGTCGTGGTGGCTGCGATCGGACTAGCAGCAGTGCTTTTGCAACTCCGCTACTACAACCGGGAGCACGGCAACCCCATACATGCTCCAGTGTGGCTGAATATAGTCGGAGTGGTGTTCGCTTTGACTGCGCTGTTCTCCGACTTGCTGGGTTTGAGTGGGCAGATAGCTGAACTAACAGCGCTCGGAGCAGTGGGGAGTTTCGCCGTCAGCAGTGCCATGATTCTGCACGCGTTTCGCAAACACCGAACCTTATCAAAATAACCATCAATTTCCTCGAAAGTCCACCGCGAGGGTTGTCTTTACTGCCACAGGCTGGCCATTTATCACGTACGGCTTAAAGCGCCACCACTTCACTGCGTCCACTGCAGCCGAGGTAAGCTCATCAGGTCCGCCGACCGGATGAACGTCGATCACATTGCCGTCCGTTCCAATAGTGACATCGAGCGCTACTACTCCGTTTATGTTCGCCTTTCGTGCACCTTCGGGGTAGATAGGTTCCACTTTGTGAATCAATAGTCCTTGCATTACTGCCGCGGGTACGTATGCGGGCGGTAGTTGCGACAGCGGCTTACTAGACGGTATACGGGACTCCAACTCATCCCAACTCCGATACCAATGCCACCAATAGACTCCCCCAAATACCAGCAACGCTATGAGGATTACTTTAGCGGCACGCCACACGCCAGCGCGACTGAAGAGACGATGGCCGCGCTTCGCGGTGCCAGTCCCTGCGAACTCGGGCGCAGGTTGAGAACTTCCTATCGGAGGCGCAGGGTTTGGATTGGTAACTGACTTGGTTCGGGTCCAGTGTTCGATCAACCTCTGCTGCTGGAGAGTGAGGCCTTGAAACTCGAAACCGCATTTCAAAAGCGCCTGATACCTTACAATGGCCTGCAACTGGAGCCGGCCACCAAAGTCGGGCAAGTTGAAGTCCAGATTTACCCAATCGCCGGGATGCACCTCTCCCGCTAGCACCACCCCCAAGCCACGCTCACCCAAAGTGATAGTGCGTCCTGGGATTGATTGACGGACCCCCGAGCGTAAAATTGTGACATCGGCTGGAATAGATAAGGGAAAACGGGGAAAACGACGGCTATTAACAATTGCCTGTGGCGACTGAGTAACTGCTGTACTCATCGCACTTCCTCGAGGTTCATGACATCACTCCAGGATCGCCTTGGGGTGAAGGCCCATTTCCTATGGGAAAACGCTCGGCCAGAGGTATTTAGGGGAGTATAGCATTCGATTCGGTGGCAGGTTAATCCGCTCGGAACTTCCGGGTACGGCAGGGGAAGATGCAAGGGAAGTCGGAGCAGATGCTGGATAAGAAGAATTTCTCCGACGCCGGATCAGAACAGTATTGGCGTCGGATAGCCCTTTATTCGTAGTCGGTTACGGCCAGCGCTTGGCTGTGTCTTCCCAACCAGCCGCACGTGCCGCTTGCGGACTGGCGTTGACCGCGGCCTGAGGAATGCGAATAGGCTGCTGCGTATTTGGAGCAGCGGCTAACGTGGGTTTATTGCTGCTGGCTTCCACGCCAGAGTCTTTGTCATCCGACAACAAAGGAGCGGCTACGCGAAGCGCCTCGACTTCTTTCTCCAACCGGGCCAGTTCGAGTTCCTTCTGCCGCAGAACCTCGTAAACATTCTTCATACGTCCCCTTTTTAGTGTTCCTATATGAAGCGATTGCCCGAACTGTAACAGGAATGCAGTTTTTGTCAAGAAGAACAAGCGGCCGTGCGGACCTTGTCGATTTTACCGCTCTACCGCGAACCCCCGCCCGACGCCGGGACGTAAAAATAATAATCCGCTGTGTAACTGCTCTTAACTTCGCTGCCCGCCTTTGATTGGTCGCAGCCGCCCGCCGGAGGCTGCCCACCCTTGGTGTGAATGCGCTGAATGCTCGTAACCCGGCTCAGCGCCCCATCCCCGGAATGACCAGTAACGGAAACCAGCAGCCACGGAATAGAATTCGCGTCCGGCGAATCGACGTGAGCCGCGGCCTTCCCCGTGACCTCGCTCCCATCATTCAGCTTCCACGCGGGCCCGGCATAGTGATGCCCGACAACCGCGCCTTGCGAGTCGTGAAGCTCGGCGTCCGGAGCCTTCAAAGCCCACCCAAACTTACCGTCAGCCCCAGCCTTGCAGACGTAAATCTGCGAGCCCGTAGCATGCACCTGCAGAACAACTTGCTCATTCCCAGGCGCTTTGATTGCGTCAGGCACGTCGGGGCGCGGCAGGCTTTGCGCGCTAGCGCATACTCCTATTGCGATCAACATTGCGATTTGCACCAACCATTTATTCACGGCAAGCAGTTTACCACTCCGCTCCAGTGTCACGTTAAGCCCTTCGGCCCCGCCCAGGCCAAAATCTTGTCAAGCCCCCTTTTCCCTGCAATTCCCCCTAGCTGCTTGATTCCACACCAGAAATAAATTTCAAAAATTGGCGGGTTTACCCTGTGAGATGTGCTACTCTAT
>Ga0210394_10006763_pt1 | contig 12319 bp, 6 predicted proteins | sample IncBWC12MmetaG_FD_160121 | JGI IMG/M metagenome (GOLD analysis project Ga0210394, IMG submission 160121) | Forest soil microbial communities from Barre Woods Harvard Forest LTER site, Petersham, Massachusetts, United States - Inc-BW-C-12-M | ecosystem: Environmental > Terrestrial > Soil >... | reverse complement strand
GTCCTGAGTCGAAACGGGCTTGTTCGACGTCCGCGTCGGCAGCCACTCGCGAAAGGACTCGGGGCGGTACGACGTCGGTAAGTCGGCTTCCCAGTTGGGTCCGAACGGCGATCCACTCTTGGTCTGCACCGTGGGGTCCTGCGTCAAGTATTGCCCGACTCCCTTCTTGAGATCCATGAGCTTCATCAAATCCAAATCGGCGACCGGCGGCGGCCCGAGGATTTGAGCCGCCACTCCGGCGTTGGCGAGCATGGACGGCAGCTTGGCCGTATCGCCTGCTTGATAGTATTCCGGAGTGACTCCGGCGAATCCCTGCTTGAGAAGATTGAGAGCGACCGCGTTCGACCCCTTTGGCCCCCCACCGTCTTCGCCCGTCGCATTCAGCATGAACTGGTGGGCGGTATTCTCGCCCGCCGAGGCCGTGGCCCCGAGCGCTGCGAAGTGGCTCCGCAGTGCGAGCGCGGTGCGCGTGAGCTCAGCCTGAAATTTCACGGCCGTGGTCGAGTATTGCGATTCCCAGATGGACATCCACACCGCGCCCACCGTCAACTTCTTGTAGGTCGCGGCACAACGCGCAAACCCCGCGATGTGATCGGCGTGCCGATGCGTCATGATGATGAGCGCGACTTTGCCGCCGGTGGTTTGCACCATGTCGGCGACCGCCGATTCGATGGTGCCGATATCGCCGGTCTGTTTCGTGCCCTTGAACACGCCGCAATCGACGATGACGTGAATGGGCTCGGCCGCCTCCGCCAGGAACGTGAGCAGGAAAAAGTCGCCGAACCCGACCCGGTACATGCGAACTCGAATCCCGACCTCCCCCGTCGCACGCGTCCACGCCACCGAACCGCCGCTGCTCGGCGCTATGACGATGGGTGCGGCCGCAGGTTTTTTCGCGGCGCGCGGCTTTGCCGCACGCGCAGACTTGGGCTTGGCCTTGGCCTTGGCGGGCTTTCGCTTCGCCGGCTTGCGCTTCGTCTTCGCCACCTTGCGCTTGGCCTTGGCCTTGGCAGGTTTGCGCTTCGCCTTCGACTTGCGCTTCGTAGCCATACTTACGCTCCTCCTCCGTGGACGAGCGCAAAATCAATGCGCAAGCCGCTCGCCTTGATGTTCGGCTTGACCCCCTGTTGCTCGAGGAATGCCGCCTGCTGTTGCACCCGCCGGCCACCCTCTCGCCCGTGCACCGGCTTGGCGATGGCGTAGCGCACGAATGGATTGCCCCGGTTGCCGATGCCTCCCGTTCCATGAGTTGAAATGATCAGAGTCGTGCCGCCGCGCAGCGGATAGCCCAGCGGGGCATCGGGCGGCGTCTGCACCACCTCGACGATCAAGTCCCACCGCACGCTGCCGCTGCGGTCGGTGCGGAACAGGGGATGAAACGAGGGGATGCGATAGGCGAGGTCGGGATCGAGACCGAGCAGTTTCATGTTGCCGGGAGTTTCGATGAACGCCTGGAGCACACGCGCCATCCGCCGCCGCTCTTCAAAGGAGAGACCCAGCGGCCCCCCAAAGGGCAACCCCTCCACGGTGAGCGGCTTCTCCGGCTGCGGCCACAACAGTCCGTCCAGAGAAAAGAACGGCGCGTTGTCGGGCAGAATCTCCCGCCGCCGAAACGCCCGCATCCAAGCGTCGCGGATCCCATCGCTGTCCTCGTGGTCATAGTCCGCCTCGGAGGTCATCACTGCGCGCAAATAGTCGCCGAATGTGACATCGACGGGCGGCAAGTAGTCCACCGCGCGCACGCAAATCCGAAAGAACTGGTCCGCCGTCCTCATGGCCTCATCGCACAGGGCATCGGCCAGGGGCGCAGCCACATCCTCGCGATCGCTGCCGCCCGCGGATCGGAAAATCCGAAACAGCTTGGCGGCACGCTGCAGATAGACGGTGAAGAATGCTTCGAACACTGCCGCGACCAGGATGGAACCCCGCTCATGGCAGTCCATCGGCTGCTGGAGCTCCTTCATGGTTTTCGGCTTGCCGATGGCCGACCGCAATCCCTGCCGCGCTCCCATCGCCTCGCCGAACTGCCCCGCCAGTTCGATCAGGGGGTTGGGACCTTCATCGCCGTCCAGCGACGCCTGGCTTGCCAGGTCGCGCAGCGGGTCGCCCTTCAAAGCCGGCGTATACAGCCGGCCGCCGGTGCGCTGGATGGTGTCGAGCAGCACTTCGCGATGCGAGAAATGGCGGAACAGTGCGATGAGATCGGCAAACCCCTCATGGAAAGCCGCCACGTCGGGATTCGTCTGCTCCATGAAATGGCCGCGCATGCCGTCGAGAATGGCATGGGTCATCTCGTGCACGATGATGTCATGCGAGAGACAGGTGAAGATGGTCTGCCCCGGGATGTTGAGACCCACGGCCCCATCGCCGGCGCGAAAATACCCGAACAAGATGCCGTGGGCGTCCGGACTGTAGAACGCGTTGGCCTGGTGCATCGCGTGCGGGAACAGCGTGAGACAGAGAATATCCTCCGGTAGATAGCCCTTGGGTGCATTCAACGCACGCTCGGCGCGGCGCCAATGGATGCGGCGTCCGAGCGCGTGCTCGAACTGTTCGATGGCATCGCTCGCAATGGCGTAAACCATTTGCTGGTGAAAGCAGGGATTCGATTCGGAAGGCGCAAGACCATTCCAAATGAGAATGCTCTCGTCGTTCAGATCGACCGGGAGGTAGTACTTCTTGCGCGACGCATCATAGTCGACGACCGCGATTTGATTGTGGGCGCTGGTGAGATCGACCGGTCCCGGCGCGAGATGGCGGTAGCGCACATCGATCTGCATCTCGTTGCCCAGGCGCTTGCCGCGGCTGGGGTCGAAGGCGAATACGCGCAGCGGTCGGCGCATGGATTCCGGTACGCGGTTGAGGCGCGGCATGGCAGATCTCCCTTTCAGAAACTTTGGATCCATTCCTCCGTCAATGACGCATCACCGCTCGCCCTCGAGGGGTATGGTCCATGGTGAATCTCGAGGCGCCATCGTTACAAAGCGTTGCGTGAATTGTGCGCGTCGCAGAATTGAAACGCTGAGCGTTCGTGCGACACTATGAATTATTGCGCGACATGGAGTCGTCCCAGTGGCCGATCAATCAGCAAACGCACACGGGCTTCCGCCGACGCTTTGGGCCCTGCTGCTCGTGAGTTTGGTCGGCGCTCTCGTCGTCAACCACCACCCGTTTCAGGATGCCAGGCCGACGGACCAGAACGCCCTGGCGTTTCGCCCCGCGCCGCCGGACGACCAAGATGTCGAGGCGCGGCAATGGGAAGATCCCTTTACCGCGATTGCGGCTGCGCGGCATGCGCGCGCAAACGGTCAGCCGAGTCCAGCGGCGGCGCCGGCCCGGGGGCCTGCGCATGACTTGGGAAGGCTGCGGAACGGCGTCCACGAGCACTTCCGCGACCCGCTCTTGGTGCTCGGCACCATGGTGCCCGGCGCGCCGTATACCGATGACATAGAAAACCGGCGCCGAACTCGCTATGCGGTGCTGGCCGGATTGTCCTCCGCGGGGTACGTGCCGGACGACAACCAACACATCGGCTACGTGAGCCTGGCCCCGCCCGGCGTGGAAACCTCATCCGCCCACGAAATCGCCGCATACGAATGGTTTCATGTGGAAGCGACGAGCGATGCCAAGCCTCGGTCGCGAGTCCTGGTGCTGTGGCTGGATCAGGATAATTTTCGCAACACGCCGCAACTGGGTCCGCTGCGCCGGTTCTCCGACATCGTGAACTTCATTGCGCCGGCCGAGACCGAGGCCGGGCACGTGTCCGAGGTGATCCTGGGCCCCGCGGATTCGGACGGGCTCAAGGACATGAGCACCGAGCTCGATCAGGGTTGTAGTTTCCTGTCGGAACCACTGCGCACTATTTCCATCTATTCGTCCAGAGCAACGGCGCACGACTGGTGGATCGTCAGCGATGCGGTCAAGCGGCGGTATCCGGAAGATCAGTCCGGTCCGCACGCCGATCACTTTAACGACCGTTGCGCGCAGGTCTCTCTGTATCGGACCATCGCCAGCGATCTCACCGTGGTGAAATCTCTGTACAAGGAGCTCAATTACCGGGGCATCCGGTCCATGAACGAGATTGCGTTGATCACCGAGCGCGACACCTTGTACGCCCGCCTGATCAGCCGCTATTTCAACGGATGCGACGGAACCGAAAAGCTCGGCCAGTCCGAGGAGAAATTCACGGTCACCGGCGGCGCCGACAAGACACAGCCGTTGTGTTTTACCTATCTGCGAGGCCTCGATGGATTGACGCCCCCGGCCCCCGACTCCTCGGGCGCCTCGCACACTTCGGACTCCAAGACAGCGACGGCCGCAGGCAGCGGGGGCCAAGCGCCCGTGGCGTCGGAGTCGGCGACCGGCAAAAGCCAGCTCGACTATCTGCGCCGAATGACCATGGAGCTCGCCTCGCGGCGCGACGACCCAAGGTGCCGGTGGATTTCGAAGGAATTGAATCTGGTCGACCAATCCACTGCGGACAATCCCTGCACGCTCCGCATCAAGGCCATCGGCATCGTCGGCAGCGACCTCTACGATAAGCTGATGATTCTGCAGGCGCTGCGCGGCGCATTTCCGCGTTACATTTTTTTCACCACCGATCTCGACGCCCGATTCACCGATCAACAGAACCTCGCGTGGACGCACGAATTGGTGATCGGGTCCAGTCTGGGCTTGTCGCTGCGGTCGAGACTGCAAGGCAGCATTCCACCCTTCAGGGACAGCTACCAGACCGCGACCTACTACAGCGCCTATCACGCGGTCAAGCAATTGCTCGGAAGCGGCCCCGCCTCCGCTCCCCGCATCGATATGAGGTGGACCCACCACGCCCGTGTTTTCGAGATCGGGCGCACTCAAACCTTCGACCTCACCGTCGACAAGGATGCCAGGACGCCGTGCGAATCCAAGATCGATTGCGACTCCATCGCCGAACCCGTCTCGCCGCCCTTGTGGAGCACGGGATCCGGCGGCTCGAGCCTGGTCGTCGGCATGGTGGCGATGTTGATCGTGGTGCTCGTCGCAGGCGCCGCGATGGGCGATAGGTGGGCGGCTCAACTGCTCGCGCCGCTGGTGTCGCGCGGTTCGAGTCCGCAAGAGCGCCGCAGATTGACCACGGCGGCGATTTCGCTCGTCGCCATCGCCCTTCTGGCGATTTGGGCCTGGTCCACTCTCGTTCACGCACTGACCGACGGCGGCCGGCGAGTTCCGCCGCCGATATTCAGCGGCGCGAGCCATTGGGCGGCGAGCATGATCGAGGCGCTGTCCATCTTGGTGGTCATCACGCTGGTCATTCGCGGACAGCGCAAGCTCGGGGCCAACGCCAGAGCGCTGCTCAAGAAGTTCGATATTCCCGCCTCCACCGAGCAATTGATGGATTCCTACTGCCAATGGCTGAGGCTGCCCGCGACGTCGCGTTGGAGGCGTTGGAAGGAGCGCCTGTGGTTTCCGCTGCGGCGTCTATCCGGCAACAGCAAGGATCCACTGCCCACGAATGAGCTATCGCCGCTGGAGAACCTCATCGCCCAGTACCTGTACCGCGGACGCTGGAGGGCGCGCCTGATGCGCGTCGGCGTCGTCACGCTCGCGGCGTCGGTCTTTCTGCTCGTCCTGGAATACATCCTGATGCTGTTGGAATTCAACTTGGGCGTCTCCTTCGTCAGAGGCTTTGCCCTCGTGGACACTCACTATGTCGAACGGGGTATCGAGGATTTCGTTTCGTTGCTGAATCTGCTGGCGGTGCAGTTTCTGATCTTCTGGGTGGCGGACGCCATGCTGCTGACCCGGTCCTTCGCGCTGGCATTGAAAGAGGATAGGCCCGGCTGGCCGCCGGCGGTGGTTGCGGAGCGGGTGAGGGAGCTCGGACTGGCCCAGGAATGGACGACGCTATGGCTTGATTTGCGGTTGATAGGCTGGCGCACCGGCTGGGTTGCCTCGTTGATCTGGTACCCCTCGTTGGTGATCGCCGCCATGGCCGCCGCGGCATTGACGGTGGAATACGGAGATTTCGGGTTCGCGAGCAACCCGATCGCACTCGTCATCAGCGCCGGCTTCGTAATGAGTGCCGCCATCATGCTGCGGCGGGTCGCGGAGTCGTGGCGCAGCGATGTGCTCTTGAAGCTGGAAGATGCGCGTCTCTCGGCGCTCGACCCCGCCGCCGACCGCAAGGCCGGCGCGGCGCAGCTCGAACGATTGTCCGAGCGGGTGTCCTCGCTGCGCGATGGCGCCTTCGCCCCCTACTCTCAGCAACCCTTGGTGCGTGCGGTGCTGGTCCCCGCGGTCACCTACGGCGCCACCGCCGGCTTGCAGCTTCTGCACCTCGGCAATTGAGCCCCTTTTGCCGCACGAGGTGCGGCCCGCGCCCATATGGAGGACAATGGCGGGCACTATAATAGGGCCCTGGGGAGTTCCCGTGACTCACGCTGCAATCATCGGCTGGGGCAAATGCCTGCCGCCGTCCATCCTGACCAACCACGACCTCGCCACCTTCCTGCCGACGGACGATGAGTGGATCACGGCGCGGACCGGCATGAAGGAACGGCGCATCTCCCACGTTCCCGGAATCGAGCTTGCAATCACCGCGGCGCGGCGAGCCATCGCCTGCGCCGGAATGCGCGGCGAAGACATCGAACTCGTGATCTACGGCAGCTGCAGCAACGACGAGACCGTTCCCAACAGCGCCTCCGGCGTGCAGCAACGCATCCGCGCGACTCGCGCGGCATCCTTCGACGTCAACACCGCGTGCACCAGCTTCATGTACGGTCTGTCGATCGGCTCCTCGATGATCAAGACCGGCATCGTCAAGAACGCCTTGGTGATCGGCGTCGAACTCATCTCGCAATACCTGGACTGGGACAACCGAAATGTAGCAGTGCTGTTCGGCGACGGCGCGGCCGCCGTGGTGCTGAAGGCTTCCGAGCAGGAATCCGGCGTCATCGCCGAGAAGCTCGAGTGCTACGCCGACTCCCGGCAGATCCTGCGCGTGCGCGGCATGGGCACCATGTACGCCAACCTCGGCGTGGAGTACGGACAGACCTCTTGGGATTTCGACGGCCAGGAGATCTTCCGCAAAGCGGTGCAGGGTATGAGTGAAGCCAGTCTCGACGTGATGCGCCGCGCCGGCGTGACCATGGACGACATCGCGCTGGTCGTGCCCCATCAGGCGAACCTGCGCATCATCGACGCGGTCGCCAAGCGCGCGGGCGCGGGGCCCGACAAGGTGTACCTCACGGTGCAGAAGTACGGCAACATGAGCGCGGCCACGGCGCCGGTCGCGCTCGTGGAGGCCGTGGAAGAAGGCCGGTTGAAGCCCGGCAGCCTGGTCCTGATGCCCGCCTTCGGCGGCGGGCTGACCCTGTCCGCCCATTTGATTCGCTGGGGCGAGCGGATGACCCCGCTCGAGTCCTGCGACGCCGAGCTGCCGCCGTCGCCGAAGACGGCGCTCGAGCTCGTGAACGAGATTCGCGCACAGAAAAAGCTGGGCGAGGCCGAAGCGCGCCGCTTCGCGACCTTGAGTTTCGCGGAGAATCGCACTTGAGCGACGCTCGCCCCGGCGGCGGCAGTCCGGACGCGTCCGCCGTCAGACCGGCGCCAGCGTCGCGTTCGCGCGCATGACCTCGTCGAGCGCCACATAACCCTCGCGAAACGCGGGCGGCCATCGCGCCGGACGCCCGCTCGACAACTCGATGCAGGCGTATTCGATCTCGGCACGGGCGAGCGTTGCGCCCTCCGCTTCGCGGCGCACCTGGAAGCGCCTGCGAACGCGCAACTTTCCTTCGGCCGGCAGCAGCCAGGTCGCCACGTGAATCGCATCGCCCAGCAGGGCGGGACGAAGGTACGCGATCACGCTGCGCACCACTGCCATGCCTCGATCGAGTTGCAGGCATGTCTCGATGGGTAGTCCGAGCGCCGCGGAATGCTCCCAGGCGGCGCGGTCGAACCAAGTCATGTAAACGGCGTTATTGACGTGGTCATAGGCGTCGATGTCCGCCCGAGAGACGGTTAGGAGCGCGAGGAAAGGCGCCGGCAGATCCCAATCCGCCTCGAATGGGGGTTTCACCCTACCATCATAGCGAGATCGCGGGCATCGCCCAAGCTAGAATCCCTGCATGTCCCTTCTGGAAGGCTTGGTCAGCGCATCGCGACGTGTCGCATCCGAGGCGGCGCGACGGGCCAAGGTGCGGGAACTCGCCTCCTATCTCAAGACACTCCCCCCGGATGAGATTGAAATCGCGGTGCACTTCCTGTCGGGGGAGATCGCGCAGGGGAAAATCGGCATTGCCTACAAGACGCTGTATGCAGCCGCGGAGACCCTGCCCGCGGGCGAGGCGCAGCTGTCCATCGCCGAAGTCGACCGGTCCCTTGCGGCGATCGCAGACATTCGCGGACCCAAGTCGGCGGCGCGCCGGGAGGAGTCCCTGGGTAACCTGTTTTCGCGAGCGACTTCCGACGAGCAGCAATTCCTGCGGCGTCTCCTCGTCGGCGAGCTTCGGCAGGGCGCACTCGGCGGCGTCATGATCGACGTCATCGCCGCGGCCGCGCAGGTTCCGGCGGCGCAGGTGCGCCAGGCCGCAATGTATTCCGGGAGTCTGGGAGCAGTCGCGCGAGCCGCGTTGTTGGAGGGAGCGCAGGCGCTGACGAGGTTTCGGCTCGAGCTGTTCAAGCCGGCCTCACCCATGCTGGCGCAAACGGCCGCCGATGTGGCGGAGGCTCTGGCGGCGCTCGGGGGAGAAGCGGCGTTCGAATGGAAAATGGACGGCGCGCGCATTCAGGCGCACAAGGCGACCGACGAGGTGCGCATCTATACGCGCTCGCTGAACGAGGTCTCGGGCGCCGTGCCGGAAATCGTCGAGGCCGTGCGCGCCCTCCCCGCGCAGAGCTTGGTGCTCGATGGCGAGGCGATCGCGCTCGACTCCTCGGGGCGTCCGCATCCCTTTCAGGTCACCATGCGCCGATTCGGCCGCAAGCTCAATGTCGAATCGTCGCGCGCGGAATTGCCCATCAGCGCATTTTTCTTCGACTGCCTGTACGTCGGCGGCCGAAGCATCGTGGACCGACCCACACGAGAGCGCATTGAGGCGCTGGCCGAGGCGGTGCCTGCGTCGATGCGGATACCGCGCCGGGTCACGTCGGCAGAACCCGAGGCCCGGGCCTTCTATGATGCCGCGATCGAGGCGGGGCACGAAGGTGTCATGGCGAAGGCGCTGGATGCGCCCTATGAGGCCGGCAATCGAGGCGCGAGCTGGTTGAAGATCAAGCGCGCGCATACGCTCGATCTCGTCGTGCTGGCCGCGGAGTGGGGACACGGCCGCCGCGCCGGCAAGCTGTCCAATCTGCATCTCGGCGCCCTCGAACCGGCCACCGGCGAATACGTCATGCTGGGCAAGACCTTCAAGGGCCTCACGGACGCCATGCTGGAATGGCAATCGAAGGAATTGCTGTCACGCGAAACGCACCGCGACCAAGGGACGGTGTACGTGCGGCCCGAATTGGTGGTGGAAATAGCCTTCAGCGATCTGCAGGTCAGCCCCCGCTATCCGGCCGGCTTGGCGCTTCGGCTCGCGAGGGTGAAGCGCTACCGGGACGACAAGGACCCTAAGGATGCCGATACCCTGGATTCGGTGCGCAGGATTTTTGCCGCACAGTCAGGCGCGCCCGCTTAGGGCTTGACGCCATCCGCGCCGCATGGCCAGTATCCAAACTGAAACATGTGTGGGAGACGATGGAGCTATCCATGAGCGAGCCGCCCCCGTTCCAGTACGACGAGCTGATCAGCGGCATCCGCCGCGATCTGGCCGACGGCTACGATGAAGAATTGGAGATGGAGATCGAAGACCGCCACCCGCTCCCGGGTGTGGCGGCATCGGGGGATCCGGCCGCGGAGCATGCGTACCGGCGGAAATACTTTCAGCAGCTATTTCGCCTCCAAGCAGAGCTCGTGAAGCTGCAGGATTGGGTGGTCTCATCGGGGCAGAAGGTGCTGATTCTATTCGAGGGACGCGATGCCGCCGGCAAGGGCGGCGCGATCAAGCGAGTCACACAGAAGCTCAATCCCCGGGTGTGCCGGGTGGTAGCGCTGCCTGCGCCCAATGACCGCGAGCGCACGCAGTGGTACTTCCAGCGCTACGTCTCGCATCTCCCGGCAGCCGGTGAAATCGTGCTGTTCGATCGCAGCTGGTACAACCGGGCCGGCGTCGAGCGGGTGATGGGCTTCTGCACCCCGGATGAATACGAGGAGTTTTTCCGTTCGGTGCCGGAGTTCGAGCGCATGCTGGTTCGCTCCGGCATCAAGTTGCTGAAGTATTGGTTTTCGATCACGGACAAGGAGCAATACATGCGGTTTCTCGGCCGCATTCACGATCCGCTGAAGCAATGGAAACTGAGTCCGATGGATCTCGAATCGCGCCGCCGCTGGGAGGACTACACCAAGGCGAAAGAAGTGATGCTCGAGCGATCGCACATTCCGGAGGCGCGCTGGTGGGTGGTGCACGCCGTCGACAAGAAGCGTGCGCGCCTCAACTTCATCGATCATCTATTGAAGCAGTTTCCGTACGCGGATACGCCGAAGGCTCCGATCGAATTGCCGCAGCGCGAGCATCACGAGCATTATTCCAGGCAGGCAGTGCCCGCGGAGATGCTGGTGCCCGAGGTGTATTGAATGGCCGTTCCCAGACCGTTGCTGCCCGACAATCGAGGTTACCTCGATCCCGCCCTGGATCGGCGCCTCGAGCGCCTGGGATTGGCGGACAGACCGGGACAGTGGACGGAGCGATACCTCCTGTGTGAACAGTTGGCCGATCCATTGGAGGCCAACTCCCGGCAGAAGTTCGAAGCCACCAGCCGCTTCATACGCGACTTGATTGCGCATCGCTGGGTGATGACGCGCCGGGTGCGCGCGAAGTCCGACCCCAAGCGTGTCCACTATCTGTCGATGGAATTCCTGCTGGGACGAACTCTGCGCAACAACATCATGAATCTCGGCGCCGACCCGATCGTTCGCCAGGCCATGCTGCAGCAGGGTTGGAATCTCGAAGGATTGCTGCAAGAGGAGCCGGACGCCGGTCTCGGCAACGGCGGACTCGGCCGCCTCGCGGCCTGCTTCATCGATTCCCTGGCGACCCTTCAATACCCCGCCATCGGCTACGGCCTGCGGTATGAGTACGGCATATTCCGGCAGGTGATTCGCAACGGATCTCAGATCGAGGTGCCGGACAATTGGCTCTTCGAGACCGATCCATGGGAAATTCCCCGGCCGCGCAAGGTGTATGTGGTGCCGCTGCAGGCAACGTTCGAACTGCGCGGCTCTTCGGTCGAATTCACGCGGAACAAGCCTTCAAGCCTTCTGGGAATGGCTTATGACCGGCCGGTCATAGGATACGGCGCCAACTGCGTCAACACCCTGCGGCTGTGGGCCGCCACTGCTCCTCATTCCTTCGATTTGGGGGAATTCTCTCACGGAGACTTCGCGGGCGCGGTCATCGAGAACGTCGCGGCAGAGTCCGTGACCCGGGTGCTGTACCCTGACGATTCGACCGAGGCGGGCCGGGTGCTGCGTTTCCTGCAGCAGTATTTTCTGGTGAGTTGCTCGCTGCAGGACATTTGCGCCCGCTTCTTCACCACGGGCCATGCGAGCTGGGCATCTTTCCCGGATCGCGTGGCCGTGCAGATGAACGACACGCACCCCTCGCTCTGCGTCGCCGAACTGATGCGGATCTTGCTGGATCAAGCGCACATGCCCTGGGATGAAGCCTGGAGCATCACGCAGCGCACGCTTGCCTATACGAACCATACCCTGCTTCCGGAAGCGCTCGAGAAATGGCCGGTCGACTTGTTCGAGGCGCTCATTCCGCGGCAGCTGGAAATCATCTACGAGATCAACCGCCGCTTCCTGGACGGGGTCCGCCGCCGCTATCCCGGCGACGACGCACGGGTGCGCCGCGTCAGCCTCATCGAGGAAGGCCCGACGCATCGAGTGTGTATGGCGCACCTGGCCGTGGTGGGCTCGCACAGCACGAACGGCGTCGCGGCGATTCACACGGACCTGCTGCGCACGCGGGTGCTGCGCGATTTCGCCGAGCTGTTTCCGGAGCGCTTCAACAACAAGACGAACGGCGTTACTCCGCGCCGATGGCTGCAGCAGGCCAATCCTTACCTGTCGAGGCTGATCACCGAGGCGATCGGGGAGGAATGGATCACGGACTTGTCGAAGCTGCGCAAGCTCTTGCCGTTGGCCGAGGACGCCGCCTTTCGCGGGCGATTCCGGGCTGCCAAGCGCGAGGCCAAGGTAGCCTTTGCCGACTGGTTGAGGGCAACGAGCGACGCG
>Ga0210394_10006761_pt1 | contig 12322 bp, 9 predicted proteins | sample IncBWC12MmetaG_FD_160121 | JGI IMG/M metagenome (GOLD analysis project Ga0210394, IMG submission 160121) | Forest soil microbial communities from Barre Woods Harvard Forest LTER site, Petersham, Massachusetts, United States - Inc-BW-C-12-M | ecosystem: Environmental > Terrestrial > Soil >... | reverse complement strand
CTATCTGATCGACGAGGTCACCGAGATCGGCGACGAGCGGTTTCGCCGTCGCTGCGCGACCGCGTTTCGCGAGCGCCTGCGCCGCTCGGACATCATCCTTGCAACGCACAACAGCCAGACCATTCGCCAATATTGCGATCGGGGTGCCATTCTCGCGGGCGGCCGGCTCGAACTGTTCGATGACATCGCCAGCGCCTTCGAGCGCTACCGGCGCATGCTGATGGGGCCATCGGCGTGAATTTCGGCACCCTGACCCGTGCGCTGGCCGTTGCGCGGCCGCTCTCGCCGGCGGCCGAACACCCGGTTGCGGTATCGGCTGGCGCGGCGCGGCCGGTGCCGGCGGAAGGAAGGCAGGCGCTGACCGGGCTGCCGCGCCTTAGCTTGGTCGGCGCCGGAACGCCCGCCATCCGGAGTGCCCGGCCGTCACTGCGCGGCCTCTCGTTTGCGGCGCTGGTGGTGATGCCGATAGCCGTCGCCGCCGCCTATTATTTTGCCGTCGCGGCCGACCAGTACGTCGCCGAGTTCCGCTTCACGCTCAACACCGCCGACCCGCCGCGCTTGGACCCGCTGTCGTTCCTGGCCGCCAATGCGACCCAGTCGCCGGCGGCAATGGAGGCGCAGATCCTCGTCCAATACATGACCAGCCGCGCGATCGTCGATGAGATCGGCGGCTCAATCGACCTGCGCCGACTGTTCGCGCCGCCCGACGCCGATTGGTGGGCGCGGCTGAGGCGGCCGGCCACGATCGAAGAGCTGGTGTATTATTGGCGGGGCCAGGTGGATCCGTCTTACGATCCGGCCAACGGGACCGTCACGGTGCGGGTTCGCGGCTTCGCGCCGGCGGATGCGCTACACTTGTCGCAAGCCATCGTCGCGGCGTCCGAAAAGCTGGTCAACGACCTGTCGCAGCGGGCCCGGCACGATACGCTCGGACATGCCGAGACCGAGCTGGCGCAAGCGGAAAGCCGGCTGAAGGCAGTGCAGGGCGATATCCGCGCGTTCCGCGACCGCGAGGGCCTCATTGATCCGGCGCGGACCGCCGAGGGTACCGGGATGCTCGCGACCCGGCTGCGCGACGATCTGGTGAGGGCGAACGCCGAGCTGTCGACGCTGAAGGCCTATATGCGCGACGACGCTCCCACGGTCAAAGTCTTGAAGGCGCGCATCCACTCGCTCGAAGCCCAGCGGCGCGGCCTCGCGCAGGAAATGACCGATCCCGACAGCGCGCGTACCGACACGCTGTCGAGCGTCCTCGGCTCGTACGAGCAGTTGGAGAGCGAGCGCAAATTCGCCGAGGCCGCCTACCAGCACGCGCTGCAGAGCCTCGACCAGGCGCGCGCCAATGCCGATCGGCAACACGTCTTTATCGCCAGTTTCGTCCCCCCGAGCCTGCCGGAAGAATCGCTCTATCCCCGCCGCTGGCGCTCGCTCGGCACCATTGCGCTGATCGCGTTGGCGCTCTGGGGCATCGGCGGTCTGACCGTGCGGTCCGTCCGCGATCATCTGGTGTGACCACCCCCACTTCCGCCCTTGCATCTTCATGGAGAGCATGATGACGCCGCCTGTGTTTCGCTCCTCCAGCGCGCTGCGTCCCGAGGGCTTTGGCCAGCTTGCAACGGCGCCGTCGCGCAAGGATAGCCTCGCGATCGTCTCGACCGGCAGCAGCCTGTGCGGCATCGCCGCCTACACCACTGCGTTGCGGCGCCAGCTGAGCGATGCCTTCGACATTACCGTGTTCGACCTCGACCAGTACCTGCTGCGCAGCCCGCATCGCCGCGTGCGCAAGCTCGCAGACCGGCACATCAAGGAAATTTGCGACGAGATCCGGCGGTTCGACGTCGTCAACCTGCAGCTCGAACACGGGACGCTCGGCCGCTACGGCCGCGACATCTACCGCCGATTCTGTTGGCTCATCGCCGCGGCACCGCGATTGTCGGTGACCTTCCACACCCTCGTGATGCCGCCGCATTTCGACGCCACAGGTTTTATGAAGGCGCTGGCGACGGGCAAGTTCAAGACCGCCGCCCGCCTGCAAGCCGATTTCAGTCGAGCCCGTCTCTTGTCCCACGGGATCGCATACCAGCTGCGCCGGACGCAGCGCCAGAAGCAGGTGAGCGCGATCGTTCACAACCGTCGGGACCGCTACGACGCACAGTGCCTTTATGGCATCAGGCATGTCTTCGACCATCCGCTGTCCTTTCTCGGGGCTGCCGAGGTCGAGGCCATACGCCGCGGCGCCTTGCGGCGGCGCTTTGCGATGCTCGACGATTTGCCGCCCGACGCCGTGCTGGTCGGAGTTTTCGGGTTTCTGAACGAATACAAAGGAATGGGGACCGCCATCCAGGCGCTGCATTACCTGCCGGACAACCATCATCTCTTGATCTTCGGCGGCGTTCATCCGCGCGAGATCGTACCGGGCCGGCCGCGGCACCCCTACATCGCCTCGCTGTTCGACCATGCCTACATGGATACAACGCTGTACGACCGGATGAGCGCAAGCTCGGCACAGAGCAAGGCGGCGCCGTTGGTGGTTGCCGCCGACCAGGGGCTGCGCGAGCTGTTGGGGACGCATCCGCGCGACCTTTCGGCCCGCATCCACTTCATGGGCGCGCTTGCCGAAGAGGATTTTCTCAGCGGCATGGCGATCTGCGATGCGGTCGTCTTCCCCTATCTCGAAGTTGGGCAGTCCTCATCGGGACCGATCAGCCAGGCCCTCGAACTCGGCTGCCGGATCATCGCCTCGCGGACCCATACCTTTATGGAATTTGCCGAATACCACGCCAACGCCGTCGAGTTCTTCGACATCGGCAACCATCTCGAATTGGCCGAGCGCTTGCTCGCCGACCGGCAATTCAGCCGGCGCGACGGGCTTCCCGAGTTCAATATCGAGACCAACAAGGCGACCTATCTCTTGGCCAACAGCCCGATCACCGGCCCCTCGCGCAACCAAGCCGGGTCGGGGCCGCCTATTGAAATCGGATCGAGCGGAGCGGGTAAGGAATTGACCCAGGGTCGCTCAGCGCGATCCCGGCCCATCCCGGTTGTCACGGCCGCCGACCGCGACGCGGCGAGCCTAACCGATGTCGGCAGCGCAGGTCGGCGACCTTTGATATTCAATTAACATAAATTCCGAAATAATTCGGACTTTAAGTGTATTGACGAACCAGGTTTGAATAATGATTGTTCTCTTGCTTCCCAGACGCTGATCGAAGCCAGTCTGAGCAGCATATTCGACACCGTGCGACCGATCCATAACTGCGCTCGGTCGATCCATTAACCAACCTTGACGATCGATAAGGTGTTAAGATGTGGGACCTGCTAAAGAAAACCGACATCGAGCAGGCAAAACAAGGACTCAAGCTCCGGCGCGCCGAAGCTCTCAGGCGGCATGCCGAGGAGAGCCAGAATTTGGATGCCGATCGGGTGCAACTCGAAACATTGAACGTATTAGTCGATATTTTTGTGCAAAAGCACCGGAAACCCGCGATCGTCTCGCACGCGCCAATCGCTCCGCCGATCTCACCGCAGCCGATCTCGACGCATCCGATCTCGACCCAAAACAGCGGCGGCAAAGCGCCGGCCGAGCCAAGACATCGACGGCATCTGGGTCAGACCGTTTACGCCTCATACATGCGCGCCGCGTCGCGCGTGTAGCCTGTTGCGTCGCCGCGGCTCCGATCGCGCTCAGCGTTGCGCAGGCGGCGCCCAGGGTTCGGGAGCGCGCGGCTCGAGATCGGTGACGACATCGACGAGGACCGGCTCGTCGGCGGCAAGCGCCTGTTTGAGCGCTGGCGCGAGTTCCTGCGGCTGTTCGACGCGAAGCCCGCGCACCCCAAAGCTGCGCGCCACGGCGGTGAAATCGGTCGGCCCGAAGCGGATCAGCTCCTCGCCCCGCCCCGGCCGGTTGCCTGAGACCCGGCGAACCCCAGTGAGGTTCTGGCCAAAGCCGGAATTGTTGTTGACGATGACGGTGACCGGGATGTTGCAGCGGCGTGCGGTCTCCAATTCGGCGAGGTGATAATAGAACCCGCCATCGCCGGTGAAGCACACGACTTTGCGCTGCCCCGCCGCGCAGGTGGCGCCGAGCGAAGCTGGGAAGGCCCAGCCGAGCGAGCCCGCGGCGCGCTGATAGCCCTGTCCGGCGCCGTTCAAATCGATCATCGTGCCGGTCCAGATCCCGGAATAACCGGTATCGGCGACAAGGATGCCGTCCGCCGGGAGCGCGCGGGTTACCTCGGCGCAGAGCCGCTCGACACTGATGGGCGCCGTGGTCTTCTCGACGAGAGGGGCCATGCTCGCGCGCCAATCGGCGACGATCCTCCCCGCCTCCTCGGCAAATCCGGAATCGCGCGCCGGATGGCCGATCAGCTGGTTGAGACGCGAGAGGGTCGCCTTCGGGTCGCCGACGAGGCCGGTCGTGTTCGGATAGCTGCGCCCGATTTCCAGCGGGTCGGCCTCGATCTGCACGATTTTCGTGTCGATCGGCGGGACCCGCCAGTTCAGCGTCACCTGGTCTCCGGTATCGCAGCCGACGAACAGTACGAGATCGGCGCCGCAAACGATGCGGTTGGCGGGGGGCGCCGAATAGCTGCCGGCGACGCCGGCCGAGAGAGAGTGCCGGGTCGGGATGATGCCGCGCGCCCCGAGCGTCGTGGCGACCGGCGCGGCGAGCGCCTCCGCCAGCGCGAGCAGTTCCGGGCCGGCCGCCGACGCGGCGGCGCCGTCGCCGGCGACAATCGCGACCCGGCGGGCCCCGGTCAACAGCGCCGCGGCCTGTTCGAGGTCGCGCTCGTCGGCCACCGGCCGGTGCACCGGAATGGCCCGCGCCTCGGTTTCGAGGACCGGCGGCTCGGCCGTCTGTCCGAGTTCGATGACGTCGCCCTGCAGCCCGTTGAAGTCGAGGTGGGTCGGGCGCGGCGTGTCGGCCAAGGCGGCGCGCCAGGCGTGGCGCAACAGGCGCGGCAATTCGCTCGTCGCGTAGACCGGGCTCGAAAACTTGGTCACCGCCGAGAACAGCGGCGCATGGGCGATCTCCTGGTAGGAATTACGGTGCTGGAACGAGGGCTCCTTGTGGCCGGTGAGCGCAATGACCGGGCTGCGGCCGAGCCAGGCATCCTGGAGGCCCGAAGCAAGGTTGGCGGCGCCGACCGACTGCGCCATGCACACTCCCGGCCGCCCGCCGACCCGGGCGTAGGCATCGGCCATGTAGGCCGCCGCTTTTTCCGAATGCGCGAGGATCGGCTTCACCCCGAGATCGCCCAGATGCAGCAGCGTGCGGCGCAGCACCGACTCGACGAAGAAGACGTGGCTCATGCCGGTCCCCGCCAATGCCCGCGCCAGCCATTCCGCGCCGTTCATCGTGCCCTGGTCGCTCATCTCGTTGCCTCCCCGCAACTCGCCGCCGGTCCGTGCAGTCTAATGATCCTACCCGGCCCAGCGCAAACGAGGCTTGGAGCGACGCCGCTTGACGCTCGGCCGCGAGGAAGCCTACACAGCGCGATCTGCGCTTTTGCCAGGTGCATGCAACCAAGGGAGATGGCGGATGGCTCGCATCAAGCATATCGCCTTAGTGACCGACGATCCTGCGAAGACCGCAGAATTCTATAAGGAGCAATTCGGCCTGACCGAGCTCTACCGGCGGCCGAGCGATACCGGCGAGAAGGGTGTGTGGCTGAGCGACGGCTACATCTATTTCGCCATCCTCAAATACGGCACGGGCGATGCGCCAAAACTCGGCCCGGGGCAGTCATCCGATCTGCGCGGCATCCACCACATCGGCTTCCAGGTCGACGATATCGTCAAGACCGAGCAGCAGCTCAAGGCGGCCGGCGTGCAGCCGGTGCCGATGGAGCACCGCGAGCCGCGCGAGCGGGTGGCAGGCGGCCCGCCGAGTGACTCGGTCAACCTCAAATACCTCGGCCCCGATGCGGTGCACTTCGACGTCCGCCAAAAGGGCTGGGACGAGTCGATCGAGCTGGGGATGGACCGCTACGAGCTGACGCCCGCCAAGCAAGCGGCGGAATAAATCACGGCGGCATTCAAGCGGGCGGCGCGGCTGCCGCCCGCTTCGTTGCCTCGCGGGCAGCAATCGCGGCCTCGCGGTCGCGCGGAATCTTGGCGCGCTCGACGACCGGCACGCTCGACGAAGCGCATCAGAGGGCTAGCAGATGCTGTCTGAGGCCATCTGGGTGTAGGTGGTCACGTCACCCTCCCTCTGAACACCAAGTTCCCAACCATTGGATCACCCGATAGATTCCAATTCGTCGGTGAAGCCGCTGATGATTCCGAGGCCCTTCGACCAGAAGGCGGGGTCGGCGGCGTCGAGGTTGAAGGGGGCGAGGAGTTCCTTGTGGCGCAGGGTCCCGCCGGCGCGCAAGAGGGTGAGATAGCGCTCGGCGAAGCCGTGGTGGGCGTCTTCATAGGCGGCGTAGAGCGAATTCACCAGGCAATCGCCGAAGGCATAGGCGTAGACATAGAAGGGCGAGTGGATGAAATGCGGGATGTAGGACCAGTACCAGCGGTAGGCATCGTCGAGGCGCAGTGCGGGCCCTAGGCTCTCGCGCTGGACCTCTAGCCAGATCGCGCAGATCCGCTCGGCGGTCAGCTCGGATTGGCGCCGCTCGTCATGCACGCGCGTTTCGAAGGTGACAAAGGCGATCTGGCGGATGACCGTGTTCAGCATGTCCTCGACCTTGCCGGCGAGCATGATCTTGCGGCGGGCGGGGTCGACTTCGCGCGCGAGGAGGGCGCGGAAGGTCAGCATCTCGCCGAACACCGAGGCGGTCTCTGCGAGGGTCAAGGGCGTGTCGGCCATCAGCGCCCCTTGGCCCCCCGCCAGCACCTGGTGCACGCCGTGCCCGAGCTCGTGCGCCAGCGTCATCACATCGCGAATCTTCCCCTGGTAATTGAGCAATAGATAGGGGTGGGCGACCGGCACCGTCGGATGGGCGAAGGCGCCGGGCGCCTTCCCCGGCCGCAGCTTCGCGTCGATCCAGCGCGCCTTGAAGAAGCGCTCGCCGACTGCCGCCATTTCTGGCGAGAAGGCACGGTATGCGGAAAGGACGGTCGTTTGCGCCTCGTCCCACGGAACGGCGCGGTCGTCGTCGCCCGGGAGCGGCGCGTTCCTGTCCCAGAACGGCATCTCTTCGACCCCGAGCCAGCGCGCCTTCAGACGGTAATAGCGGTGCGACAGCGCAGGATAGCTCGCGCGCACCGCGGCGACGAGCGCGTCGACGACCTCGTCCTCGACGAAATTCGACAAATTGCGCGCCGAGATCGGCCGCGCGAAATGGCGCCAGCGGTCCTCGACCTCCTTATCCTTGGCGAGGGTGTTGGTAATGAGGGCGAAGAGGCGCCCGTTGTGGCCGAGCACCTCGCCGATTCCGAGCGCCGCCTCGCGCCGCACCGCGCCGTCGGGATCGGAGAGGAGGTGCATTGCCTCGGGCTCGGTGAGGTCCTGGCCGCGGAATGGAAAGCGTAATTCGGCGATCGTCTCGTCGAAGAGGCGCATCCAGGCGGCGCGGCCGGAAACCGATTTTTCGAGCAGCAGCTTTTCCAGATCGTCCGAGAGCTGGTGCGGGCGCTGGGCCCTCACATCGCGCAGCCAGGGGCGATAGCGTGCCAGCGCCGGGTCGGTTGCCTTGGCGTCGAGATCGGTGTCCTCGATGCGGTTGATCTCGAGGGTGAAGAACAGGAGCTCGCTCGAGATTTCGGTGATGCGCTCGTGCATCGTCTGGAAAAAGCGGGCGATCTCGGGGTCGGCGACATCGCCGGCCCGCATCAGCTCTGCATAGCTCATGATGCGGCCGGCGGTCTCCTGCAGCCCTTCGTACTCGGCCACCGCCGCGCCGAGCCCGGCCCCCGACAATTCGCCGAGCCGGCCCTGATAGCGCGCCCGGAACCCGGCGGCTTCCGTCACGAGACCGGCCAGATCGCGGGCCAGCTCGGGGCTGTCCTCGCCGGGATAAAGGTCGGCGAGGTCCCATTCCGGCAGCGGACCGAGGTCTTTCTGGCTGATCGCGCCGCCTTCGACGACATCGTGGACTTCGCTCATCGCAATCCTCGCCGTTTCCCGAGATACCCCCAAATTGTCATCCCGGCGCAGGCCGGGATCCATGGTTCGACCGCTTCGCCGTAACCGAGCGCGCACCAAGGTCCGCCATGCCCACTCTCGTGGAGACTTGCGGCACGGTGGGTCCCGGCCTTCGCCGGGATGACATCGGTTGGATGACATCGGAGCGGCTTTCGCCGGGATGACATCGGAGTCATCATGTGGCGACGATATGGGGCGCGGGCGAGGATGCGCCAAGCCGGCCCGAGCGGCTCACCGATCTTGGGGGGGAGATGGATTACAGGAGGTGCCGCAGCCTGCCGGCGATGTTCTTCGAGGTGGCGCGAGAGCGTGCGGCGCGGGGATTTTTATGGGCCAAACGCGATGGGCGCTATCACCCGGTGAGCTGGACCGAGGCCGCTGATGCGGTGAGCCGATTGGCGCAGGGCCTCGTCCTTCTCGGCATCGAGCCCGGCGACCGGGTCGCGCTCGTATCGGACAACCGGCCGGAATGGGTCGTCGCCGACCTCGCGATCATGAGCGCCGGCGCGGTCACCGTTCCAGCCTACATCACCAACACCGTCGAGGACCACCGCCACATCCTCGGCAACAGCGGGGCGCGGGCGGCGATCGTCTCAACGGCGGCATTGGCCGCCCGGCTCCTCCCGGCCGCCGCGCAGGTGCCGAGCGTGCGCGCGGTCATCGCAATGGAGGATGTCGGCGAGGCGCCGGCGAACCTCACTCTGCGCCGCTGGGAGGATGTGCTGGCGCTCGGCGGCGAGAGCGACGACCAGGGCCGGGTCGCGGCGCTGATGCCGGATGATACGGCGTGCATCATCTACACCTCGGGCACCGGCGGCGTGCCGAAAGGGGTGATGCTGAGCCACCGCAATATCATCACTAATTGCCGCGGCGCCTATCGCCTGCTCGAGATGCTCGGGCTGGGCGACGAAAAATTCCTCAGCTTCCTGCCGCTGTCGCATTCCTACGAGCACACCGCCGGGATGATGTTCCCGATCTCGCTCGGCGCCGAAATCTATTTTGCCGAAGGCGCCGACACGCTGGCGACGAATTTGATCGAGGTGCGGCCAACCATCATGACCGCGGTGCCGCGGCTCTACGAGACGATGCACCAGCGCATCCGGCTGGGGATCCTCCGCGAGCGCGGGCTGAAACGCACCCTCTTCGAGCGCGCCGTCAGGGTCGGCAAGAAGCGCCTCGAGGGCCTGCCCCTGTCCATGGCCGAGCGGCTCCTCGACCCGGTGCTCGACAAGCTCGTGCGCGACAAGGTGCGGGGGCGGTTCGGCGGGCATCTGAAGGCGATGATCTCCGGCGGCGCGCCGCTCAACCCGGAGATCGGCGGCTTTTTCCTCGCGCTCGGCGTGCAATTGCTGCAGGGCTATGGCCAGACCGAGGCGGCGCCGGTCATTTGCTGCAACCCGCCTGGGGCTATCAGGATCGACACGGTTGGCCCGCCGCTCCACGGCGTCGAGGTCAGGATCGCCGAGGATGGCGAGATCCTGGTCGCCGGCGACAATGTCATGAAGGGCTATTGGAACGATCCCGAGGCGACCGCGCGCACCCTGATCGACGGCTGGCTCCACACCGGCGATATCGGCGACCTCGACCCCGACTCCTATCTGCGCATCACCGATCGGAAGCGCGATTTCATCAAGAATTCGGGGGGCGACATGATCGCGCCGGCGCGGATCGAAGGGGCCTTGACGCTCGCCCCGGAAATCGCCCAGGCGATGGTGTTCGGCGACCGCCGGCCCTATCTCGTCGCGGTCATCGTCCCCGACCCGGATTTCGCCGCCGCCTACGCGGCCGGCCACGATGTGCCCGTCAAGTTGGACGCCCTGGCCGAAGATGCCGGGTTCCGCCGCTCCATCGGACACGTCGTCGAGCGGATCAACCAGGGATTGCCGGCGGCCGAGCGGGTGCGCCGCTTCACGATCGCCGGCGAGCCGTTCAGCCTCGCCAACGCGCAACTGACGCCGACCCTCAAGATCAGGCGGCACGCGATCCGCGAGGCCTATCAGACGGCGTTCGAAATGCTCTACGACGGCACCGGGATGGCGGCGTAAGGAAAGGGAAAAACAACGCCTTAACGCAGAGGACGCGGAGGATACGCAGAGGACGCGAAGGAGGCGGGTTTCAAAATTCAATGTCATCCCGGCAAACGCCGGGATCCACTCGGCAACGACCCCGGAGCTGATCCATGGGTCCCGGCTTTCGCCGGGAATGCGATTTTTCTATCGTTCTTCGCGTCCTCCGTGAGCCCCCTGCGTCCTCTGCGTTAAAGCTTTTTTGGGAGAAGTCACCATGCGCCTAGAGAACAAAATCGGCATTGTCACGGCGGCAGCTTCAGGGATGGGACGGGCCGGCGCGTTGCGCTTCGGACGCGAAGGCGCGGCAGTCGGGGTGGTCGACATCGATGAAGCTGGCGTCGCCGCCGTGGTCGAGGAGATCACCGGCGCCGGCGGGAAGGCGCTCGGCATCGTCGGCGATCTGCGCCAGGACGATTTCGCGCGCGACATCGTGCGGCGCACCGCCAACGCCTTTGGCGGTCTCGATTTCGTGTGGGACCATGTCGGCCATCCCGGCCCCGCCTCGATCGAGGGCATCGACATGGCCGATTTCGAGCTGGCGATCGACCTCAATCTGCGCACCATCCTGGTGACGACCGAGGCGGCGATCCCGGAACTCAGGGCACGCGGCGGCGGGGCGCTCCTCTTTACCGCCTCGACCTCGGGCCTCGTCGGCTCGGCGTTCAGCCCGGTCTATTCGATGGCGAAGTTCGGCGTCGTCGGGTTCGTGCGCTCGCTGGCGAAGCGCCTGGCGCCGGAAAAGATCCGGGTCAACGCGATCTGCCCCGGCCCCATCGACACGCCGATGCTGCGAGTTTTCGTTGCCCGGCCCGACCAGCAGCGCACCTCTGGCATGGACAAGGAACAGCTTGTCGTGCAGCGCGGCCAGCAGAACCCGATGCGCCGCACCGGGAGACCTGAGGAAATCGCCAACGCCGCGCTCTTTCTCCTCTCCGACGAAGCCTCCTTCGTCTCGGGCGCAGCATTGCCGGTCGACGGCGCCGCGACGGCCTAGGAGCGACCCCCATGACCGAGACCAGCCATCGCTTCATCGAGACCAACGGCATCCGGATGCATTTGGCGGAGGCGGGCACGGGGCCGCTCGTCGTCTTGTGTCATGGTTTCCCCGAATCCTGGTATTCCTGGCGCCACCAGTTGCCGGCGCTGGCCGAAGCAGGGTTTCACGCCGTCGCCCCCGACATGCGCGGCTATGGCCAGAGCGATCGCCCGGAGCCAATCGACCAGTACACGCTCCTCCATCTGGTCGGCGATATGGTCGGCCTCCTCGACGAGCTGGGCGCCGAGCATGCGGTCATCGCCGGGCACGATTGGGGGGCGCCGGTGGCCTGGCATGCCGCGCTCTCGCGCCCCGACCGCTTTCGCGGCGTCGTTGGCCTCAGCGTGCCGTTCCGGCCGCGCGGAGCGGTGCGCCCAACCAGCGCGATGCCGCAGACCGACGACACATTCTTCTACCAGCTCTATTTCCAGGAGCCGGGGATCGCCGAAGCGGAGTTCGAGCGCGATCCCCGCGCCTCGCTCCGCACCATGCTCTATTCAGGATCCGGCGATGCGCCGCGCCGCGAATTGGGCACGGCCGGAGATGCGGTCGGCATGGTCTCGCGGCAGGGCGGCTTTCTCTCCGGCATGGTCGATCCGGCATCTCTGCCGGGCTGGCTCGGCGAGGACGACATCGATTTCTATGCCGCGGAATTCGCCCACAGCGGGTTCAAGGGCGGGCTCAACTGGTATCGCAACATCGACCGCAACTGGGAACTGCTCGCGCCCTTTGCCGGGGCCCGGGTAACCGTCCCGGCGCTCTACATCGCCGGCGACCGCGACCTCGTCGTCCACTTTCGCGGCATGGACCAGCTCCTCCGCAACCTGACGAACTTCATCCCGCAACTGCGCCAAACGATCATGCTGCCGGGGTGCGGTCATTGGACCCAGCAGGAGAGGGCCGCCGAGGTCAGCGCCGCAATGATCGATTTCCTGCGAGGGCTTTAGACTGAGACTGAGGAGAGCCCCTCGCCCGCGGGAGAGGGCTTTGCACAAAAAGCCCGCGGGGTTAAGCCTCCCCCTGGCGGAAATAATGCACGCTGAACAGCTGGTCGCGGTCGGTCCAGGTGCGGACGGCGGCGAAGCCGGCGCGCGCGGCCAGCGCGCGGAATTCGGGGATGGCGTA